>OCTW011532208.1_pt1 | contig 13077 bp, 17 predicted proteins | sample 1539671 | NCBI WGS metagenome assembly OCTW01 (sample SAMN02144230, study PRJEB22623) | gut metagenome | biome: sheep rumen | host: Ovis aries | place: New Zealand | reverse complement strand
GGCGCAAACAGTTCGTCGACGCGCTTTTCGTCGTCAGGATCGGCCGCGTATTTCTTCACGGTTTCGTATATGCGGTTATACAACGCGTTCGTATCACGGTACAATACCAAAAAATCGGCGGTTTCCGTGGTTAACTCTATCTTTGCGGGCGCGGTGCCCTTTGTGTTTGTAGCCATAATCTATTTGTCTTTAAAAAATTCCTTTGGGCTGATGCCCTTTTTAATTAATCGATAATTCGTTAACACGATGTGCGCGACGTAACCGGCTAAAACCCCGACGACGAAAGCGCAAAATAATAATAAAATATTCGTCATACGGTAATATTATTATTACGATATATTCCGTTATTACCATACACCCCCGACGCATTCAGGCGGCGCGCTGCTCTTTCGGTTTCCTCGACGGCGGCGCGTAAACTTAAATTTATCAGGGTTAACCAGCTGGCGGCGGCGGCCGCGTCCGTTCCGGCCGTTCCCGATAGACGGGTTTCGGCCACGTTTTCGACGTGGTGTAATAGCTGAACCAACGCCGTAACATTCAATTCGTTTTTTGTAACCATAACTTTGTATTTAATTGTTTATTTATAGGGTTAAATAACACTATCCAAAATAAATTCGGTCGCCCGTTGTACGCGCTGCTTTTCCTTTATGGATTCCACGTATATTTCGGTCGTGGCGGGGTTTGTGTGGCGCAATACCCTTTGCGCGTCCGTCAGCGTTGCGCCGTTTTCCAGCAACAAACACGCGGTCGTATGGCGTAACGAATGCGCCGTGTACTGGCGGCTATCTAAACCGATGGCGCGCAAACCGTCTTTTACGATCATGCGGACGGAACGCGTCGACAGTCGGCCGTTAACGTTGCGGTTCCCCGATGCCATAAACAACGGTTCGTCGTACCATGCGGCGCGGGGGTTATCGTAATCGCCAGCGATGCCGCGAGTTTTCAGGTATGCCGAAATAGCTTTCAACGCCTTTTCGCTCAATACTATAAAATCGTCTTTCCCGTCGTGGCCCTTTCCCCAAACTTTTAAAACGCGCTGGCCGTATTTGTACGTAATATCGCCGACGTTCAGGCGGGTTAATTCGACAGTACGCAAACCGCAACGTATTAACGTCGATATTATGGCGTAATCGCGCGGCGAACGCTCGCGGCCGTATTCCAGTAACGCCGTAACTTTGTCGGTGTTCCATGTGCCCGTACTTTCGTCGTACTCCGTCAAATCTTCTTTTACGTATTCTTGTTTCCGGCGCGGCGTTTTTATTCCTTTCGCCACGTTCGGGTACAACTTTAACGATTCAGTCCACGCGAAGAAACGGCGAACCGTAACCAGATACGACGCGACGGTTAACGGGGCGTGGTTCTGCAAAAGTTCGTCTTTGTAACGGATAATATCGGGGCGCGCCAGCTGGTCGACGTGCAAACCGTTGGCGTTAATCCAGTCGAAAAACAAACGTATGTGACGGCCGTATAACTGTCGGCTCGCGTCGCGTACGTCCTGATCGCGCAAAAACAATTCGGTAACGCTGGAAATAATGCCAGCCGATAACGTGACGTTGACGGCGGCGGGTTCGGCGTTCCGTCCTGATGTCGGGCGGGTAACGTTGTAATAAGCGGTGGCGATGTTGTTAACCATGTCTTAAAAATTTAATTGTTTGCTGCAAAGATATAATATTTTTGTTTACGACAATACGTTTTAATATAAAAATTTCGCCATATTTTTGTATTTACCGACAAACCGAACACTTTAAAAGTAATTTTGAACACTCAATTATTTACGCCGATAGTACTTTAATAAAATTATTACGATATATTCAACACATAAAAACGGGTTCCATCGTGGCCAGCTGGCAACGTCCCGAACGTTTGCGGGACTGGTTCGGGACACGATCGGGACGCGTCAGGAACCCGCCGCCCGTGTATTTTTGTTTAGCAAGTTGTACTTTTTACCGGTAAAACACGGAAAAAGCTATTACGCGCCCGCGTGGTATTCGTCACGATTCCGAATTTGCCGCCTAAAACGCCGCGTAACGCATTATTTTTGTTTCGGGGTGTAATTTATCGTTTTTGATATTTGACGCTCTCAAATCGCCCGAAAAGGCCGAATTTTTGAATAATCCAGCCTTTCCCCGTCCATGATGGCGCGGAACGTCAGGAACCCGCCGTAAATTTCCCGTGTGCTTATGTGGTAAACATTAACGCCCGCCGATAGTTCGTTATTTCGTCCAAAAACGCCGCGTATCGCGTTAAAATGATTTCGACGGGTAATTGTTCGCCCGACGCATAAAAAGGCCGTACGCGCCGTTTATGGCGGTCGTAAACGTCATTCAGGAACCTAAAGGGAAATATAATATAACGGCCATCGCGTATTTGCAGATAATTAATACCTCGTTTGTGGTATTAACCCCGACGTGTCGGGCGCGAGTTGTTTTGTGGCCACAAAAGTACAACTTGCTACACAAATTTTTTGCGGTGTCCGCACAAAAGTACAACTTGCTTGGAATATCCCCGCGTATGGTCTTTCGTTCCATCGTGGCCAGCTGGCGGCGGCGTTACTATCTGGAAATAAGAAAAAGGCGGCGCGCCCTCTAAAGGCGTGGCGGCGGCTTTTTTCTTGTACAAAAAGAATTCTTTGAATTCTATTGTATCAATTGTACAAAAAAAGTCGCGCGCGCGCTATTGTACCGTTTTTTCGAACGTCTGAAAATCCCTTTGTTTATCGGTGTTTCCGTAATTTGCGTTTCTCTTTTTAATCGCTGGCTTTTTCTCTTTTTAATCGCTGGCAAAAATAGCCGCAAATCCTTTGTTTATCGGGGTTTCGGTCGTTTTTACCCCTAAAAAAAGTTTTCTCTTTTTAATCGCTAACTTTTTTAACGGAAATCCCTTTGTTTATCGGGGTTTCGGTCGTTTTTACCCCTAAAAAAAGTTTTCTCTTTTTAATCGCTGGCTTTATAACGGGAAATCCGTTTGTTTATCGGGGTTTTACGAATGATTTGCACCCGCATAATTAGATAAATTCCCCGTTTTTTATAATGACAGTTTAACGGCGTTTTCCCCGCATTTCGTCAGGAACCCCGACGCGATGGCCAGACGTATTAACGGGGTCGCCGCCTTTTCGGTCGTGTGGAAATGTCCCGCCGCGCTGATGGCCAGTAATACGACGCGTTCCGTTTCCTTTCCTGATCGTGTAAAATACCATGTCAGGAAATCGCGTATTTCGTCGTCGGTTATTGTTCGCGCCATCATGTTAACGTATTGCTCCACTAAATAACGACGTGTCGTATTTTTCGGTGTCGATTTCGTTTTCGTCGTGGACGATGGTACCGCGTCCGTTCAGTCCGACGAAATTATTATAGCCGTTGGCGTACCCGATAGAAAGTATTATGCCGATGCCGTCGCCCCACGATTTCGGGCGCGTTCCTTTCCCGTGCGGGAACCGCTGGACGTGGTTTAACGTTATTTCCCCGTTCGCGGCCTTTTGTAACAGACGGGCGTAATATTCTTTCCGCGCTTTGGTTCCAGCTGGCAACGTCGGCAAATCGTATTCGTCCGAATATTGTGTGAAATAACTTTCGTGCAACGCCATGTAAACCGCGCTATTATTCGGGTTTGCGTCCATCATGTCGAAACGGCGGTGGCGTTTGCGCTCGTATTCGTTAACGGCGCGTCTGGTGTATGCCGGCAACGTTACGCCCGTCATGGTCGCGTATTCCTCGCTGACGTAATAGTATAACGGGGTACCGCCTTTTATTGCCGCTGTTATCTTTTCCCGATCTGCTGGCGACGGGTTATAACGCTGGTCGGCGGGGTCGTCTTTCGCGTCGCCGTTGTCGTACCCCAATACGCGCCCGTCGTCGTCGCGTAATCTCATAAACCCGAACGTCCCGCGGTCGTCCTGAATATAGAAAGGCCGATGCCCGTTATAAACGTTCCTTTGCTCCATGTATTCGCGTCGGCACATAACAAACAATTCGGTTCGCCCATTTTCCAGTTCGCCGGAAAACAAAAGGGACGTACGGGCGTTTCCGCTGATGGCCGCCGTTATTTCAGTAATAAGCGCGGCGCGCTGCTGGTTTGTTAATATCATGATAATTTCGTTTTTGGTTATTCGTCGGTTCCGTTGTCGTCCGTCAGGATCGCGGCGGCGGCCATGTGTCCCGCGTCCGCGTTCTTAATCGTCCAGTCGATATAATTAAAATATCCCTCGCGTATGTCGTCGGGCGCGTTGTCGATGTCGGCCAGCCGTGATAAATTACCGTCGGTCGGCGAAATATCTTGCAAAACTATACTTTGCGGTTTGGGTACGACGAACCCGAATAACTTAACCATGATGTCAAGCCGTTCTTTTGGTTCCAACGCGTTTATATCGCGGTTTATCTTGTCGCGGTTCGCGTCGATTAACTCTTTTATAAAGTCCCGTACGGTCGTCGGTAACTTTCCCTTTGCGCCTTTCGGCCGTCCGTTGGCGTTGCCGCTGGTTCCCTTTTTAAATGCCATGTTTTTAATAATAATATTATAATACGCTGCAAATATACGAAAATAATATTATTAACTTAATATTTTCCCGTTGTTTTTTCGTTGTTATCCGTTGTTTTTTCATTGTTATTTACAATAAAACGCCCTTTCCGGCCATCCGTCCGCGGTGGTTCCTGATGCCCGCCAGCTGGCCGCGACGGTTCCCCGTTCGTTTCGTTCCGTTTCTCTTTGTTCCCTCTTTGTTCCCCGTTGAAATTTGGCTATAAAAAAAGGGGGGCGCGCCCGTCACGGGTACACCTCCCAAAACAATTAAATACGGTCATGGTTAACCGCGTTGCAAAGATAATACTTTTTCGTGGTTCAATACTCTTTTTTTATAAACAAAATAACGTTTGTTTGTTTGTAGAAATCGGCGAACGTTTTGTATTTCGTCGGTTTCGCGCCCGTTTTTATCCAGTCGTTAAACCCGTCGTCGTCGCCGTCGAACTGATGCAAAAACCCCAAATCACGCGCGTTTTTTAGGGCGTGGCAAAATATACGGTGCGTTTCTTCGTGTTTCCCTTTCTCGATGGCCGCGTTACAAATCGTTTTTAATAGGCGTCGCAAATTAATTCTTTTCTCCATCACAAACACGTTTTTAGTATTCCCGTTTTTCTTCATTTCGGCCGTTTCCCCTTTGTCGATTTTCGCGTTTTTCTTGCTGGTCGCCGTCAGCGTTATTAATTCGAATATTAACGAAATCGTTGCTTTCGGGTAATACTCTAATTTTCGGAACTGGTTAAAAAAGTTCGCGCCTAATGTGCGCCACATAACGAACGACTGGCCGTTGTCCGTAAAATAGTCGTTCAGTTGTAAAACCGCGTACGTTTTGCCGTCGCGTTCCGAATAGTGGAAATTCATAGGACTGATTATTTTATACAAACGCGTTGCGCGCCCGTCTGGTTGTATTTCGTCATACACCCCGATAAACTGTTTTTCCTTTTTGTTGCAAAAGTCGTTAACGGTACGTCGGAACGTGTCCGTATAATTCTTTATGTCTGAAATTTCCTTATTCGTTTTAGGCTTTGGCATTCCGTAAAAGTCGGCCGCGAGTTCCGGCCAGCGTATAACGGTTTCCCCGTCGGCGTTCACATACCCGATAATAACCGCGCCACGTTCGCCGGTCGTTTCGTTGCATAAAAATTTCGGGTCGTTGACGTCGGTGTAATTTATGCTTTGGCCGTTTAGCCACTGGTACATTTTTATGAGTAACAATTTGTCGTTTTCGTTCAACCGTGGCCCGCGGCGTTTCTTTAGCATGAATTCTATTTCGGGACTGGTTCCGAACTGGCGGCGAACCTCCGACGCATTGATTTTCGTTTCGCCGCGTTCCGCTTTTATCATTTCTGAAAAAACGCGGTTCGGTGCCTTTGTCCGCCGTCTTTGCGTTAACTTTATTTCGTCGACGTCAGGAACGGCCGACGGCGTTGTTATTTCCACGATTTCGCCCGACGGCGTACCGTGTGGCAAAATGTCAAGATTTATATTTTTTTCTTTAATCATATTATCTTTGCAAAATTAATATTTTCAGCGTTATTTCGCGCCGTTTCTCTCAAATAGTTTTCCCGTTACGTCGTACGTTTCGGTTTTCGGTGCCCTGACGTATGTAAAACCGTATTCGCCGCCCATGTCGAATTTGTTTAACCCCGTCGCGTCGGCGACGATTCGGGCGTAATCGCGCGCGTTGTCTGACAGTTCACGGAACAAATACGTTTCGCGTTCCGATATTTGCAGCGGGTCTGGCGTTGCCATCCCCCACGTCGGGAAATAGTCGATTTCCAGCATTTCGGCGGGTAACTGGTTCATGTCGACGCCCTTTAATTCGGCGTACTCTTTTACGTACCCCACACTATATTCGGGGAACGGCGCGTATTCTTTCATTAACGTATTAAGGTTTTCTTTTATGAGTTCCGAAAAGAAAATCGCGTCTTTGCGTTTTAGCGTTATTTCGCCGTCCAGCTGATCGCGGAACCGTGTAAACGCTTCGTATAATGCTTTCGCCGCCCGCATGGCCGCCCAAACCTCGACGGACGCGCCTTTTATTATCTTCTCAAAAGTCATGCCGCCGCCGATGTCTTGTTTGAAGTCGGGCGTAACAACGCCGTCGGGCGAAATGTTCCAGCCGTACAACGACGGCGCGAGCGACAAAGTTTTGTTTATTTCCGTATGGTCGCGCGGTGCCTTTTGGTATATTTGCGTCAGCATTTCGGCCGTTTCGCGCGCGCTCTTGTGGGTCAGTACGTACGAATGTAGTATGCGCCCACACGTCAGGAAATGACGCGCCGCCCGCTGGAAATCCTTTAGAAATTCGTATGCGGTTTCGTGTATCGCCGCATGGTACCCGTACGTTATCCAGTCGTCGGCCGTGAACGTGGCCGCGATGTTCTTTAGATCGCCGTTTTTAAGGTGTACGACGTTCAGGTTTCCGACGGGGTAATTACACATTATCGCCGCCGTTATACGGTCGTCGTCGGTTCCCCTCTCTATCAGGTCGCCGACGTCGGTGTATTCGTCCAAAAGCAACGGCCGCCCGTCGTTCGTGGCCATCGTCTTTTTGCTGGCGGTCTTTTTGCGCGTCGCCGTCTTTCTGGCGGTCGCCTTTTTGGGTTCGTTTCCTTTCTTTGCCATGATGGTTATTATTATGTCGTACGATTAAATGTATATTTGCGCGGGTTTGCGCCCGTCGTTCGTCGTGTTCCCGTGTTCCATCAAATCCCGCAACGCGTCCCCGATGGTCGGGAAATACCCAAATATGTTTATTTGCGTCGGGTTCGTCGTGGCGTGGCTCTCCACGTAACATTCGGATAACTCATATTTGCCCGCGCCGCCTATAACGCTGGCGTAATATTCCGCGCCGTAACTCCCACGGTTCGCGTTAAACGCGCCGATGTGCCCGCGGTCTATTTCCAGCGCGTCCGCGTCCGCGTCGCCAGATACGACGTAAAAATACGCGTCGCCCTGATGCCCCAACACGTCGTTAATTTCGTCGCGCTGCTGGTCGGTTCCCATGAACCGCGAAAATATAACTTTTGCCATGTCTTTATTTTTTGTTCGTTACTGATTCCCACGGCGCGCGCGTCACGTTTTTTTCGTCCACGACGTCGTACGTCCTGATGGTAAACTTTAGTTCGGGGTACTGGTTCGCGTAATAGTCGCGGAACCTTTCGCAATACGATTCGGAATTAAAGACGTTAACGATTTTATCCGTTTTCCCGTCCCCGCTGAAAAGTATGTATATTTTTTCTATCTTCATTTTATAAACCGTTTTATAATGCGTTTTGCACCTCGTTTTCTCTATTGCCATAATGCAAAGTTTATGGAAATAGGACTTATCCGGCGACGGCGTGGCCGACGTTCCAGCCTTTCGCCCTCGCGTATGCCCGCAAATCGTCGGCGATTCCGCGCGCCGTCTTTCGTCCCGTCGGTGTCCTGAACGGGTTTTCGCCGCGTTCGGGGTCGGCTACTATATCGTCGGTTTCCAGTTCTAAACCGATGCCCGTTTCGTCGTCCCACAATACCGTAACGTCTATTACGCCCGTTTCGTCCATGCCGCCCGCGCCGATGGCTTTAACCTCGCGTTTCGTCTTTTCGATTCGGTACCGATCAGCGCGCCGTAATATCGCGTCGAATACCGGCACACGTTCGCCGTCGTAACCGTCTTTCCGCAACGCGTCCAGTATTTGGCGGGCGTACCGTTCCGACGAATATACGTAAAAGTTGCGCCTTTGCATTTCGTCGTATTCGTCGCGCGTTATCTCGACGGGGATAATTTGCAGCTGGTCGCCGTCGATGCCGTTAACCGTAACGTCGTCGTCGTAAATGCCGATGGCAAAATAACGGTCGGTCGCCGGTTCCCGTTTCGGTTCGGTCGCCCTGATCGCCGCCGCCGTGTTCGTCGCAGCCATCGTAACCGCGTCCAGATATTCGCGTATATGCTGGTCGGCAACGTACATTCGCCCGCCTATCCATGTGGCCTTAATCTTCCCTTTCCGTATGTACGTCCGTATGGTCGTGTCGCAAAGGTTCAGACGTTCGCGGGCCTCGCGTATGGTGTACAAAACAAATCCGTCCGTGTTAATCATATTAGCTTTGTTTCTTTGTTTGGTATCGGTTTTATTTCCCCGTGCTTTTCTTTGTAGCGTTCTAAACCGCTTTCGAGAAATTGCGAAATAACTTCTTTTACTGTTAGCTGGTTCCAGTACGCCACGGCGCGCAAATCGTCCAGCAACGCCACGGGCAAAACAATACTAAAGCGGTTCAGGCCCTCGCGTAATCCTTTCGCCGATTTCGGGCGCGCTGCTTTCAGTTCGGGCGTTTCCTCTTTCATGTCGTTAATAAGGTCGTTTAACGAACCCTTAAAATTCGGTTTCTTTGCCATAACTTAATATAATTATTACGTTAATAATGTTATTACTTTATTCTCTTTAATAGTTCCGCGGCCACGGCGTCGTAATCCTTTGCGCCGTTGCTGGTCGGGGCGTAATCGCGGACGGGGACGGCGGCGTTTATACATTCAGACAACGCCACGTTTTCGCGTATCGTCGTTTTGAAAACCTTTTCGCCGTACGTTTCCATGATGCCCGCCAGCGTTTCGCGGTGTAACGTTTTTCGCCGGTCGTACCTGACGACTAAAACGCCGTATAAATCGATATTCGGGTTTATTCTTTTCTTTAACGTGTTTATCAGTTTAACCAGTTGCGCAATACCCTGAAACGCCAGATATTCGGCCGTTAGCGGGATTATAACGCCGTCGGCTGCACATAACGCCGTGACAGTCGTAAAACCGATGTTCGGGGCACAGTCTATTATTATAACGTCGTACTGATGGCGCAACGGTTCCAGTACGTCCGCGAGCAAATAATTACGGTTCGGGTCGTTGGCGTATTCCGTTTCGCATTTCGCTAAATCGATGGACGACGGGACGGCCGACAGACGCGCCGACACGATGGACGGGTTAAACGACGCGCCAGCGTTCCCCAAATAGTTATAAATCGGGGTTCCGTGTATTCGTAACGCGGTCGTCAAATTCGCTTGCGGGTCGTAATCTATCAGTAAAACCCGCTTTCCTGATGCCGCCAGCGACGCGCCCAAATTAACGGCCGTCGTGGTCTTTGCGATGCCGCCTTTGTTGTTGGCGACGGCTATTATTTTACATTCCATATCGGTAATTTTTAGAACGGTAAATTATCAAATCCCCTTTTTCGCTCTGCTGATGGCGGCGCGTCGGTGGTTTGTACGTGCCGATCTGCTGGCGTTAACGTGTTGTGCGGTTCCGTGCTTTCGTCGCGTTTCAGTCCCGCGCGCTCGCTTGGCGTCTGGTCGGTCGTGTTATCGATGCGCCCACAATTACCGTAATAGTTTAACGTCGTATTCAGGCCGTTAACGCCGTCGCGGGATTTCAGCAAACGGACGTATACAAACGGGTCGTCGATGTGCGCCGTATGCTGGTATTTCAAAAGACGTTCGCCGTCGGCCGACAGTTCGTTTGTAACGTTGCCGTCTTTATCCAATTTGTAATACCTTTCGGCGTTCGTTTCCTGACAGTTCCACAAACCCAAAATTACGTTTGCGACGTGTTCAATGTTCGCCGATTCTCCCAAATTCGTTTTGTCCATCGTGCGCGGGTCGTTGCTCTTTTGTACTTCGCGGTTGAATTGTGACGCGACGATAACGGGTAAACCGAAATCGTTGTCGTTCGCCAGTTTACGCAAGTCGGCGCAAATCTCTTTCAGTTCGTCGGGACGGTTCCGGCCGTGCGCTTTGCTGCTCTCCTTTTCTTGCAGCTGGACGTAATCGATTATAACGACGTCGGCCGCGTCGCGTTTCTTCATGTTGCGTATTAACGCGCAAAGTTCGGCCGCGTCCAGATCGCAATATTTAACCGTCAGCGTTCCGGCGGCCGCCATGTCGTAATAATGTTTAACGGCGGCGGTGTATTGTGCTTTTTTGTACTGATTATCGATAAACGCGCCCGTCCCGCCGTTCGACAAATCGTTTGCGATGGCGGCGCGGTTGTCCTCGGCCAGATTCAAACCGCACAATACGTTTATTATTTTCGGGTCGATGTTGTGCGCCGATTCCTCATAACTCAAATAAACAACTTTTACGGGGTTCCCGTCGGGGCGTTTGTTCCGCGCGATCAGGCGTAACGCCAGATTATAGCAAAACGTACTTTTACCGTGTCCCGTGGCGGCGGCGATGACTGTTATTTGTTTCGGTGGTATCGTGAATTCGCGTTTTAGTATTTGCCCGCGCTGCTCTTTTCCCAACGTGTACCCCGTCGACAGTCCCGCGCCCTGATTCCGTAACGCGGCCATCGTAACCGCCAGCGTTGACGGCGTGAAGAAATCGGCGTAACGGTCGTTATCCAGCATTTCCAGCGCGGCCAGCTGGTCGTATATTTTTTGCCGTTCCTTTTCCGTGTCGCCTATTTCGCCCGATATGTTTTGCAGCTGCACCCCCAATTCATAACGGCGGCGCGCTTTGTACATTTCGATTATTTCCGAAACGATGTGGCGGCCGTTCCCCGTTAACATTCCGTCTAAATTCAGCACGAACACGGCCAGTTCTTGCGGGTTCCTCTCTCGCATGGCCCTGAACGTGTCGTAACGGTCGGCGTTCGTTTGTATGTGTTGCGTAAACGTCATAATGTCGGGTTCGGGGACTGGTACGCCGTACGTCCCGTTTAACATATCCAAAACGGCGCGGTAACTGTCACGGTACGCCGTATTATAGAAATATTCGGGTTTCAGTATTCTAACGGCGATCGCCATCGTATCGCGCGCCGTAAACGTCGGCGAAAGCATTTGGTTAATTATCGCCTTTTCGTATTCGTCGTTATGTCGTGGCGGTTCCGTCGTCATGGACGCGCCTTTGTAGTTTTCCGTTTTCATTTTCTTTTCTCCATGATTAAGGCCGCGCCCCGTCAGGATCGGCGGGAACGTCGGCCGGTGGTTACTATTTCAGACGCTCGTTAATACGGTTTACCAAATCGTGGACGTATTGCAGACGCGCCGCGTCGTTCTTTATGCGTTGCCCCGCGATTTCCTGATATTCCACGGGCGGCAAATCGCGCGTTAACCAGTCCAGTTTTACGCCGTCCAGATAAACGGCGACGTTCGTGTACTGGCCTTTCGTGTATGGTTCAATACGTACGGTTTTGTTCACGTTCTCGATGTCGGACGCGAGCGACAAAACAATACTTACCATAACGCCCGAACGGTACCCGATGGCCAGTGTATACGCGTCGCCCGTATCGGGGTCGGCCATCTCTATAAACCAGTCTTTGAACGGCGCGCCCGCGGCCGTCTTTCTATCCTTTACGCTGATGCCTTTAATTACTCCCTCGACGTACCCGTAAACGGACGTTTGCCCGTCAGGTGTACGGGCGTAAACCTTTCCGTCCTTAATGTTTAGAAACGTCGTGCGCTTTGCTGGTTCGCTTTGTCCTAATGCCATGATATAATAATTTATTCGTTAATAATTTCGTCGTCGTTCCAGTCCTCAAACGTCATGTCGTCGCCGTCTATCGTAATAGAAAACCCCGCCGTTTGCGCGATGGTCGCTATTTGACTACCAACGTACGAACCGACGTTAAATATTTCGTCGCCGTCTTTGCTACTCTCGTTTAACGCTATCTTTGTAGATAACGCCCGTATCCGTTGCCCGATGGCGTACAAATCCCGCGAAATGTCTTTCAGTTCGGCGCGGGTCGTTTCGTCTTTAATCATGTCTTTTTATGTTTGTGCCGCGCCCACATGGTTTGCAGACGCGGCGGTTAATAATTCATACTTTCGTGTTCTCGCCGTCCATCAACGCCCACGATATTTTATTGTTCACGATGTCAAGTAACGCCGCCAACGTCTTTTGCGATGGCTCCACGAACGGCGCAAACAGTTCGTCGACGCGCTTTTCGTCGTCAGGATCGGCCGCGTATTTCTTCACGGTTTCGTATATGCGGTTATACAACGCGTTCGTATCACGGTACAATACCAAAAAATCGGCGGTTTCCGTGGTTAACTCTATCTTTGCGGGCGCGGTGCCCTTTGTGTTTGTAGCCATAATCTATTTGTCTTTAAAAAATTCCTTTGGGCTGATGCCCTTTTTAATTAATCGATAATTCGTTAACACGATGTGCGCGACGTAACCGGCTAAAACCCCGACGACGAAAGCGCAAAATAATAATAAAATATTCGTCATACGGTAATATTATTATTACGATATATTCCGTTATTACCATACACCCCCGACGCATTCAGGCGGCGCGCTGCTCTTTCGGTTTCCTCGACGGCGGCGCGTAAACTTAAATTTATCAGGGTTAACCAGCTGGCGGCGGCGGCCGCGTCCGTTCCGGCCGTTCCCGATAGACGGGTTTCGGCCACGTTTTCGACGTGGTGTAATAGCTGAACCAACGCCGTAACATTCAATTCGTTTTTTGTAACCATAACTTTGTATTTAATTGTTTATTTATAGGGTTAAATAACACTATCCAAAATAAATTCGGTCGCCCGTTGTACGCGCTGCTTTTCCTTTATGGATTCCACGTATATTTCGGTCGTGGCGGGG
>OCTW011579091.1_pt1 | contig 13085 bp, 5 predicted proteins | sample 1539671 | NCBI WGS metagenome assembly OCTW01 (sample SAMN02144230, study PRJEB22623) | gut metagenome | biome: sheep rumen | host: Ovis aries | place: New Zealand | reverse complement strand
CCGGAGCCTTCCAGAATACCGGCATAAGCGGGACCTTGACTATCGGAGAAAACATTACGTCCCTGGGAACGGATGCGTTCCGTGCTGTCATCGGAATTACTGAGGCCGTCTGGAACCATACGCCCCAAACGCTCGGCGGAGGCATTTTCTATGGGTGCAGCAACCTTGCGTCCGTGACGATCAGCGATGAACTCTCCATTCCAGGTTATATGTTCTTCAATTGCGACCGTCTCACAAGCATCTCCTTCGATGCCGAGGTGTCCTCTATAGGGGACAATGCCTTCAATTCCTGCGACCGGCTCGCCGGGATTGACGTGCCGGCGACCGTTACCTCGATCGGCGCAAATGCTTTTTCTAACTGCGTGGCTCTGACGGAAATAATCCTTCCGGAGTCTGTAGTGAGCCTGGGCAAAGAGGCGTTTTCCGGATGCAAAGCTCTCGCGAGAGTGACTTTCCCCACAAGCGCATCCTTCACGACCGTGCCCGACGGCTGCTTCAAGGAATGCACAGCTCTGGTTTCGGCTCCTATCCCTTCGAATATCACCACTGTCCGGCAGTATGCCTTCCAGAGTTGCGGCTTCACCTCGATGCCGGAAGGTTGGGGCAGGAGCGGCCTTACCTATGAGACCCACGTCTTCAGGTACTGCCCGATAGAATCCATTACATTCCCGGATCATTGGACCTCTGTTCCTGCCAACTTCTGCTGGGACTGGAGAAGTCTCACAGAAGTGCATTTCGGTGCGGGTGTTACAACTATAGGCGGGAGCGCATTCCGCGATTGCAAGGCTCTGACGGACGGGTCCCGTATCGTAGTCCCTGACCGGGTGATTTCGGTTGGAAGCTATTGTTTCTACGGAAGCGGACTGACGAGCCTGCCTTCAGGAATCAACAATCCGAATATCACGCTCAGTGACAATGTGTTTGCTAACACTCCTCTTGTCTCGGCCGATGTCTCGCAGTGGACAACCATCCCGGCGAGTTGTTTCGGCTCTTGCAAGAGCCTGGTTTCGGTGGTATGGGGCTCATCTCTGACAACAATACAGAACAATGCTTTTCTGGATTGTACTTCACTTGCAAGCATTTCAGATTTTCCCGCTTCGCTGACGGCTGTTCAGACAAATGCCTTCAGGAATACCGCCCTGACCGATATCCCCGGTGGCCTTCGCGACGACATAACCTACGGAGACTCGGTCTTTTATGGGATCAAAATAACCTCGCTGACTTTGCCCGACGGTTTCACTCGGATCCCCAATGGTATGTTTAACAGTTGCACTCTTCTCGAAGAACTCGATCTGAACGATGTCACCTATCTGGGGCAATTAGCTTTCAGCGGATGCAGTGCGCTCGCTACCGTGTCGGCCCCGTTGGTGGAAACACTGAGCTACTGTTCGTTCTACCGGAACGCGTCCCTTGTTTCGATCTCACTCCCTTCCATAGTGACTTTCAGCAGTGGTATCTACACCGGAATAATCAATGAATGCCACGCGCTCCGCACGATAGATCTGGGTGAAAACCTCCAGAATTTGAGCAGTAACTGTTTCTACTACGACGAAAACCTGGAGACTCTGATCATCCGCAGGCCGGATGCAGTAGTGACGCTCAACACCACCCTCAACAACCGCTCGGGCAATCCCGTTCCGCTAATCTATGTGCCGGCGGCACTTGTCGACAGCTACAAGGAAACGGCTCCCTGGAGCAATTACGCTGACTACATCAGATCTTTGGATGAACTTTAACCGGGAGCGGTAGTCGGGATTTGCCAAAAACTGCTAAATTTGTAGACGGAGGGCCGGTGGTCCTCCGTCAAATGTTATCGCCATGAAAAAGAAGACCCTCATAGCGGCTCTGATCGCCCTTGCGCTCAGCCTGCCCGCGTTCGCTGTGTTCAATGAGAGGGACCTCAGCCAGACCATTTCAGTGCTCAGGTTCGAGCTCAAGCAGCAGTACGACAAGCTCACCGCCAGGGAAGAGCGTATCAACTCGCGCAACAGCGACCGTCGCAGGCAGATGGTCAGCCTGATGAAGAAGTGCAACGAGCTTTCGCTCATGCTCTACTCCCAGAACCAGGACTTCACCTTCGACCACACTTATGCCCTTGGTGAAGTCACCAAACAGTACGACGAGTTCAGCAAGCGCAGGCTGCCCTTCGACGACATGATCGTCAATCTCGACATAGAGATCGACCGCTACGAGCGTCTGATCGAGTCGCTTAGGCGTCTGCCGCCCTCGCTCGAAGAGATTCCGGAGGTGCCCGACAGCATCGTCAGGGAACTCGGCGGCCCGACAGCCCACCTGAGGCGTTCGCGCCCCATTCAGCGCCCGCATGCCGCAGATCAGCGGCCGCAGCTCGACTCGGCGAAGTTGGCGGAGATGGAGCGCGAGAGGCGCACATTCGTGCTCGACTCCATAGGCCAGGTCGACAGAGACTCCTGCATCTACTATGCCCTGAGCATGCTCAAGATGTACAAGGACCAGCGCAGCAGGATCTCGCGCGACTCCGAGCACTACACCTCCATGAGCGAGCGCCTCAAGAGCAGCTACGACTACGCCCAGAACAAGTACAGGCTCATCCAGAAGCGTATCTTCATTGACGGCCAGGACAACTACTTCAGGGTCCTTTCAAGTTTCCCTGCCTACGCCAAAAGGGCATGGCAGGACGCAGTCCAGAAGTATGCACCTCCCAGAGACGGAATCCGCCCGCCAAAGTCCGGACGCCACCGCATCTCCGACCCGTTCGACACCTCCGAACCTTCGAGCCTGGCCGACCGCTACAATATCCGCGGGGCCAGCGAGTGGAGAGGCCCGATAGTGGTGGGATTCATATTCTTCATCCTGTTCTACCTGATCCTTGCGACAGTCCTCAGCAACCTTGCAGTAGGCATCTCGGCTAAGAAGGTTAAGGCCTTCCAGAGTGATTGGTTCAAGGACCGCAAACGCATCATCACCCTCCTTGCCGGGGCGGTTATCTTCGCTATCTCAGTGATGATAGCAATGACGGCCGTGAAGCAGAACTTCATCGTCGAGGCTTCGCACCTGCTTCTGATATTCTCCTGGCTGCTTATCGCCATCCTCGCTTCGCTGCTCGTAAGGCTCGACGCAGATGAGCTCAAGAACAGCGTGAGGATGTACTCGCCCGTGATAATCATGGGCCTTATCGTCATCAGCTTCAGGATTATCTTCATCCCCAACAGGCTGCTCAATCTTATCTATCCGCCGCTGCTGCTGGGATTCTGCATCTGGCAGCTGGTGCTCTGTATCCGCAAGTCCGACAAGGTCAGAAAGAGCGACCTGACTTATGCCTGGATCACCTTCGTGGTGATGCTCGGCTCCACCGTCATGGCCTGGATGGGCTATGTCCTGATGGCAGTCCAGATCTTTATCTGGTGGCTCTTCCAGCTCGCTGCCATCGAGACGGTGACGGCCCTTCACGACATCATCGACATCTACGAAGCCAAGCTCTTCAACAGCCGGTATCCCGTTTTCGGAAAGCGCGACGGCGACCATGTCGAAAAGACATGGCTGTTCGACTTCCTGGAGATGTCGCTCCTTCCCGTGGCGGCTATCCTGTCGCTGCCTATGAGCATCTGGCTTGCAGCAGGCGTATTCGACCTCACGACCGCATGCCAGACCATATTCTACCACCCGTTCTTCAACCTGAGCGACGCCGAGGGCAACCCTATCCTTCACCTCTCGCTCTTCAAGATGGTGGTAGTAAGTTCGCTGTTCTTTATCTTCCGCTACATTGCCTATATCCTCAAGGCCGTCTACAAGAAACACAAGTTCGCCAAGGTCAGGGCAGCCAGCGGAAGCGACAAGGTGATGGAGAACGAAGTCAACCTCACCCTCGCCAATAATCTGATCGGAATCATCGTCTGGGGTATCTACATAGCGTTCTCGATAGTGCTCCTCAAGATCCCTATGGGAGCCCTCTCGATTGTGGCCGCAGGTCTTGCTACCGGTGTCGGTCTTGCCCTCAAGGACATCCTCAACAACTTCTTCTACGGCATCCAGCTCATGTCCGGCCGTCTCAGGGTAGGGGACTACATTGAGTGCGACGGCGTCAGGGGCAAGGTCGAGAACATCTCTTACCAGACTACCCAGATTCAGACGCTGGACGGGGCTCTGATGGCCTTCACCAACAGCACTCTCTTCAACCAGAACTTCAAGAATCTTACGAGAAACAATTCCTACGAGCTGCTCGTCATCCCCGTGGGAGTGGCTTATGGTGTCAATGTCTCGCAGGTCAGGGAGATGCTCACCGAGGCCCTTAAGACGCTTTATTCGCAGGATGAATTCGGACGCGACGTTGTCGATCCGAAGAGAGGGATCACCGTGGCATTCAGCGACTTTGGCGAGAGCAGCGTCGATCTGGTAGTCAAACAGTTCGTGCTGGTCGAAAAGCGCGCGGCCTACATGGCTTCCGCCAAGGAACTCATCTACAACACCCTCAATGAGAACGGAATCGAGATACCGTTCCCTCAGCGCGACCTCTATATTAAACAAATCCCCCAGAAATGATACTCTATATTGCAATAGCAGCAGTCTTGGCGGCGCTTATAGCTTGGGCGATAACCCATTTTGCCGCCCAATCGAAGTTTGTGCATGAGACAACACGCCTTGAGGGGGAACTCAAGGCGGAGAAAACGCTGCGTGAACACGAAGCGGAGGAGGCCAGGCGGCGTCTTGATGAAGCCCGCGCTGACTACGACAAGACCCTTGCCGATCTCAAGGAGAGTCAGAAGGCCGTGATCGAAGCGACCAAAAACGAACTCGCTCTCGAGAACGAAAAGCGCATGAAGGCCCGTGAGGAGTCAATCAAGAAAGAAGCCGCAGAGACTATCAAGAACATCACGGACGGTCTCGACAAGAACATCAAGGAGATGAAGGAAGCCTTCGAGGCCCAGAAAAAAGCCAGCACCGAAGACGCCGTCTCGATCAAAACCAAGTTCGATGAGACTGTCCGCAACCTTGAGAAACAGACCGACGCTATCGGCACTCAGGCTGGCGACCTTGCAAAGGCTCTAAAGGGCCAGAGCAAGATGCAGGGTGTGTTCGGAGAGACCATCCTCGAAAATATTCTCAAGAAGGAGGGCCTCACCCCCGGGCGCGACTACGACGCTGAGTTCTACCTGCGCGACCGCAAGGGCAATATCATCCAGAACGAAGAGACAGGCCGCAAGATGCGCCCCGACTTCGCGCTTCATTTTCCGGACAATACCGATGTGCTTCTCGATTCGAAGGTCTCGCTCACGGCCCTTGCCGACTACTACGCCGCCCAGACCGACGAGCAGAGAAGGGAAGCGTCGAAGCGCAATCTCGAGTCGGTCCTCTCGCATATCGCCGAGCTCACCTCAAAGGAGTATCAGAAGTATGTGGAAGGCCGCACTACCCTCGAGTACGTGATCATGTTCATCCCCAACTACGGAGCTTATCAGCTTGCCAAGCAGGAGGATCCCGACATTTTCGCAAAGGCTTTCAGACAGAATGTCCTGATCACTACCGAAGAGACCCTTATCCCGTTCCTTCGCCTCATACGTTCGGCCTGGGTCCAGAAAGACCAGCTCGACAATATGGCCGACATAGTGAATGGAGCTCAGAAGATGGTAGACCGCGTGGCCACGTTCTGCGAGAAGAACGTAGAGGTCGGCAATGCCCTTGGCCGTACCGTCAAACTCTTCGAAGAAAACACTCAGCGGCTGGTAGACGGCCGTCAGAGCATAGTCAAGGCAGCAAATGAGGTAATCGCCGCCGGAGTCAAGCTCACTCCCGGCAAAATCCTTCCCGAGACCCAAGAATGACACCTTTCCTCAGACAGGTAGCTCAGCGGTATTACTCGCCCGGCGATCTTGGGCAGACGGTTTTCGTCTTCCCCAACCGGCGTTCGCTCGCGTTTTTCAGGAAGCATCTGTGTGACCTGGCAGCGGCCGACTCCCGCACCATGCTCTCTCCGAGGCTCACCACCATCGGCGACTTCTTCGCCACGATGGGCGGGGTAGCGGCTTCAGAGCGCATCTCGCTGCTTCTGGAACTCTACGAAGTCTACCGCAGGCTCAATCCCAAGGCCGAACCGCTCGACGATTTCATATACTGGGGCGATGTGCTGCTAGCCGATTTTGACGACATCGACAAGTACAGGGTCGATGCGCGCATGCTCCTTCGCAATATCGCCGACCTCAAGGCCATGAAGGACAGCTTTGAGTACGCCGATCCCAGGCAGAAAGAGGCTATTGACAGGCTGGTGCGCAATTTCGATAAGGTAGTTCCCAGCGGCAATCCCAGGCGCGACGTCAAAGACGGCTTCAGGCAGATCTGGGACATGCTCTATCCTCTCTACACGAAGTTCCGTGAGGCTCTCTGCGCGAAAGGCATGGCCTATGAAGGCAAGATCTACCGCGACCTTGCCGACAGGCTCGAAGATACCCCCGTGGCCGACATCCTTCCTGAGGTGTACCCAGGAGTGGGGACCGTCGTGTTCGTGGGGCTCAACGCTCTCAACGAGTGTGAGAAGGCCGTGCTCGGCAAACTCCGCGATGCCGGCCTTGCCGAGTTCTGCTGGGACTTCGCGGGGCCGTTCATAGCCGACGACAGCAATGTCTGTTCGCTCTTCCGCAAGGAAAACCTCGCGCTTTTCCCGCCGTCCTTCACCCCCGAAGCGGGCGAGGGCAGCCCCAAGATCCATATCTGCAAGGTTCCGTCGGCTACAGGCCAGGCGCGACTGCTGCCCGACATACTCGCGAAGGTCCCCCAGGCCGAGCGCGGCGTCGATTTCGCCGTGGTGCTCGCCGACGAGACCATGCTCCTGCCAGTGCTTGGCAGCCTTCCCAGGCTCGAGGACGGCGTCAATGTCACGATGGGTTACCCCATGCGCTCGAGCGAGTGGTGTTCGCTGATGCGCGACATCCTCTCTATGCAGATGAGGCTGCGCTCCAAGGACGGAGATTGGTACTTCTACCACAAAAGTTTCCACGACATAGTGTCCTCCGGGATAGTCCGTGCCCTGCTTTCGGAGCAGGAGCAGGCGAGAGTCTCGGAGATATTCAAGGCAGCAAGATTCTATATCCCGGCCGAAGATATGAACGCCGGTCCCGTCTTGTCTGCCATATTCAAGGCGGTCGTGCGCGATCCGGCCTCGACCGATGCGGCCCAGAGCGATGCTCTGGCGGACTACCTGCTGGAAGTCTGCACTACGCTCGCGTCGCTGCTCAGGGGCTCTGACGACCCCAATATAGTGCTTCAGCTCGATTTCGCGAAGCGCTACTACCAGGCGGTCAGCCGCCTGCGCGACCTTCACCTCGCCCTGCTTGCGCGCACGTGGGAGCATCTGCTCGAGCAGATCCTCGCTGGTATCAACGTCCCCTTCGAAGGCGAGCCGCTCGGGGGCCTGCAGGTCATGGGTCCGCTTGAGACGCGCGCGCTTGATTTCAAGCATATAGTCATCCTCAATGCCAACGAAGGGGTCTTCCCGCGAATCAGCGCCTCCTCTTCGTTTATCCCCCCGGAGATACGCGCGGCCTTCGGCCTTCCGACCTACCTCAGGCAGGATGCGGTCTGGGCTTACTATTTCTACAGGATGATCACTCGCGCCGAGGATGTGTGGCTGCTCTACGACTCGCGTACGGAAGGGCTCAATACCGGCGAAGAAAGCCGTTTTGCAGCCCAGCTCCGTTTCCTCTATCACTCGAGGATCTGTGAGGTCGACGAGATAGTGGCTAGCGCCGACATTTCCCATTCGGGTGAGGCTGAGGAGATAAGAAAGACCCCCGAAGACCTCGAAAAGATCCGCAGTAAGGTGTTCTCGGCTTCCTCCCTTCAGGACTATGTCTCCTGTCCGGCGAAGTTCTACTACAAACACATCCAGGACCTCAGGCCCGAGGGAGAGGTCAAGGAATCCCTCGATCCGGGCATGGAAGGCAATGTCTGCCACGATGTGCTCAAGGACATCTATTCGGAGAGCGGGGGCGAAGTCGACGAGCAGTTCCTCAAGGGATGGCTCGCCCGAAAAGACGAAGTCAGGCGGCGTGTGGTCCGTCAAATCGGCAAGGAGACGCGCAGCATCGAAGTCGGCGGGCAGGACCTCGTCACGGCGGAAGTGCTTGTCAAATTCATTCTGAGGGTTTTCGAGTCCGACATCAGCCAGATAAAGGCCTGCGGACCGCTGAAGATACTCGGGCTTGAGCTGCCAATGGATGTTGAGATCTGCGGGCACAAGTTTACGGGGCGTATCGACCGTCTCGATACATTCCGCCCGGGTCAGGTCCGTGTGGTGGACTACAAGACCGGCCGCGACACCCAGGACGCCCTCGCGCTGACCGCTGCCGCAGATGCATTCAAGCCTGCCAACAAGGCCGCGCTTCAGTTCTTCGTCTACGACAGGATGGTCGCCGCGCGAAGCGAATTCGCCGGCAAGACCCTCTGCAACGCCATGTACGCGATGAACAGCTTCTTCACGGAAGAGGTGAATACCTATCCCGCCGACGAAGCGTTCGGGCGCGAACTGGAGAAGGCGATAGGGGAGACTTTCGCCGAGATGGAAAACCCGGAGGTGCCTTTCGCACGTACGGACGATTCCAAAAAGTGTGAGTACTGCGACTTTAAGCTTCTTTGCGGAAAATGATGGAAGAACAACTGAAAAGACTGCGCGAAGGCGGGGGAGTCGAGCTGATGAAGGCTTCGGCCGGATCAGGCAAGACCTTCTCCCTTGCCCGCGAATACATAAGGCTGCTGATGCTTGAGCGCAAGGAAGACCACCCCTACAGGCATATCCTTGCCGTGACCTTCACCAACAAAGCGACTTCGGAAATGAAGCTCAGGATAGTCGACAGCCTCGACACCCTTGCACACCATCCGGAACATTCCCCCTACAGGGATTACCTTAAGAAGGAATGCGCGATAGAATCCGATGACGAACTGAGCCGGGAGTGTAAGCGCATGCTCACCGATATCCTTTGCGACTACGGAGCCTTCTCTGTCAGCACCATCGACCATTTCTTCCAGAGGGTGCTGCGCTCGTTCTCGCGTGAGGTCGGACAGTTTGCCGAGTATCAGGTCGAGCTGGACCGCACATCGCTTGTAGAGGAGAGCGTCGACCGTGTGCTCGACTCCCTTACCGAGGGCGACCGGGCCCTGCTCGAATGGCTCTCAGAGAGCGCGGTGGAGCGCACTTCCGAGGGCGACCGCTACAAGGTAAGGAATGCACTCTCCGAATTTGCCGGCGGCTACATGTCGGAGAAGTACCGCGAGAAGGCGGAAGCTATCGGCCTCAACAGGCAGAAAGCTTTTTCGAAGGAGAATCTTCGAAGGCTCTCCTCGCTCTGCTCGAAGATATGCAAGGACTACGACTCGGGGCTGAAGGCTGCAGCCGCGGCGGCTCTTCTGAAGGCGGAAGCGCAGCCCAAGCCCAACAGCAATCTTCTTAAGAAACTGCAGGCCATCGCCTCCGAAGGAGCCAAGGCCATCGGCGATGGGCCCTCGCGGCAGTATTGGACCAAAGCATCCGAAGCCGGTATCATAACTGCCGTGGAGGCTTATCTGGGTAGGCCGCTTCAGGTTTACAATACCGCTGAAAAGCTTAGGGGGCAGGTTGCCGTCTTCAGGGTTGCGGACGCGCTCGACACCCAGTTCGAGGCTCTTCTGAAAGAGAAAAACGTGCTGAGCCTCGACGATACCAACTCGATTCTTCGCGACATAATCGCCGGATCGGACGCTCCCTTCATCTACGAAAAGGTAGGCGTGCGCTACCGGCATTTCCTGCTGGATGAGTTTCAGGATACCTCCTCGACTCAGTGGGACAATTTCCGCCCGCTGCTCCAGAACAGCATAGCCGAAGGCTGCTACAACCTGATAGTCGGCGATGTGAAACAGAGTATCTATCGCTGGCGAAGCGCCCGCTGGGACATTTTCGACACGAGGGTCGAAGCCGAGCTCGGCAGGACAGTCCTCCATCCGCTCGACCAGAACTGGCGCAGCGCTTCCGAGATAGTTGATTTCAACAACACTTTTTACAAGGCCTGGGCGGCGCAGCTGGATACGTCATTCGCCGAAGCGGCGCAGGGCTCGGCCGTGAAGGCCGAAGCCGAGCGCCGGCCCGTGAGCGCCATCTATTCCGATGTGGAGCAGCAGGCGAAGAGCCGTCTGGCTGTGCCCGGGAGCGTGGAAGTTACGTACTGCGAGTCTATTTATGATCAGACAGTTACAGCTGTCGGCGCAGCTCTTGAGCATGGCTTCAGCCAAAAAGACATTGCGGTGCTGGTAAGGACCAACGGAATGGGTTCCGAAGTGGCTTCAAGCCTTACGGCGGCGGGCTACCATGTGATCACCAACGATTCGCTGCTTATATCCGGGGGCGATACCGTAAGGGAACTGGTGGCAAGACTCTACAAAATTGACAACCCGCAGGATCAGATCCATGCCTTCAGGGCAAGAGACTTCGAGCCCGGCGAGATGGAATCCTGCCAGTCGCTTACGGATATGTGTGAGGCGATCCTGCGGACCCTGCCCGAAGACAGAGTCAATTCCGATACGCTCTACGTGCTTGCGTTCATGGACCTTGTCCGCGACTTCACAAGCCGTAACGGCAATTCCCTCCACTCATTCCTTCAGTATTGGGAAGAGACCGGCATCAAGCGCAGTATAGCTTCGCCCGAAGGGGCCGAGGCTATCACAGTGATAACCATCCACAAAGCAAAGGGTCTGGATTATCCCTATGTCATCATCCCGGTGAAGGCGGACGATCCGGTCATCAAGACCAATGCCGAGTTTTGGGAAGCGCCCGCCGTGGAGGGGACTCCCTTCGAAGGAGTGGAGCCGGCTCTCTACCGCACGGGCCTTTCTGCCCAATCGCGCAATACGCTCTTTGGCGACAACTATCTGAGAGAGCTCCGAATGGGGCAGATAGACAGGATCAACACCTGGTATGTAGCCACCACAAGAGCCCGGCAGGCCATGCACATAGTGCTCGAAAAGCCCAGGGGCGATGGCTTCGGGGCAGTTCTCAGGCAGTTCTGCGAGAGCCCGGGATCGGGCTTCGAAGGTGGCGACGGACACTACCTCAAGGGCACCATCTCCGAAAGGGCCGAAACTCCCGGGCGCGCATGGAATAAACCCGGTCCGTCCAGTTCGGAACAGACTCTGCAGTACTACAGCAGCGCCCTTGGTGGATCTGGTGCAAGGGCTCAGGTGAGGATCAAGACCGATTCTTCTGATTTCTTCGACCCGGAAGGCGAAACAACCGGCGTGTCGGCATCGCGCCGCATACGCGGAACAGTCCTCCACAAGATACTTGAGAGCGTGTCCTCTCCCGAAGATCTTCACGCTTCGGTGAGAGCCGCCATCGAGGAAGGGCTTCTTTCGGCGGAAGAGGCGGCGGATGCCGAGCAGATGCTTTCAGGGGCAATCGACTTCGTTAAAAACCGCGGATGGTTCCCCGGAGATGCATCGAAACTGCTGGACGAGAGGGAGATCATTATTCCTGACGGGACTACTCTGCGCCCCGACAGGGTGGTGCTCAAAGCGGACGGAGTCGATATCGTAGACTACAAGTTCGCCCAGGAGCGCGGGACCTACATCAAGCAGGTCAGGCGCTACGCCGAGCTGTACCGCGCGATGGGCTACACCAACGTGCATGCCTATCTGTGGTATGTCGACAAGAATGAGATACTGACGGCCGATTAGGCGCTGAGGATCTTGGCTATGAGCTCGACAAGGAGCTCGCCCGGGTCGGAGTTGCCGCCATCGCCGCCCTTTCCCAGATAATCGTACTCACAGAGAAGGGATATGATCCGCATCGCCTTGGGGGCGGGGTAGTTTCTCACTGCCTGGTCGTACTCTTTGTAGAAATAGGGGTTGACGCCGGCGAGCGCGCGGGCTTTCTCTTCACTCGAAGGGTAGCCGCCGCGCTGCAGCAGGGCGCCGTACTTTAGGATGCGGCTGAAGTGGGTGTAGAGGGCGCTCACTGCCATCGGCAGGGCGAACCTGGCGCCGTTGCCTATGTGGGAGGCGATCTTGAGGGCTTTGGTGGAGTTGCGGTAGGAGAGCTCCTTGGTTAGCTCGAAGATGCTGAACTGGCGCGAGACTCCTACGTTTTTCTCTATGTCGGCGACCGTGATCCGGGTCGTGCCTTCTGGAAGGGCCCTCACGAGTTTGTCGGTCTCGACGGCGATGGTCGAAAGGCTCGTGCCGACCGACTCGGAGAGCAGGGCAGCAGCGTCGGGGTCGATGGTGAGTCCGCGGGAGGAGTAGTACGAACTGATCCATGCGGGGGTCTCATAGTCCCTGAGGGGCTGGCTGTCCACGACTACGCCGGTTTTCTGTACGGTCTTATAGAGGGCTTTGCGCTTGTCGGCCGAGGCGCCGTGCATCAGAATCACCAGCACGGTGCTTTCCAGGGGCTCTTCGCAGTAGGTGCTGAGCTGCTCGAGGCTTTTCATGAGCTGAGCCTCGCGAACTACCACCAGCACGCGGTCGGACATCATCGGGTACTGCCTGGCGGCAGAGGTGACCTGCTCGGCAGTGACGTCGGCCCCGTAGCAGATAGTCTCGTTGAAGTCTTTGGAAGTCTCGTCGATGCAGTTGTCGATGATAGCCTTGCAGACGAGGTCGGGGTAATAGGGCTCCTCGCCCATCAGCAGGTAGACGGGCTTGTAGTTTCCCTGTCCGATTTCGCTGATGAGTTCGCGGCACTGGGCCGCCGTGTTAATTCCCTGTTTCGCCATAACGTACAAAGATAAATATTTTGTATCTTTACGCGATAATTCCAAAGACAAAAAAATGTCAATCATCCAGATCAAGAATGTGACCAAGACTTTCGGAGAGAAAGTGGCGCTCGACAATGTGAGCCTCGACATCCCCGAAGGCAGGATATTCGGCCTGCTCGGCCCCAACGGCGCCGGTAAGACGACCCTTATCCGCATCATCAACCGAATCACCATCCCGAGCGCGGGAGAAGTCTTCTTTCAGGGCCGCCCTATCACCCAGGACGACGTAGAGAAGATAGGCTACATGCCCGAGGAGCGCGGCCTTTACCGCAAGATGAAGGTCGGCGACCAGGCCATGTACCTTGCCCAGCTCAAGGGAATGAGCACGGCCGA
>OCTW011574995.1_pt1 | contig 13088 bp, 7 predicted proteins | sample 1539671 | NCBI WGS metagenome assembly OCTW01 (sample SAMN02144230, study PRJEB22623) | gut metagenome | biome: sheep rumen | host: Ovis aries | place: New Zealand | reverse complement strand
GTATTTATCCGGATTCAAGAGATTTTCAACAGAACGTGTGATGAAATCTCTGACAGGTGAATTGACTAGATAGTACAGAATGATTCTTGCAGAAAAAACAAAAGATCTATGGTGAATACAAACTAAGTTTCCGGGTGGAGGGCATTTTTCAAATGCTATTTGCCCGCTTTTTTAATTCTCAAGAGAGCTTGCCATGATTGTCCCAAATTCCAGATGATATTCACAAAGTTGTCCTTTAAATCATGCAGGATGATATAATAGATATAACGTACAAAGAAAATGAACCCCTTTATCATATATAGGAGGCTGGAAATGTCCAGAGGATCAAATCAAAAGTTCAAATTCACATATCTTATGGAGATTATGCTTGAGAAAACGGACGATGATCATGCACTGACTATGTCACAGATTATGGATGAACTGGAACGATACAATGTTACAGCAGAACGTAAAAGCATCTATGCAGACTTTGCCGATATGACAGAACTCAGGAGAAAGAGGTTAGGTATATTTCTGTTAAGTTACTGAAGGGAATAATAGCGGATTACGCATTGAAGTGTAGGAAGGATATATCATTATGCAAGATCTGACTGAAAATAGTACTGTCAAAGATTACGATGAAGTAACGAAGCAAAATAAGGTTATATCACTATTTCAGTTTATTGAAGAACTAAACAAATTAAAGCAAACTGCTATTCTTGATTATAAAGACCATATATGGCATTATGAATTGTCAAATCTGCCAGACGACCCGGATAATATACAGGTGTTTTATCAGGATCGTGTGGAAGAAGAGGAAACTGAAACTAATAAAGATAATGTTTTATTGGTTGTTCATAAACCCGATTTTACTAAATGTCCGGAGCCAGATGAAATATTTAAAGAATGGCTTCTTCCTGGATGGGATGATTATACTAAAGATGCAGAAGTAAGATCGAGTTTAATAATTATAGAAGGTGAAGATTCAAGTGCGATTTCTGCGGATAAAAGTGCTGATGGTCCGGAAGACAAAATTGTGCTTTTTGAATCTGATCCAGATAGAGTTTTGGCTTTTGAAAAATGGATAGAGTTAAGGAATAAATGGTGTCAAAAGCAAAAAACAACCAAGGCGACTAGGGATTTATTTTCTGATCTTTATAGGCTTTATTTTGAACTACAACGTGAATCAGAAACTGAAGAGATGATAGTCGCAAATGGTATCATTTGTGATAAGGAAAATGGGAAGATAAATCACCCGGTCTTAACACATCGTGTAAAGCTGGAATATGATGCAAATGAGAATACAATATACATTATTAATGCAGAAGTACCGTCAGAATTATATTCTTCAGTATTTCAGGTAATGAATGATGTAAATCTGGAAGGAATTGATGCTCTTAATGAGAATTTACAGAATAATGATTATCATCCGTTAGATCGAAATGATACACCTGATTTTTTAAAAGCTCTCATTCATTCATTATCATCTAAAAGTGTATTTTCGGATTCCGGAATTCCAGATAATTGGAAAAACAATTCAAGATTACTGCTGTATCTGTCACCATGCTATATAGTAAGAAAACGACTGGATGGCACAATAAAGGCAATTGAACAAATAATTGAAAATGTCAATGAAACAGGAGAAGTACCGGCACCTATAATTGATATTGTAAGTGGTGGTACTATTGATGTGCCTGAAAATGATAAAGAAGAAACAATAGAAGAACTTTTGGCTCAAGTTGGTGGTGAAAGTGTCGATATTCTTTTATCCAAAGAAGCTAACAAAGAACAGTTGGAAATAGCAAGAAGAATAGAGAGATATAATGCTGTTCTTGTGCAGGGCCCTCCTGGAACCGGAAAAACTCATACTATTGCAAATCTGATGGGACATTTTTTGGCACAAGGGAAAAGTGTTCTTGTTACCAGTCAAACAACAAAGGCGCTCAAAGTATTAAAAGAGAAAATTTACGGCAGTCTGCAAAACTTATGTGTATCTATTCTTGATGATTCTAATGTTGACATGGAGAGGTCGATTGACGGAATCACAACATATATGTCCGATACTACATCTTACGCGTTAAAAAAAGAAATGGATTCGCTGGCTATTGAACGACGCGATATCATAAAGGAACTTGCAAAAACAAGAAAAACCATTTATGAGATAATAAACGCGGAAAATAACTGTATTGTATACAATGGAGAGAGTATTTCTCCGTCTAAGGCAGCTGAATTTGTTGTGGATCATATGCAGGATTTATCCTACATACCGGGAAAAGTAAAATTAAATGCTCCTTTACCTTTGACTTTTGATGAATTAACTGATTTATACCGGAGTAACGAAATAATCACAACAAATGATGAGACCGAATTGGCGAAAGATTTACCTGATCCTAAATCTTTAATGTCTCCGGATGATTTTATAAATATAGATAATGCACTTAATGAATCCAATAAAATCATAAAGGCTATTTCAGAAAAAAATGGATGGACAGTAAATGCTGATCCTCAAAATAAGAACATAATAATTAGCGGACTTAAAAAAGCCATATCAATACCATATCCTTCAATAGAAGCTGTAGAGGATTTAAAAAGTTATGTTGATGCATTTGGTGAAATAGAGAATTGGATGAAAGCCGTAGCTATAGACGGGAAGAGGGGTGGAAACTATAAACAACGCTGGCTAATGTTAATCGAGCAGATCCAGAAGACAAAAGATTTCGCAGATTCTATCATTTCTGAGCAATTGGGAATGAATATAGAAACTGATGGATCATTTGATTTAGCAAGTAAAAAGCCTGTATTTGAAAAGTTACGTTTGGAATTAGAAAAAAATGGGAAGATTAGTGCGATAAGTAAGATGCTGCATAAGGAATATCGCATTGTTCTTGATTCAGTAAAAATAAACGGTAACGAAATTCAATCATCAAAAGAGATTGACGTCATACTTCATAAAATAGACCTAAATGAATATCGTGATCAATGTGCAAACTATTGGAATGACCTTCTACCTTCACAAGGTAAAAGCAAATTTTATGATTTAGATACAGACAATCAGGAAATGATTGCTGAGAAACACGTTAGTATCATAAAAAAATATCTTGATTGGTACGATAAAGACTATAAACTCTTAACGGATAAATTGAGTGTACTTGGTATACCTAAAGAGATTGTATTTAATGAAGATGAACTTGATTCGGATGCAACACATATAGATAAAGCTTTAAATGCTATAGAAAAAACACTTCCGGACATTTGTGATATATTAACAGCTTTAGTTAAATCAGAGGATGACGCAAAATCAAAAAAATTAACACAATATAATCTAACAGCCGGAGAAAGAAGAACTAGTCAGATTTGCAGAGCATTGGATTCGGATATATCCAAAAACGACACGGAAACATATTCTAATCATTATTCTGAGTTGAGTGAGATATACAGTAAGAATCTTGTCCAAAATAGACGCTGTATGATGTTAAAAAAGCTTGATCCAATAGCACCTGAATGGGCAGATTCGATTCGAAGACGGCAAGGTATACATGGTCAATTCACTGTACCGGATAATATTGAAGATGCGTGGAAGTGGAAACAATTATACGGGATTGTTGAGGATATCACCAAAAAACCATTAAGTGATCTACAAAGTGAGAGCTTACGATTAGGAACTGATTATAGGAAAATCACAGCTTTATATGCTGAAAAAAGTGCCTGGTATCATTTGTTGAATCGAACTGAACATGATATCGATATGAAACAAGCACTTATAGGATGGAAGCAAACTGTCAAAAAAATAGGAAAAGGTACCGGTAAAAGGGCACCTGCATTAAAGGCTAAGGCACGAGAGTTAATGGCTAAATGTCAAAACGCTGTGCCAGGGTGGATTATGCCTATTAATAGGGCATTGGAAACTCTAAACCCTAAAAATAACCGATTTGATATCATTATTATCGACGAAGCAAGCCAATCTGACATATCTTCTTTGGCTATATTATACATGGGAAAGAAACTGATTATTGTTGGAGATGATAAGCAGGTTAGTCCTATGGCTGTTGGTATGGATGTTGATAAAATGAGTTCCTTGGAGCAAATGTATATAAAAGATAAGATACCGAATTCTCATCTGTACAATTCTAAGACATCTATTTATGATATTGCAGCTACAACATTCCAGCCATTAATGCTCAGGGAGCACTTCAGATGTGTACCGGAGATAATAGGTTTTAGTAATATGCTTTCCTATGATTATAAAATCAAGCCTCTTAGAGATGCGAGCCAAAGCATACTACAACCGGCTGTGGTTAATTATCGTGTAGAAAATGGAAAACGTGATGATGGAGGGAAAACAAATAAAAATGAGGCTAAAGCAATAATTGCTCTTATGAAAGCATGTTTAGAACAACCTGAATATGAGAATAAATCAATGGGAGTCATATCTTTGCTCGGTGATGAACAAGTAAAGGTAATATCTCAGATGATAGAGCAGGAAATAGATCCTGTGGAGATTTCCACGAGGAACATCCTGTGTGGTAATTCTGCAAATTTCCAGGGCGATGAACGTGATGTGATCTTTCTTAGTCTTGTGGATAGTGGTGATGGCAATGGACCAATTCGAATGCTTGGAAGCGGAACAGAAGATGCTATTAAGAAACGTTATAATGTTGCGGTCAGCCGAGCACGAGATCAATTATGGGTTGTTGATTCATTGGATCCTGCTTTAGATTTAAAGCCAGGTGATATGCGTAAAATTCTTATTGATTATTCATTAAATCCAAATGCATCAGCTATACGACATGATGAAATTGAGTCAAAATCTGAATCACCATTTGAAGTTTCAGTTGCAACAAGTCTATCAGATCGTGGATATCATATAGAACAACAGTGGGAAGTAGGTGCGTATAGACTAGATATGGTTGTCCTTTGTGGAAACAATAAGGTTGCAATTGAATGTGATGGAGAAAGATGGCACAGTGGTGAGGCGAAGATACGTGAAGATATGGAGCGTCAAACAATACTTGAACGCTTGGGATGGAGATTTATTCGTATAAGAGGTAGTGAATACTATAGATATCCTGAAAAGACGATCGAACGTGTTATTTCTGATCTTACTAATTTTGAAATTTATCCGGAAGATTCCGACAAATATTCTTTTGTAAAGAGAGATACAGAACTATTAAACCGGGTAAAGAACCGTGCAGCCATTATTTTATATGGAGAGGAACCTGAGCCCATTGACGTAGGTGAAACAATACAAGAAGCATTAAATCCTACAAAGTATGAAAAACCTAGAGAGGAAACAAATCATACGGAAAATATAAAAAGTATCGATAAGGTGATACATGAAGATACTGCAAAGGTATTAAAAAAGGCTGATGAAAAGAAATACTCTTTTGTTGAGCAACTTAAAATACCAGGGTTAGAAGAAGAATCACCTGATGAAATTATCAAGCTATTAGAAGAATCAAAGGTTTCGTACATCGATAAAAGAAAACAAAAGGGTGCTCTTTGGATATTGGGAGGTTCCGAGCTTCAACCTGTTGTTAATAAAGCCAAGAAATTAGGATTTACTTTCATTTACAAAGAAGGCGGAGGAAAAGTGACAAAGGGAGAAAATGCATGGTGGTGTAAGAAATAAAACTTATAGTACAGAAGGAGTGACTTATGGATTTTAAATCTACCAAATACTGCACCTGGCTGGAAGACGAGACCGGAAAACGTATTGCAGTACTTGACTATCCGGAGGTTAAACCGGGAGTAGTGAATCTCGTTCATACAGAAGTAGATCCGTCTATGAGCGGACAGGGAATAGCCGGAAAAATAACTGAACATGTAGCGAATCTTCTTAGAGAAGATGGCCGTAAGGCTGAGCTTACATGCTCTTACGCTATAAAATGGTTCCAGAAGCATCCTGAGTATGCTGATGTTTTAGCAGATCCTGAAGCAGAAAAAGTAAAGAATCTAGGTGGTCCGGCTTGTGGGATAAAACGAACCAGAGGCTAAGGTATTAGTTGTTCTGATGGATAAATATCAGAGATTGTGTTTTCTCTAGGAGACATTATTTTTGATATTATAATTTGAATAATATATTTCTTTAAAAAAACTAACAAGGAAGTTTCACGAATGAATCCGTCATATAATCAGTGTAGCTTTAAACTTATTCTGCCAGAATATCTCGAATATGATGATCATATAAAGATCAGCTATAAATTATCGTATAAAGAAAAAATCGACGAAGAGATAATTTATAACAATGCAACATTAAAAGATAAGCTTGGTAATACATACTTTGACAACACACCAAAAAGTTTTAATCATTCTACAATGGCTATGCAGTCTGCTTCTATCATATTTCCTCACAAGGATAAGAAAATATGGATGAAGCATACGATTTTTGTTCTTACTTTTTTATCAAGTAAAGGAAAGAAGATACAAGTGACATTTTCTTTCGAAGACAATCGTAAAGGAAAACTTCTGGATGTTACTCAGACAGCGATGTCAAAGCAGGAGGAACTTGATTTTTCAGAATCTGTAAAAGAAATTGAAAATGTTCATGTCTCTTCTTATAGTCAGTCAAATATTGAACCACAAATCAAACATGATGGCTCAGAGTCAAATGTATCGGCTGAATCCATCCAGGCAAATGAAATCCCAGGTTTATCTGAATACATAAAGGCAGTTAACATTGAGAAATTATTCCTTATGCATGAAGGAGGGCGAAAGTATAAGGTAACAAATGGAAAACTAATATCAAATAATAAAGGTGTTTTTTCATATATCTTCGAACTGGAAACAGAACTTCATATATCAGATGACGCGCCTATAAGGATTGAGGCAGGAATGGTAAAAGCTTCCGGCAGTGTTCTTATGTGTGAGGATTTTGAAATCATAATCCAGTTGGATTCTAATATCGGAGAAAGAATATCAAGTGCACATTTAACAGTTGAACCTTGGAAGTTGTTAGAATCTTTAAATGAAAAGCTTTCAAGTAGAATTGCGCTTTCCGCAAATTCAACGGTCAAGACATTAATTAAAAAAGGTCCTGCTTTGGCTACTCAAAAACCAATAGACTTGATTCCAAAAGGACAAGAGGCAGTTATAAATAAAGCTATGTCCGATCCTATATGTATAGTATGGGGACCTCCAGGAACAGGTAAGACACATACTATGTCAGAACTTGCTATCAGATTCATGTATGAAGGCAAGAAAGTACTTATTGTTTCACATAGTAATGTTTCAGTAGATGGAGTAGCAAAGAAAATTGATGAACTAATGAAACAAAAGGGGATGATTTCTTCTTTAAAAGAAGGAAAAGTTCTCAGGTATGGATATGTACGTGATGAAGAATTAGGCAAGAATGAATATGTTAGTTCTTTTCGTTATGCAGCGTCAAAGAATCCGATGCTGAACAAAGAAATAGATCAGCTATTGGAAAGATTTATACACATCAAGCACACCAAAGGACTTGGAGATAGAGAGATAGTCGACATCAGAAAACAAATTAACAGGTTACGTGCAGAATTAAAAGAACAGGAAGCAAAATATGTAAGTTATGCCTCTATAGTGGCTACAACTATATCAAAAGTGATAATTGATCCTATATTTGATGAAAAAAAATATGATGTTGTAATGTTTGATGAGGTTAGTATGGCATATGTTCCTCATGTTGCTTGTGCTGCCACTTACGCAAAAGAACACTTGATTTGTGTAGGAGATTTTATGCAGCTGGCTCCTATAGCTCAATCAAATGCAAAAACTGTTTTATGTAAGGATATTTATACATTCCTTGGGATTAACTGCAATGGAAAACCATTCTATCATCCATGGCTTGTAATGTTGGATGAACAACGAAGAATGCATCCGAAGATCTCTGCTTTCTCAAGCAAATATGTATACAGCAATCTTCTTAAGGACCATGTATCAACACAGACAAGTCGAAATGAAATAGTGGCTTCCCAATTATTTTCAAGAGAAGCCATCAACCTGATCGATTTATCAGGTTGTAATTGTGCTGCTTCAAAAGATTCAAATAATTCAAGGTACAGTATATTAAGTGCTGTCATTTCATTTGTTATTGCGGTGAAAACAGAACCAAATGTCAGAAGTGTAAGTATTATTACACCATATGCCGCACAGACAAGATTAGTAAGAGCTATGGAACTTGATTATCGTAAACATAGATCAACGGAAATAAGATGTTCTACTGTTCATCAGTTCCAAGGCTCCGAAAGTGATGTTGTAATATTTGACGCAGTTGAAAGCTTTCCATCAAAAAGGCCCGGGTGGTTAATGGGCAAGGACCTTAATTCCATACTCCGCTTAATTAATGTAGCTGTTACACGTGCAAGAGGAAAACTAATAACTGTCGCAAACACTAGGTTTTGGGAAAATCACTACAAGGGAACTTCACATACTTTGTATAGACTTTTACAGTACCTTATAGTTAAAGGGAATATAGTCAAGCATGAAGTCAATAATCTAAAAGGTATAGAAAAACTTGTTGAAGTTCTTTCTATAGAAAAGCTTATTAGATTTTATTTGAAGCAGAACGACTATATAGAACAGCTAGCAAAAGACATTCGTAATGCTAAAGAGAAAATAGTAATAGCATTACCTTCTGGGAAACTGGATGCGACATACGAAGAAATGATATTTAAACTCCTTCGTGAAAAGAAAGATCAAGGTATACAGATATTTATCAAATGTAATGATTATAAAAACCTACCTATAAACTGGAAAAAATATGCATTAGGAACAGAAAATGCTACATTCCCGATTTTTATGATTGATGATCATATTACATGGTATGGTGTTCCCCTTGCAAAATGGGAGTTTAAGGATGGAACCACCAGTTATCTGACTGCTTGTCCAATTGCTTTTAGGCTTGAGGGAGAAAATACAGCAGAATTAATCGCTTCATTAGCCGATCTAGAGTATCGAGAAATAAACGGAAATAGAACTAGCTTATCTTCCGGTGCTCAATTAACAACTGATAATCCATATGGTCCTGTAGGACTGGCTGCATATGTTTTAAAGAACAAAAAATGCCAGGAATGCAAAAATCCATTGGAAATGAGAAAAGGAAAGAGCGGTAAGACTATACTTTGGTGTAAGGAATGCAAGAAGACATTTCTACTTACTCCGGATGACGTAAACCACTATATGTGCGTAAACCACGTTGTATGTCCGAAGCATAAGATATCTATGACGGCAAAAGTGGGGCAGTATGGATTGTATATAAAATGTGATTACGGTCACTATGTAAAGCCGGAAGAGATATAAAGAGATTAGCGTCAAGTATTAATCAAAAGTAAGCGTGATTACTAACAATAGTAGTCACGCTTACTTTTAGATAGGGAGGTTTTTAAACCTGGAATGATCAAATCAACAACATAATTCGAATTACCAATAAACCCAAATAGCTATATTGATATCAAGAAAGGGGGTAATGGTAATGTAAAAGAGAGAAGGAATACCGAATTGTCAAGATATAAAAAGTATAGAAACACCAAAGTCTCGTATTGAGTCAAATAGCTCTAAATGGTAAAATAACCTCGTGATTTTATACATTTTTGTGGTACATGAACAACAGGTTTATCAGTGATTAAAACATCGTATCAGAAGACAATGAGGTAGAACTACATGAAGGTGAGCTACAACAAGTTATGGAAACTGTTAATCGACAAAAAAATGAACAAGACAAAATTACGTGAGCTTGCTCAGATGAGCCCTAATACCATGGCAAAACTCGGTAAGGATGAAACAATTTCCATGGATATCATTTTGAGAATATGCGAAGTCTTGAAATGTGATGTGGGTGACATCATGGAGACTATACCGGATGAAGAGGTTAGTAATACATGATAAAGGGAATTGATTCACCATACAAGGGAAGCGGTGCACTGACAAGGGAACAGTTTCTCTTTCACGAGACCAGAGTGGTTGCAAGGTTAATGACAGATGAAAACCTGAACGACCAGGAGATTGTCGATAGAGTACTCGAGGAGAATCTCTTTCAATTCCCGACAGAGCGTATGCTCAGGAATATCGCAAGAGTCTGTGAAAAGAGACTACATTGCCTTGATGATTTGACTCTTATAGGAGTTATCGCGCATGGTCCGGTCGAGGTTGCCAAGCAGGCTTGCCTTTATGCCATGATGAAGCAATATCGTCTGGTATGGGATTACATGATAACAGTCATCGGCAAGAAGTTTGAGGAACAGGACCTGTCTTATGGCAAGATGGATCTGAATGTTTTCTTTATGAGACTACAGGAACAGGATGATGAGGTGGCATCGTGGGCTGATTCAACGGTGCAGAAGCTCAAACAGGTACTTAATAAAATTTTAATAGAGAATGAATATATAGATGGGCCAAGAGCTACAAAACTTAACCCTATACTCATCAGTTCAGAATTGGAAAATGCCATAAGGACAAATAATGATGAAATAGCACTTCCGGCTTTTAATTGCTTTTTCTAAAAGCTACGTGAGGAGAAATAAATGAGCGATATATTAGAACGTCTGGATAAACTTAAAGAACGTATACAGGAAGAAGATTTCCTTAAAGGAAATGGACTTAGCAATGAAGTTAACATACATATCTTCTGCTATGACCCGAAAGACGAGATGGCAGTAAGATATTTTACAGAACAGCTTGTAGCTGATCAGGATCTGGTATGCAACGTAATAGAAAAAAATCTTTATAGAGCATTTTTAGAGATTTGTGATGATAAGCGTATTACAAAAGGCGCAGCATCCATGGAAGAGAAGAAAGGCAAAGAGTATCTGAAAGATCAGATTCTCAGATTTGCAAATAATAAAGCTTTCGTTGAAAAGATTAAACCGGAAGAGCAGAGGAATGGAGATGTACTTCTTATTACAGGAGTCGGAGAAGTATTTCCATTTGCAAGAGTGCATGCGCTCCTCGAAGCGATTCAGCCGGAAGTACCAAACATGCCAATCTTGGTTATGTATCCTGGTAGTTTCAATGGAAGACAGCTTAGACTATTTGATCAGTTAGAGCCTAATGGATATTATAGAGCGTTTAATGCGATTTAACATGGAGGATTATATCAAATGAAGATTCAGCAGATGTTTAAGGATAACATCGACAGAAAGATCAATGGCGTAGTAAAAGTAGACCAGGATGCAAATGAAGTACTGGTTCAGGAATTGAATGAATATGTTATCACCAAGGAACTGAAGAAGCATTTTATTTCATTCTTTAACAATTATGGCGATGCGTTTAATGAGAAAACCTCAGATATCGGTGTATGGATTTCTGGTTTCTTTGGAAGTGGTAAATCTCACTTCTTAAAGATTCTTTCATATATCTTGGAGAATAAAGAAGTAGATGGAGTAAAGACTGTTGAGAGATTCCGTTCTAAGTTTGAGGATGATCCGGCAACCTTTATGCTTATTGACCGTGCAACAAAAGGTGAGACTGATACAATCCTTTTCAATATCGATATAGAAGGTTCTATCAATAAAGATGCTACAGCAGTACTTCGTGTATTTGCAAAGATGTTCTATAACTATCTTGGATTCTATGGTGAGGACCTTAAGGTTGCAAAGCTAGAGCAGTTTATTGATAAACAGGGCAAGACAGATGAATTCAGAAGAGTCTTTGAAGAAAAGAATGGACAACCTTGGCTTGAGTCAAGAGATACCTTTGCATTTTTTGAAGATGATGTTGTTGATACGCTACAAGAAGTACTTGGAATGAGCGAGCAATCTGCACGTAATTGGTTCAATGGTAATGAACAGGCGCAGCAATTACTTGAAAAAGTTGAGAATAAAAGTGTGGCAGCGTCTGCGCTAGGAATCAGTGATGTTATCGAAGCAAGTATTGCTAGCTTGGTTAAAGAAATTAAAGAATATGTTGAAACAAAGCCTAGTGACTTCCGATTATTATTTATGATAGATGAGGTTGGTCAGTACATCGGAAGTAACACAGATCTTCTTCTTAACTTACAGTCACTTGTAGAAAAAATCGGTAGTGAGTGCGAAGGAAAAGTTTGGGTTGTTTGTACGGGGCAGGAAGCTCTTGATGAAATCATTAAGACGCGTCAAGATGAGTTCTCACGTATCCAGGCAAGATTTAAGACAAGACTTTCACTTTCATCTGCATCTGCAGATGAGGTTATCCAGAAGAGAATTTTATCTAAGACCGATGAAGCAGATAAGAAATTAACAGAGGTATATGAGAAAAACGAATATGGTCTTAGAAATCTCCTTAAATTCAATAAAGACGATGCTCTTTTAGATATAAGAGGATATGAGACCGCCCAGGACTTCTCTAGGAATTTCCCGTTTGTTCCATATCAGTTTATATTGATGCAGAAGGTATTCTCTGAGATTCGTAAGCATGGTAATGCTGGTAAGCATTTATCCGGTGGTGAGAGGTCAATGCTTTCAGGATTTCAGGAAGCAGCACAGAAAATTGAAAATAAAGATGAATACAGTATTGCTCCATTCTATCTTTTCTACGACACTGTTCATACATTTTTGGACGGTGCTATTCGTCGTGTTATCGAAAGATGTCAGACTGCGGCTGATGAAGACAGAGGTATAAAACCTCAGGATGTTGATGTATTAAAGCTTCTTTATCTGATTCGTTATCTTGACAACGATGTAAAGTCTACTCTGGATTCTATCGTTATCCTTATGGCGGATAATATCAACATGAACAAGAAAATCATGCGTGATCAGGTAAGTGAGTCATTAAATAGACTTCTCAGCCAGAATTATATTGGAAGAACCGGAAATACCTATAACTTCCTTACTGATGAAGAACAGGACATCGCAAGAGAAATCAAAGATACTTCAGTGGATACAGCGCAGATCATAGAGAGAATCGGACATCTTGTATTTGGTGATATTTACGATAAGAAGAAGTATCGCTATAAGATCTATGATTTCCCATATGATCAGTATGTGGATGGTCAGGCAATTGGGTCTGTTACCGGTGGAATGAAGCTACAGATTTATTCTATCGCAACAGATGATACAGAAAAGAATGAGCTCAGATTACAAACAAACTCTAAGGGACAGGCAATCGTTGTTCTTGGAGATGGTAAGTATTATGAGCTTATTGAGAATGCTCTGAAGATTAGA
>OCTW011553361.1_pt1 | contig 13088 bp, 7 predicted proteins | sample 1539671 | NCBI WGS metagenome assembly OCTW01 (sample SAMN02144230, study PRJEB22623) | gut metagenome | biome: sheep rumen | host: Ovis aries | place: New Zealand | reverse complement strand
CTCTTACCGACCATGCCGCTCGCCAGAGCGGCAGCCTGGTGCACCGGGATTTTTGACAACATTTCATGACAGCTCCTGGTCATGGGGGAAAAACGATGACAGAAATGAATGACCTGAAGAAAAATGATCCGTCTTTGCCAAATGATACGGTTTCAAAACAGGACCTGCCGTCGGCCTGTGCGCGGATGCCGGTCCGGACGGCGCTGGCTGTCGCCGCCTGCAGGCTGTCGCGCGCTGCCCTGCACGGTCTGGGACGGGGCGGAACGGCGCTTCCGGGCAGACTGGCCATGCGTTTTCGCGGGGATATCCTGTCCGTGACCTCCCGGGGCGTGGAGACGGTCCTGGTCACGGGAACAAATGGAAAAACGACGACAGCCGGGATGCTGGCGCATGCCATGGAGAAGGCGGGCAGACCTGTGATCTGCAACCGGGCCGGCGCCAATCTTCTGTCGGGGGTGACAGCGGAATTTGCGGCGGCGGCTGACCTTTGCGGCCGGCCCCGCGGAAAGCAGTACGCTGTCATTGAGTGCGACGAAGGCGCCCTGCACCAGGCGGCGCCGCTCGTGCAGCCCCGCGTGATCGTCGTGACCAACCTGTTCCGGGACCAGCTGGACCGCTATGGCGAGGTCATGCATACACGCGAAGCGATCCTGGAAGGAATCCGGAGCGTGCCCGGCGCAGTGCTCTGCCTGAACGCGGATGATTCCCTCACCGCGTCGATCGCCCTGGAGGTCCCGAATCCGGTGGTCTGGTACGGCATCGAGCAAAATGCCGTTTGCAGGAAAGACGGACCGGAGGACCAGGCTGCGGAGAAGTTCAGCGGGATCAGCGACGCGCGCTGCTGTATCCGCTGCGGGGCGGAATATACCTATCGCTATCGAACCTATGCCCATCTGGGAGGGTATTGCTGTCCCGCCTGCGGCTTTGCGCGGCCTGTCCCGGATGCGGCGGTGACCGCCGTCGATGAGTGTGGCCCTGCGGGGTCCCGCGTGCGTATGCGCATGGCGGCGCAGTCCGCCGACTTTTCTGTCCGGATCGCCCTGCCGGCCCTCTACAATGTCTACAACGCCGCAGCTGCCGTGAGCGCCTATACAGCCGCCGGGCTCCCGCGCATTGAGATCCTGGCCGGGCTGGCGGACGTGCGGACCGGCTTCGGCCGCATGGAGCGGTTCGAGATCAATGGCGTCTCCATACAGATGATCCTGGTCAAAAATCCCGCCGGGTGTGGTCAGGCGCTGGATTATCTGTGCTCCCTCCGGGAAGCCTGCCGGGTGGTGCTGTGTCTCAATGACCGGGACGCGGACGGCCACGACATCTCCTGGATCTGGGATGTCGACTATGAACAGCTGGCGGGACAGGACAATATCCGGGGCTTTTATGTCTGGGGAGACCGGGCAGAGGACATGCAGCTCCGGCTCAAGTACGCCGGGATCGACCAGGACAGGATCCGCCTGATCCCGGAAAAGGAAAAGCGGCGCCTGCTGGCACGGATCAGCCGCGGCAGGACGCCGGTCCATATACTGACCAACTACACCGCCATGCTGTCCCTGCGGGATCTGCTGAGCAGGGCCGCCGGAAAGGATGCATTCTGGAAAGGATAAAAGGTGTATGTTGATTGGATGCTGCCCGGCGAATCACCGGCCGCAGCGAAGAAAGATATAAGACAGGAGATAACGACGCAGGGGAGAAAAGAGAAAAAAGGAACAGACCATGGAATTGAAAATATGTCATCTCTATCCGGATGTGCTCAATCTCTACGGGGACCGGGGAAACATCCTCTGTATGCAAAAACGTCTGGAATGGCGCGGCATTTCCTGCCGGGTGGATCAGGTCCGGCTGGGGGAGCGGAAGAGCCTGGCCGGCTATGATCTTTTTTTTATCGGAGGAGGACAGGATTTTGATCAGGAGATTCTCCTGGAGGACCTGTGCAGGCACAAGGGGCCGGAGATACGGGCCGCTCTGGCTGACGGCGGAACCTTCCTGTGCATCTGCGGCGGCTACCAGATGATGGGACACGATTATGAGACCGCCGACGGCGCAAAATGCGAGTTCCTGGGCGCGATCGATTTCCATACGGCCGGCGGGGCCAAGCGGATGATCGGCAACTACGCCTACCGGCTGGATGAGGAGGACGGGGCCGGCACGGTCGTCGGCTTCGAGAACCACAGCGGCCGTACCTGGCTGTGCGGCGGCGTCCGTCCGCTGGGCAGGGTCCTGAAGGGGTACGGCAACAACGGAGAGGACGGGACCGAGGGCGCCCGGTTTGAAAATGCCTTCTGCACCTACAGCCACGGCCCTGTTCTGCCCAAAAACCCCGCATTCGCGGACCTGCTGATCAGGACCGCGCTTTTGAGAAGGTATGGCTCCTGTGAGCTCGATCCTCTGGAGGACCGGTTTGAACAGCTGGCCCATGACCGCGTCCTGAGACGGATCCGGTGACGCGTAACCGGTGTGCCTGTGCCGCCCGCAGTACAGTGTGTGCATCCGGCTGCGCGCAGCATTTTTCCAAATGGGGTTCACGAAATACAGGAGAGATACCAAGATAAAAAGAAAAATGTATCATTGTATACAAATTTAGATTGACAAGAAAAAGCTCCTGAGTATAATAAGACAACGAAAGCAAAGGCGCTTGAGGCGACGGCGGAAGCCGTCTCTTCAGGCGCCTTTTTTTGTATGATTACTTATTTTATCGCATAAGCGATCATACATAAGCGATCATACATAAGTGATCATCTGTGATACAGAAAGGCAGGTAAAATATGTGCTCAATACTTGCATACTGCAGCGGGCAGGCGGATCCGGCGGTCGTGGCGGAAATGCTGGCCAGGACCATCTCGAGGGGACCGGATGACAGCCGTCTGATGGAGACCGGCCATGGGTATCTGGGCTTCAACCGGCTCTCGATCATGGGGCTCACGCCGGAAGGCATGCAGCCCTTCGTTATGGACGGCAATGCTGTCGTGTGCAACGGAGAGCTGTACGGCTTTCGGAAGATGCGGGAGAGCCTGAAGAAGCGCGGCTATTCTTTCCACAGCGATTCGGACTGCGAGATCCTGCTCCCCATGTACCGGGAATTCGGGCCGGAGATGTTCCGGCTCCTGGACGCGGAGTTCGCCCTGGTCCTGTATGACGCCCGGGCCGGGCAGTACATCGTCGCGCGCGACCCGGTGGGGATCCGTCCCCTCTATTACGGGCAGGATGAGAAGGGCTGTTATGTCTTTTCCTCCGAGCCCAAAAGCCTGGTCGGGATCTGTGCCCGGATCAGGCCTTTCCCGCCCGGCCACTATGCCTTGATCGATGCGGGGCCCGCAGCTTCAGAACCGGCGGGACAGTCAAGAAAGGGACGGGGAAAAGAGCATGGATGTCTGTCGCAGGATCGCGGCCAACAGATGGTCCTGCATGAGTACAGGCGGATCTGGCAGGCAGACCACGTGAGCGGGGACGACATGGGCCGGGTCGCTCAGAACATCCACGACAGGCTCCTGGCCGGCATCGAGAAGCGCCTGGACGCCGATGCGCCCGTGGGCTTCCTTCTGTCCGGAGGCCTCGATTCCTCGCTGGTCTGCGGCGCGGCGGCCAGGCTCCTGGACAGGCCCCTGCAGACCTTCGCGATCGGGATGGATGTCGATGCCATCGATCTCAAATATGCCCGCAAGGTGGCTGAATATATCGGCAGCGACCACCACGAGGTGATCATCACCAGGGAGGACGTCCTGGATGCCCTGGATCCGGTCATCGCGGCCCTGGGGACCTGGGATATCACGACCATCCGCGCCTCGATCGGCATGTACCTCGTCTGCAAATGGATCCATGAGAACACGGACGTCCGGGTCATCCTGACCGGAGAGATCTCCGACGAGATCTTCGGCTACAAGTACACGGATTTCGCCCCGGACGCGGCTGCCTTCCAGGCGGAATCGGAAAAAAGGATCCGGGAGATCCACATGTACGACGTCCTCCGCGCGGACCGCTGTATCAGTGTCCACTCCCTGGAGGCCCGCGTGCCCTTCGGGGATCTGGACTTTCTGTCCTACTGCATGTCCATCGACCCGGAGATGAAGCTCAACCGCTATGGGATCGGCAAATATCTCCTGCGCCACGCCTTTGAACAGGACGGACTCATCCCGCGCGAGATCCTGATGCGGGAGAAGGCCGCCTTCTCCGATGCGGTCGGCCATTCCCTGCGCCTGGACATCATCGATTACGCACAGTCTCTCTATACAGATGAGGAATACGAGACGAAGCGGCGCCGGTACAGGCACGGCATGCCCTTTACAAAGGAATCTCTTTTGTTCCGCGAGATCTTTGAAAAATACTATCCCGGCCAGGCGGAGATGATCACCGACTTCTGGATGCCCAACAGGGACTGGGAGGGCTGCGACGTCAACGACCCCTCCGCCAGTGTCCTGTCCAACTACGGCGCCAGCGGCGTCTGATGACTGAGGTGAGTATGGAATCAAAAGGGTTGTCCACGCGGTTCTGCTGCTGTTCCATGTGAGCCCGACTGCGGGGGAAGGACGCATGGGGAAACAGGGGCCGGAGAACCGTCCCTGCAGCTCCTGCGGCTCGCGGGAGAACCGTCCCTGCGGCCCCCGGGATCAGGAGGTAAATGACTATGAATCAGAAAAACGACAGAAAGATCATTCTGGAAGACGGACAGGAATTTTACGGACATGGGTTCGGGAGCTCCGGGGACAGGATCTGCGAGGTCGTCTTCAACACATCCATGACCGGCTACCAGGAGATCCTCTCGGATCCCTCCTACACGGACCAGGCGGTCGTCATGACCTATCCCCTGATCGGCAATTACGGGATGGCGGCGGATGACTACGAGACCTCTGTGCCGTCTCTGAGCGCCCTGATCGTCCGGGAATACAACGACGAGCCCTCCAATTTCCGCAGTGAGCAGTCTCTGGGACAGGTCATGGAGGCCTGCGGGATCGCGGGCATTTCCGGGATCGACACCCGCGCCCTGACGCGGTCCATCCGGGATTTCGGGACCAGGAAGGCCCTGATCACCGACGAGGACACGCCTGTGGAATGGTGCCTTGCCATCATGCGGGACCACCCGCTGCCGACCGATGCGGTCTCCCGGGTCAGCTGCCGTGAAAAGCAGGTCTATTATCACGCGGAGGATATCGTCGGGACCGGCAGCCTGACCAGGGAAAAAAGGAGCCGCCATATCGTCGCGGTCGACTGCGGCATGAAGAAGAACATCGTGCGCTCACTTCTGCTGAGGGGCTGTGAGGTGACCGTCGTGCCCTGGAACACGCCGGCACAGGAGATCCGCAGTCTCCGCCCGGACGGGATCCTCCTCTCCAACGGCCCCGGCAATCCCGAGGATGTGCCGGAGACCATCGGCGCCGTCCGGTCCCTCCTGGGACAGGTCCCGGTCTTCGGGATCTGCCTGGGCCACCAGATCCTGGCCCTGGCCTACGGGGCGAAGACCTACAAGCTCAAGTTCGGCCACCGGGGCGGCAACCATCCGGTCCGGGATCTGGATACGGGCCGCATCGAGATCACGTCCCAGAACCACTCCTATGCCGTGCTGGAGGAGAGCCTGGCGGACACACCGCTCACTGTCTCCCACATCAACCTTCTGGACCATACCGTCGAGGGCGTGTCCTGCCTCAGAGACCGGGCCTTCGGCGTCCAGTACCACCCGGAGAGCGCCCCGGGCCCCCAGGACAGCGGATACTTATTTGACCGTTTCCTGGAGCTGCTGTGAGGAAAGGAGAACCAACATGACCAAATATATTTTTGTGACCGGCGGTGTGGTCTCCGGCCTTGGCAAGGGGATCACGGCGGCATCGCTGGGCAGACTCCTGAAGGCGCGCGGCCTCAGAGTGGCCGCCCAGAAGCTGGACCCCTACATCAACGTGGATCCGGGCACCATGAGTCCCTACCAGCACGGGGAGGTCTTTGTGACCGAGGACGGGGCCGAGACGGACCTGGACCTGGGCCATTACGAGCGGTTTATCGACGAAAACCTCAACCAGTATTCTAACCTGACGACCGGCAAGGTCTACTGGAATGTCCTGAACAAGGAGCGCCGGGGAGAGTATCTGGGCTCCACGGTCCAGGTGATCCCCCACATCACCAATGAGATCAAGGCCTTCGTCTACCGCGTGGGAGAAAAAACGGGCGCGGATGTGGTCATCACGGAGATCGGGGGCACCATCGGCGACATCGAATCCCAGCCCTTTATCGAGGCGGTCCGCCAGATCTCCCTGGAGGTCGGCCGGGAGAACAGCCTCTTTATCCATGTGACCCTGGTGCCCTTTCTCAAGGCCTCCGGTGAACACAAATCCAAGCCGACACAGCATTCGGTCAAGGAGCTGCAGGGCATGGGGATCCATCCGGACCTCATCGTCCTGCGCTGTGACGCGCCTATTGAGGCGTCCGTCCTGCAGAAGATCGCCATGTTCTGCAATGTGAAGGAGGACTGCGTGATCGAAAACCGCACCCTCCCCGTCCTCTATGAGGCCCCGCTGATGCTGGAGCAGTCCGGTTTCTCCAGGGTCGTCTGCCGGGAGCTGCATCTGGAGGCCCCGGCGCCGGACCTGGAGGAGTGGCGGCAGATGGTGGACAGCATTCGCGGCGCCCGGTCCAACTGCGTGGAGATCGGCCTGGTCGGCAAGTATACGGAGCTCCACGACGCCTACCTGTCGGTGGTGGAGGCCCTTCACCACGCGGGCTTCCGGCACAGGGTCCATATCTGCATCCGCTGGATCGATTCGGAGGAGATCACCCGGGAAAACGCTGCTGAGAAGCTGGCCGGGCTCGACGGCGTGATCGTCCCGGGCGGTTTCGGCAGCCGGGGAATCGAAGGAATGATCCGGGCTGTACAGTATGTGCGTGAACAGGGGGTTCCCTTTTTCGGGATCTGTCTGGGCATGCAGATCGCGGTCATCGAATATGCCCGCAACGCGGCGGGCCTGGCGGGGGCCGGCTCCAGAGAGTTTGAAGAAAACTGCAGGCACAAGGTGATCGATTTCATGCCCGGGCAGAGCGACGAGGTCGCCAAGGGAGGGACCCTGCGCCTGGGTGCCTTCCCCTGCCGGATCCTGCCCGGGACCACCATGGAACGCTGCTACGGCGTCCCGCAGATCAGCGAGCGCCACCGCCACCGCTATGAATTCAACAACGATTACCGCGGCATTCTGCAGCAAAAAGGTCTGACCCTGAGCGGCATTTCGCCGGACGGGAAGCTGGTGGAGACAGTGGAACTGACGGACCGGCCCTTCTATGTCGGCGTTCAGTTCCACCCTGAATTCAAGAGCCGGCCCAACAGGCCGCATCCCCTCTTCACGGGCTTTATCCAGGCAGCGGCGGATGTCAAAAAGAACCGGCTCCCATGACGCCCGGAGACATCGCGCAGAAGATGCCGGAAAATCCGTTCCCCAATGACACCCCATGCCATTGTAAAAAAGGGATCCTGAATTCGTCCCGGATGACATATGCGTTCGGAAAGGCAGATAAACCATAAGGAGGCATCTATGCCAAAGAGAGAAGATATCCACAAGGTCCTGGTCATCGGCTCCGGCCCCATCGTGATCGGACAGGCGGCGGAGTTCGACTACGCCGGCACGCAGGCCTGTCTGGCGCTGAAGGAGGAGGGCTGTGAGGTCATCCTGTGCAATTCCAATCCGGCGACGATCATGACGGACACATCCATCGCGGACAAGGTCTATATGGAGCCGCTGACCCTGGAGTATATCGCCAGGATCATCCGCTATGAGCGCCCCGATGCCATCCTGCCGGGGATCGGCGGCCAGACAGGTCTGAATCTGGCCATGCAGCTGGAGAAAAAGGGCGTGCTGGCCGAGTGCCGGACGCAGCTTCTGGGCACGCGAAGCAGGTCCATTGAGCAGGCGGAGGACCGCCGGCTCTTCAAGGAACTGTGCGAGCGCCTGGGCGAGCCTGTTCTTCCCTCTGAGATCGCCGGCTCCATGGAGGAGGGCCGGGAGGCGGTGCGGCAGATCGGCTTCCCGGTCGTCCTGCGTCCCGCCTTTACCCTGGGCGGCACGGGCGGCGGCTTCGCGGAAAATGAAGAGGAGTTTGAGGCCCTGATGAAGCATGCCCTGGAGCTGTCCCCGGTCCGCCAGGTCCTGGTCGAAAAGAGCATCCGCGGCTTCAAGGAGATCGAATATGAGGTCATGCGGGACAAAAACGACACGGCGGTCACCATCTGCAACATGGAGAACCTGGACCCGGTCGGAATCCACACCGGGGATTCCATCGTCGTCTGCCCCTCCCAGACCCTCACCAACAGGGAATACCACATGCTCAGGGACAGCGCCCTCAGGGTCATCCGGGCATTGGAGATCGAGGGAGGCTGCAACGTCCAGTTCGCGCTCGACCCGCATTCCTTCCAGTATTACCTGATCGAGGTCAATCCCCGTGTCTCCCGGTCCTCCGCCCTGGCCTCCAAGGCCAGCGGCTATCCCATTGCCCGCGTGTCCGCCAAGATCGGCATCGGCATGACCCTGGACGAGATCATGCTGGCCAACACACCCGCCTGTTTTGAGCCCGCTCTGGACTACGTGGTCACCAAAATGCCCCGCTTTGCCTTCGACAAGTATCCCCGCACGGACCTCGTGACAGACTCGCAAGGAAAGACACCGGATGCCCCGTTCCGGAACGGCACGGACAACACCCTGTCCACGCAGATGAAGGCGACCGGCGAGGTCATGAGCATCGGCAGGACCTTTGAGGAGAGCCTGCTCAAGGCCGTCAGGTCTCTGGAGACCGGCCACCTCCACCTCTATGACCCGAAATTCGACGGCCTGGATGACCGCGGCCTGCTGGAATATATCCGGGAGGGCAGGGATGACCGCATTTTCGCCATCGCCCAGATCCTCCGCAACTGCATCGCGAGGGCGGAGAGTGAGGACCGGGCATGGCAGGGGGCAGCACAGCCCACTGATCCTGTCCCCGCAGAAGCGCTGGATAAAACAGATCGGGAGATCTGCCGGATCACGGGGATCGACGCCTTTTTTGTCCGCAAGATCCGCAATATTATTCTGATGGAAAAAAAGCTGCAGGCGGGGCCGGGCGATCCGGACCTGCTGCGCGAAGCCAAAAGGACGGGCTTTTCCGACCATATCATCGGAAAATACTGGGACATGACAGAGGAGCAGGTCTTTGCCCTGCGCCGGGACCTGGGGATCGTCCCTGTCTACAAGATGATCGACACATGCGCCTCCGAATTTGACAGCTATGTGCCGTATTTTTACTCGACCTATGAGGAGGAGAATGAAGCCTTCCCGGCGGGGGGCGCGGCGGAGGAGAGAATGCGGTTTTTGAAGCTGCGCAAGGGTGCGGCGGATGAAGCCGCCGGCGCTTCTGCGGAGGAGGCCGGTGTCAGGAAGATCATCGTCCTGGGCTCCGGACCCATCCGGATCGGCCAGGGCGTCGAATTTGACTATTCCACCGTCCACGCCGTGCAGACCCTGCAGAAGGCCGGCTATGAGGCCATCATCATCAACAACAACCCGGAGACGGTCTCTACGGACTACACCTGCTCCGACAAGCTCTATTTCGAGCCCCTCTGCGTCGAGGACGTCATGAATGTGATCGCCATGGAAGAGCCGGAGGGCGTCATCGCCACCCTGGGCGGCCAGACGGCGGTCAACCTGGCGGAGCCCCTGCACGCGCGCGGGGTCAGGATCATCGGAACGGACTGCGATGCCATCGAACGGGCGGAAAACCGCGACACCTTTGAGAAGCTCCTCGAAGAACTGGGCATCCCCCAGCCCAGGGGGCGCGCTGTCACCTCGGTCGAAGAGGGTGTCCGGGAGGCGGCAGACATCGGATACCCTGTCCTCGTGCGCCCCAGCTTCGTCCTGGGCGGCCGCGCCATGCAGATTGTGGGCAAGGAGGAGGAACTGCGGGAATATCTGAAGACGGCTGTGGAGATCGACGTGGACAAGCCCGTTCTCGTGGACAAATACATCCGCGGCAGGGAAGTCGAGATCGATGCGGTCTGTGACGGAGACCAGGTCTTTGTCCCCGGCATCATGGAGCTCGTCGAGCGCACCGGCGTCCACTCGGGGGACTCCATCAGCGTCTACCCGCCCTGCAGTCTCCCCGACCAGGTCAAATCGACCATCCTGGACTATGCCGGGAGACTGGGGATGGGCATCGGCATCCGGGGTCTCTTCAACATCCAGTTCATCGTGGACCAGGAGGACCGGGTCTTCATCATCGAGGTCAACCCACGCTCCTCCCGCACGGTCCCCTTCCTCTCCAAGGCGACCGGCTACAGCCTGGCCGACATGGCGACCCTGGTCAGCCTGGGCATCTCCCTGCGGGACCAGGGGATCACGGCTCAGAAGATTCCGGACGGCCAGGCCTATCCCGGGCAGGTCAATCCTGGAAAATACCGGGCGCTATACCCTGGGGAAAAAGAGCGCTATTACGTAAAAGTCCCTGCGTTTTCTTTTTCAAAACTTCAGGGTATGGACGCCTACCTGTCCCCGGAGATGAAATCGACGGGAGAGGCCATCGGCTATGACAGGAAACTCCACCGGGCCATGTACAAGGCCCTGATCGCCTCCGGCGTGCGCCTGCGCAGCTACGGCACCGTTGTCGTCAGTGTCGCGGATGAGGACAAGATCGAGACTATTCCCCTGATCAGGCGCTTCTATGACATGGGCTTCAACATCGAGGCGACCACGCTCACGGGCGAATATCTCAAAAAGGCAGGGATCCACACCCGCATCCGCCGCAAGCCCAGCGAGGGAAGCAGTGAGATCCTGGATTCCATCCGCACCGGCTTTGTCAGCTACGTGATCAATACCAGGGCCATCCTGTCCGGTGTCCACTACGGGGACGGCGTCCGGATCCGCGCCTGCGCCACACAGAACAATGTCCCTATGCTGACATCTCTCGACACCGTCCGCATGCTGCTGGATGTTCTGGAGGAAATGACCATGGGAATCTCCACGATCGATGCGGTGTGAGGCTGCATCACCGTCTGGCAGCTGCGAAGCAAGCGCTCCCTCCGCGAATTTATGCCTTGGCAAAGCCTGCGCAATGATGTGCTGCGGCATGGATGGAAAGCTGCAAACCGCAGGCCGGAGATTGACAGATGTGCGCAAAGACTGGTAAATTTGCACTATATCCCTTTCATCAAGTATGTCTGTGAACAGGAGGTCATCACTGCAGGTATGGGAAGAGAGCTAGTCATCATCCTGGATTTCGGCGGACAGTATAAACAGCTGATCGCCCGCCGTGTCCGCGAATGCAATGTATATTGCGAGATCCACCCGCATACACTTTCGATTGAAAAAATCAAGGCCATGGACCCGAAGGGAATCATCCTGACCGGCGGTCCCGCCAGCGTCTACGATGAGAAATCCCCCACATGTTCACCGGAGCTCTTCGCGCTCGGCATCCCGGTCCTGGGGATCTGCTACGGATCCCAGCTCATGGCCTACCGGGCAGGGGCGCCTATGTCTGCCGCAGCCGCTGACAGTGCGGCTGAAAATGACGGACCGGCGGCAGACAGGTTCGGCTCCAATCCGGATGCCGTGAAGACAGCTCCCGTCAGCGAATACGGCAGGACAGAGGTCATCATCGACGCACCGGATTCCATGCTGTTCAGGGATGTCGTTCTCTCCGGCGGTCAGAGTGGACCGAGCGGACAAGACATAGATCACGGACAGGATGAGAATAAAACCGACGTACAAGCCGGATCCACCATCTGCTGGATGAGCCACACGGACTATATCGCAAATATTCCGGACGGCTTCCGGATCACGGCCCACACGGCCCACTGCCCGGTGGCGGCCATGGAGAACCCTGAGAGGAAGCTCTATGCCGTCCAGTTCCACCCCGAGGTGGTCCACACCCCGGAGGGGACCAAGATGCTGCGCAGCTTTGTCATGGATGTTTGCGGCTGCAGGGGCGACTGGGTCATGTCCTCCTTCGCGGAGCAGACCATTCAGGAACTGCGCGACAAGATCGGGGATCAGCACGTCCTGCTGGGCCTCTCCGGCGGTGTCGATTCCACCGTCGCAGCCGCCCTCCTGTCCAGAGCCATCGGGGACCAGCTCCACTGTGTCTTCGTCGATCACGGCCTCATGCGCAAGAACGAGGGCGATGAGGTGGAGCAGATCTTCGGACCGGACGGGGACTTCGACCTGCACTTCATCCGCGTCAACGCCCAGGAGAAGTTTTACAGGCGTCTCATCGGCCAGACCGACCCCGAGACCAAGCGCAAGATCATCGGGGAGGAATTCCCCCGCGTCTTCGGGGATGAGGCCAGAAAACTCAGGGGCAGGGTCCGCTACCTGGCCCAGGGCACCATCTATCCGGACGTCGTCGAAAGCGGCGACGGCAAGACCGGCGACGTCATCAAATCCCACCACAATGTGGGCGGACTCCCCATTGAGCTGGTCCGCGAACTGGGCTTTGACGAGACGCCTATCGAGCCCCTCCGCATGCTCTTCAAGGACGAGGTCCGCCGCGTGGGCCTCGAGCTGGGCATCCCCCGCGACCTGGTCTACCGCCAGCCCTTCCCGGGGCCCGGCCTGGCCGTCCGCATCGTCGGCGAGATCACGCCCTACAAGGTCCAGATCGTCCAGGAGGCCGACTACATCTTCCGTGAGGAGCTGCACAAGGCCGGCGCAGACGAGGGACTGGGTCAGTACTTCGCCGCCCTCTCCAACATGCACAGCGTCGGTGTCATGGGAGACCACCGGACCTATGGCCTGGCCGTCGTCCTACGCGCCGTCATCACCAGCGACTTCATGACCGCCGAGGCCGCCAACATCCCCTGGGAGGTCCTCCAGACCACCATGAACCGCATCATCAATGAGGTCGACGGCGTCAACCGCGTCCTCTATGACATCACCAGCAAACCGCCGGGAACCATAGAACTGGAATAGTATAAAAACAGCGGAGAGCCTTGATTTATAAGGCTCTCCGCTTTCTTCATCTACAAAATGTCTACATTTTTCAGAGATTCTGCTCTCTACTGACTGCAATAGAACTTGATTTCTTCCGCAATATCGTTGGAGTTTTCCTGCAGACTATCCCTGAACATGATCTCAAAATTGTCGCGCAGGAAGTCATTTTCT
>OCTW011548286.1_pt1 | contig 13090 bp, 11 predicted proteins | sample 1539671 | NCBI WGS metagenome assembly OCTW01 (sample SAMN02144230, study PRJEB22623) | gut metagenome | biome: sheep rumen | host: Ovis aries | place: New Zealand | reverse complement strand
GCGGCAGACTTGCCCTCTAGGCGCAAACTTACGAACCGGGGATGTTTTGGTTTTGACAGCATCGTAGACGGTAGTAAGCACGCCGGGAGTCGGAGGCCCTCCCGTTAATCTCAGTCTTCAAACAATAGTAGGCAACTACAACTATTCATACGCTTGCTAAGTCACCAAGTGACAAGCATTAATCAGAGCCGCCAAGGATGCGGCACTGACGTATATCCCGCCAGGATTCAGTCCGGTCCTTTCTGGCATACGGGGTATCATCCAGACCGGATGCACGGGAGGATTCCTCTAAATCCCGCCAAGACTCAGAGGATAAGCGCAGGTAAAGCCCGTCTTCCGGCATGCCGGCGCTGACACCCAAAGGAAGAATAAGCGTGTAGAAAGCTATCGGGTATAATGTTTGGACGGGGGTTCGAGTCCCCCCATCTCCACGGAAAATGGACATAACAGCAATCATTTCCTCTGTGCTGACCTTGCTCGCAGGAATCGGAGTATTCCTGACGGCGTGTCAGATGATGAGTTCCAACCTCGAGGCAGCGAGCTCCGACAAACTCAAAAAACTCTTTTCAAGGGCTTCCGAAAGTAAACTCCTCGGTGTCGGTATCGGCACACTCGGTACCGCCGCCATCCAGAGCTCCGGTGCGACCACGGTGATGACCATCGGTTTCGTCAATGCCGGGATTATCTCCCTGGCTCAGGCGGCGACCATCATCTACGGAGCCAATATAGGTACGACGGTGACGGCTCAGATTGTAGCTCTCGGTATGTTCGGAGGCAACTCCGTCTCGACAGGCGTGATCTTCTCGGCATTCGCGGGCCTGGGCGCATTCCTGAGCATATTTGCCAAGAAAGGCGGCACCAAAACCCTCGGCGGTATCCTCGCCGGCTTCGGTCTGCTCTTCGTGGGTCTTGAGCTGATGAGCAGCTCGATGGAGTCTTTCGCCTCACTCGACGGCGTGAAGGCTTTCCTAGCCTCGATCAGCAATCCGCTGCTGCTTGTGCTTCTCGGCGCAGTCTTCACGGCAATTATCCAGAGTTCGTCCGTGATGACCTCTATCGCCCTCGCAATGGTAGTGACCGGGCTTATCGGCATCGACCAGGGCATCTTCCTGACCATGGGATCGAACATCGGTTCGTGCGTGGTCGCCCTCATCGCCGGTCTCACCAGCGGCACCAATGCCAAGCGCACCGCCATGATCCACCTGCTGTTCAACTGCTCGGGTGTGGTGCTGTTCATGCTCGCCTCCGTGGCCCTCGGCTGGTTCGACATCTCCTACGGCGGCATCTTCGAGCGTCTGTTCCCGTCGGCGCCGCAGGTGCAGCTCGCCATGTTCCATACCTTCTTCAACACGGTGACCGTCGCGATCATGCTCCCGCTGACCGGCGTGCTCGTGGGCACGGTGACCAAGATGATCCCCGACAAGCCCGCCGTGAGCAAGGAATTCACGCTGCAGTATGTCGATGAGAACATGCTCCGTACGCCTCCGGTCGCAGTCGGCCAGGTCAAGCGCGAGATTCTTCGAATGGCAGACATCGCCCTGCTCAACGTCGACCGCAGCCTGCAGATGGCAGTCGACCTCAATTTCGCCGGCAAGGCAGCGTTCGACCGCGACGAGCGGCAGCTGAACTTCATCAACACCGAACTCGTGGCATTCGTCGTCCGCCTGAGCGGCAAGTCGGGACTGGGCGAGAAAGACCGTTCTTACCTGTCCGGGACCTACCGCAGCATCCGCGATATCGAGCGAATAGGAGACTACGCCGAAAATATCGTCGAATATGCGACAATCCTCGCGGACTCCTCGCAGCAGTTCTCCGACGATGCAAAATACGAGATCAGCCAGCTTAAGCAGCTGCTCCACGACCTCTTTGATCAGATGGTGCTGACCTACCGCGACGAAGACTTCGACGCCCTCGAAAAGGCAAACGAAATCGAGGAAGAGATCGACGACTACACAAGACGTATGGAAGAAGGCCACATCCAGCGTATGGAGAAGGGCATCTGCACTCCTTCGGTGGGCGCTCAGTACCTCGAGCTCTCCTCTAACGCCGAGCGTATGGCCGACCACATGATCAACATCGCGAAATCGATCAGGACTCTCTAAAACCAATAAGCCTCTATGAAAGTATTGATGATCAACGGCAGCCCCAGACCCAAAGGGAATACGGCGCTGGCGCTTTCCGAGATTGCGAAGCAGCTCGAGAAGAACGGTATCGACAGCGAAATCGTCTGGATAGGGAATAAGCCCGTGCGCGGGTGTATCGCCTGCGGACAGTGTGCCCAGAACGGTTGCAGGTGCGTCTTCGACGACGATGTCTGCAACCAGATCAGCGCGAAGTTCGCCGAGGCGGACGCCCTTATCGTCGGCTCGCCCGTCTATTACGGCCAGCCCAACGGGGCAGTGCTCAGCATCATCCAGCGGGCATTCTATTCCAACGGCGGCTCAATCGCCGGCAAACCTGCTGCGGCCGTTGCCGTGTGCCGAAGGGGCGGCGCAACTGCGTCGTTCGAGACCCTGACCCTGCCGTTCCAGATGATGAACATGCCCGTCGTGTCCTCCCAATACTGGAACATCGTCTATGGCCGCGAACCCGGTCAGGCGGCGCTCGATGCCGAGGGCATGCAGACGATGCGCGCCCTGGCGAACAACATGGCATTTCTCCTCAAGGCAACCGACGGCAAGCCCGCGCCCGGTCGCGGCGACGAGCAGAGAGTCTATACGCACTTTATCGATTAAATTTGCCCCGGGAATACGCGGCGGATGTTTACCTTTCGGTGAGGCTCGGGGCGGGGACTTAGCACTTAGCGAAATACCTCATCCGTATCGCGGTTTACTTCTTGTTGCAAAAGTAGGAAGATTATTTTGATTTGCAAGAGGTTTGGATCTAAATGCCATAGGGCGGGACAATGGAGAGGATTATTGCTTAGGGAATATTGCCTGAAGCTCCGCCTTAAGGCTGGATTCTCGTTCTTTTTGCATCAGACGCTGCTTTTTGTATTCTTCACGGGCTTTCCTCCGGTTTTCCTGAGCGGAGCGAAGGATCTCTCCATTTTTCCTGATGGCCGATGCCGTCGCCTCTATGGTCCCCTGTAAGCGCTGCTTTTTCAGCTCACACTCCCAGACGATGATGACAGCCCAACCCTTTGCTTCCAGCTGACGCCAGGTGTATTGATCACGTTCCTGATTTCTGGCTATTTTCGCGGCCCAAAAGTCTGTATTGGTCTTGGGCACGGTGTAATTGGGACAGTCTTTGTGACCATGCCAGAAGCAGCCGTGAACGAAGATTACAGTGTGGTACTTAGGCAGGACGATATCTGGGGAACCCGGGAGACGTTTGTCGTTGACGCGATAGCGGAATCCCAAGCGCCAGAGGGCATGGCGCAGCTCTAGCTCCGGCTTTGTAGAAGCGGAGTGTATGGCGGCCATGTTGCGGTGGCGCTGGTTCGGTGTATGATTGTCAGCCATATCTGAATTGAAAGATTATTTCTTTCCAGATACGCGGACGGAAAGTGCCCCTTTAAGAGTACCGTCACAGATTCTTACCCAAGGTTTCATCAGCTGGTGGGCAGGATTATTATCATCCAGTTCTATAGGGGTTGACTTGCTTCTGATCGAGAACACAAGTCTTTTCCAAACCGAGAAGATGAAGGTTGTCTTATCGTAATAGGTCCAAGTAGCCACATCCATCGGATCTGCCATAGAAAGGATAAGTTTTGCCGGAGCATCAGAATCTCTGGTCCCCGTTCCGTCAAAAGCGAAATAATTGATGAGTGGCGTTAATGCAGCCATGCAGGCTTCTTCTTCAGGATGGCTGAAGGGGCAGTTGTTGTCACTAATACAGGTGTCTTCCCTAAGGTCTCTAGAAAGGCGCATAGTCCAGTAGTGACCTACCATCGAATCAAGAGGGGCAATAGGAGCATTTACGGCGTTCATCACTCGTAGGATTTTATCCCTCGTGGTGTGATTAATGATAGATGGATTACCTCCTCTCTCAGATTTCACAGAAATACCTATTCCGTTGATGAAAACATCAGCCTTTTCATTAAAGCCTGCTTTTGTGGCATATACAGATGCACAAACTGAGATCAGCTCTTCTGCTTCTAATTGTTTCCAGTCCATTATGTAAGCGAGGGAACCAAACTCTCTCCTCTTTGATCCGACCGTTTTAACGACCTGTATCGTATTGCCAATGGGAACTGGAAGGGATTTTTGCCGGCATTCGATAAGGAATAGTTTGAGGAGATACTCATCACGCTCTCCCTTATTTTGTTTGATTTCAACGATTTCCTGTTGATAAACGGTTTCAAACGGCGTACCGTATTTGGTGGAGTCGTATTGTTTTACTCGTATATGGAGAGCTGCTTTGTTCCTAACAATCCCGGTCTCATCCTTGTAGGGGTAATTCCACTTGAGAATAGATTCATTGCCAGGCTTGAACAGTTCCTCATTGCTTGGCATGCCCTTGCTGTCTCGGAGGGAAAAGCAAAGAGATGTCCAAATAGCATCTAAATAATTGTCAGGAGAGTATGAACGCCATAATGTTGGCTCTAAAGGATCAATGAAGTCAAGGATGTAATCAACAGAGTCTTTTACAAATCCTTCTTCATTGTATTCCTTATTGAAGTTAAAGGAGTTGAATGCCATAGCGGTCAGCAACTTCTTAAGATAAGGCCTATGAGCAATGAATGGATTTAAAGTGCTCTGGTAGAAGCAGTCCTCATTGAAAATGCCCAGTTTGCGCCTTTCGATGTATTTGCTAACAGCAAGGTCTAAATCGGCTATGGAAAGGCCGAGCCATTGACATACTTTTTCATACTTTGGGCGAGTGCTGTGGTTGACAAGTGCGCGATCCGTATAGTTCATACACCGAATAGCGTACCTTTTACCGTCAATAACCACGTCACACTTGTTGGTCCTTGGCGCAGGAACATAACCTATCTGCTTGCAGAGTTTTCTTTTGTCATTTACCGACAGCTTTCCAATATCGAGTTTGGCGATATTGGGAAGCGTTCCAAGTTCACGACCATCACATCTGATTGACTTTATGTTCTGCTGATGGGTATCTCTGAGCTGAACCAACCTGAGGATTATGGTGTTGATCTCCTCGGCAAGTTTATAATCTCTATGGGGCTCGTTCTCTGGCATAGACTCTATTTTGAATGCTTTTTCAGGGTGTTGAGAATCTGAGCGGCCGTTGCCTGAATTGCAGGAACAGCTACACTGTTGCCAAATTGTTTGTATGCAGAAGCGTCTGCGACAACAATTCTGAAAGAGTCGGGAAAGCCTTGAAGTCTGGCCCATTCCCGAGGGGTCATGCGGCGGATGCCATCCGTATTAACCGTACCCTTGATTTTTGTGGTAGGTGTCAGATCAGTCTGCCTCTTATCAATAACAAGGTTCCTTTCACGTCCCATCCCTCCCACGACAATTGCATTTGCAACGCCATGATCGGATATGATTTCATAGCCGAATCCATTACCTTTTGCTGCATGACGAGCCTTGTGGTTCTCTAGAGTGGTTAAATACTGCGTGGACAGATAGTACTTTGCAGGAACAGGCTTGTCTTCACGGATATCAATCCAATGCTTTGTCACTTCGCGCTGTTCAGGATACTCGAAATCTTCTTTGGTAATCCCTAAGTCCTTGCGGAAACCTACAATGTAAATACGTTCTCTATGTTGAGGAACGCCAAAGAACATAGCGTTCACGATCTTCGGGTCGGGAACCACGTAACCAACCTCATCAAGCGTATTGAGGATCACCTTGAGTGTCTTACCTCCATCATGAATTGCGAGTCCCTTCACGTTTTCCAGAAAAATTGCTTTTGGTTGACGGCGGCGGAGTATCTCTGCCACATCGAAAAACAGTGTGCCGCGAGTCTCCGCAAATCCCAAACGCTTGCCTGCAAGGGAGAAAGCCTGGCATGGGAATCCCGCACAAAGGACATCAAAGTTCTCGGGAATAAACTTCTTAGTTGATTCCTTGGTTATGTCGCCGAAGGGGACCTCCCCATAATTCGCGTAGTATGTACGTTGCGCCTGTTGGTCCCACTCGGAGGAAAATACGCATTCTCCTCCAAGGTTTTGCATAGCAATACGGAAACCACCAATTCCGGCGAATAAATCTATAAACGTGAACTCTGGCTTCTTTACTGGTTGGAAAGGGACTTCTTCGATTTCTTCAAAGAGGTTCGGTCCGTAATAAGCGGCAGGAGATTCCAATGTGTCTCCACGATGGGGTACAGAATGACCACTCAGGGCATTCGACCATTCGGTATGAATAATCTGGCCGAACGTATTATATGGCTTGACGAACTCCTCATGTCCTTTCAATTTGAGAAAGTGTGTGAGAATGGCCGCTTGTTCCAAATACGAAAACTTCCCGCCGTCGAACGACACAATATCAGTAGCCGAGGACTTTTCAAGGCGCTTTTTGTAGGAGTCCAATATATCAAATGACTTCATAAACCTCTTAATTTTAGTAGCAAATTTACTGTTTTTCGGACATTTCAGAAAATAATTCTGAGTTATGATTATTTCTACTGAAAACAATCATTGGTTACGAACACCTATGCCCTATTCTCTGGGATACATTTTCAAAAAGTAATCAATATTTTGTGCATCAACACAGGGTCGCTCAAGAACTCCTCAACAACTCTTACGACTCTTCGTGGAGAGCAAAATAAATAATTGGTGACAAATTCAGAACAGAGTAGGATATGGCTTTTCAAATAGTATTAAAGACCTTGTATACCCAAGAAACTTGAAGGCCTATCAGATAGCGTAATAAAGAACAATACAGGTCCCTCGTTTTTGATGATGACGGAGACAAGGTTATAGCGGATATTCGAGCACAATGTTCTCCGTATTGCCCACGATCTTGGTAAACAGTTTGTATATCAACTCCGATTCCTGCTTCTCTAGCATATAGACAATGGTCTTGATGCTCTCGCCGGCGAATCATCCTGCTTGCCGCCGCGCGGCCACACATTCTGGCTGGCATTAGTCCCTCCAGCTGGAGGCGACGTGGCTTTCTTTTAGGATAGTGTGATGTTGCGAGTATTCTCGAATATTTCTCTTCCAAGGTCTTGTTTTGCCACAAATTTGTCATGTATTTGCGGCAAAACTTGTGTTATGGTAGACCAGGCACATCTCCTTCAAAGGCCGGCATCAGCACTGGAGACCTTCACGGTTTCTGTCAACATCACATTGATTATTCTTACTTTTAATTCGCATATAATCATAAATTGATTATATTTACAGAAAAGTTAAGAAGTGACCATCCGAGAATGGATACATAAGCGGGAGATAGAAGGTTTGGCTACGTTCACATCACAGGACGTGGCCGCAGCCTTTCCGGATCTTGATCTTCAAGTGGTTCGGAATAACCTTTACCGTGCTGGCAAGGCTGGAATCATTGCTCAGCCCTATCGCGGCTTTTATGTGATCATTCCGCCGCATTATGCCGCCAAGGGCATCGTGCCGGCAGTCTATTACATTGACCAACTAATGGCTTATCTCCGCAAGCCCTATTATATCGGCCTTCTCAGCGCGGCCGAAATGCTCGGAGCCGCCCATCAGCGCCCGCAGCGGTTCAGCGTGATGACCACTATCCCGCAGCTCCATGTTCAGAAGCAAACATCTGTGGACTGGATCTACAGGGCTTCGATAAACCCAGGACTTCTTCAAATGCGCAATTCCGAGACAGGAAGCGTATGCTTCTCCTGTCCGGAACTAACTGCCCTGGACCTCGTCCAATATGAGCAGCACATTGGCGGTCTTTCCCGTGCGGCCACAATCATCGAAGAACTCTTAGAACAGACTGACTGGAAGGGCGCAGCAGAAAATGGCCTCATCGCCCAAACCACTATCGCCACCGTTCAGCGACTAGGTTTCATCTTGGAGGAAGTTCTTCAGAATCAAGATAAGGCCGATTATCTCTACACGGAACTCCGGCTCATATCACCCAAACTCAATCGCTTCCCACTGTCTTCCCGGAAGAGCACTGGCGGTTCAGAAATAAACAAGCGCTGGAATATCCTCATCAACACAGATATTGAAACCGACGAACTCTGAGATCACTGATATTTTTCTTGGAAACTTGTGAATATGAAAACAATAGAAGTAGTAGCAGCCATTATCCGGCGTGGAGACAAAATCTTTGCGACACAGCGGGGCTATGGCGAGTGGAAAGACTGGTGGGAGTTTCCGGGCGGGAAGATGGAGGAGGGCGAGAGTCCGGATGAGGCGCTGGTGAGGGAGATCAGAGAAGAGCTTTCGGCCGAGATAGTAGTTGGGAAGTTGCTCCACACGGTTGAGTGGGACTATCCCAAATTCCATCTGACGATGCACTGTTTCATGTGTTCGCTCGCCTCGGAAGCGCTTCACCTCAACGAGCATGAAGCGTCAAAGTGGCTCTCGGTCAAAGACATCCACAGCGTCAAATGGCTGCCGGCGGATGAAGGATTGCTGCCGCTTATCGAAAAGGAACTAAAAGACGAATAATCAATAGTATATGCAGTACTACCGCCATTTTCGCAACGGGAAAGTTTATCGTTTTATAGGCCTTGCCACAATTGAAGCTACAGGCGAAGAAGTGGTCGTCTATGAGGCTATGTACGGGGATCATCGACTTTGGGTCAGGCCGAAGGCGAATTTCTTCGAGAGCGTCGAACATGAGGGGAAACAGGTTCCTCGTTTCCAGCCGATATCCGAGGAGGAAGTCAGATTTGGCTGATTCGGTATGTGATCCGGGCGAATATACACACCGAGGCGGGCGAATGATCCGTGGCCGGCAGCCCGCAGAACAGCCACTATATCGGGTTGATACTTGCCCCTCCAGCTGGAGGCGACGTGGCTCTCTGTTTGGATAATGTGATGTTGCGAGTATTCTCGAATGTTTCTCTTCCATCGTCTTGTTTTGCCACAAATTTGTCATGCATTTGTGGCAAAACTTGTGTCAAGGCAGACCAATGTACATACAACTTCATCAATCGGCGTTTCAATGAGTGCTGGGCGGGGAAAACATTTGTCCTTACCTGGTGGTGCATGAATTGACTCACCTGAAGGTTCAGAGCCACAACAAGTTGTACGAGGCCTTATTGAGTCAGCGCCTTCCCGGCTGGAGAAGCCCGAGTACGTAGTTGGATGAGTTTATAGTGTAGCCGTTTTAGGCGGAGTTATACCAAGGATACGAAGTCGGTTTCGTCACTCTGCGAGTCTTTAAGTATGGCCTTTACCAGTGCTCCTGCATCGAGGGCGATGGTTTTCACTTCATCTGTGATGTTATAGTCGTATAGTGCCTCGAGGATCTTGATAGGGCCAAAACAGCGGCTATCAAGAAAAGCTTCGTCGAACTTAAAGACAATAGGAAAATCATTCGTGGGGTGATCAGGTATCTGTTCCTCCATGAGTTTTAGATTTGCAACTTCTTTCCCGGAAGCATCGCGCAAAACATCATCTTTTCTTTCTATGTAAATATAGGGTGCTCGATTCCATAGCTCGTCTCTGGAGAAGAATAGCATTGACAGTCGTTCTCGATAACGGGCAATGTCAAAACCATTTTCGGAAGCCCAGCTATCATCAATCCGGAAAAGGGTATAGCGAACCTCAAAATGTATATGGTTCTCAATTGTGCCAATGATTGTTTCTCCGTATCTAGGATTACGTAACTCTTTTAGAGCGATATATTCCTTGGCATACTTCTTAGCCCCTTCTTGATACCCGATTTTCGTTACCAAGATACCGTTCACACCATTTAGGTCATCAAGAACTCCTTTGAAATCGCGAACTACACCGACAGGCACAGGTTTGTTGTAATTCTTGCATTCGATGGCTACCCGATGTTTATTACCAGCAATCTCATATTCCCAATATACGTCAATCTGATGTTTCTGGCCTGATCTACCCTCCAGCATCACGTTGTGCTGCACTTTGGTGGTGCGAACAACATCAAGATTGACCAGCTGCTGGTAAATCTCTTGGGTAAAGCGCTCGTATTCTGTATTGGGGTTCATATTATTGCCAATTATCGGTTAGGTACGAAGTTACTCATTTTCTGCTGTATTGACAATTATCTGCCCATTTACAACCATTCCGCGTTATCCTACCTATATCGGGGTAGGATAAGATCTCGTCCAATATGAGCATCACATTGGTGATCTTTGACCTGATACAGATTGCCCCCGGGTCTATCAAGCCCGTTTTTGATTCCAGCCGTGAATTCTTCTACACCACCATTCCCAACGTCAATTATGGGATGACGGACGCTGACTTCCAAAAAATCACCCAGAAAACAAAATAATTACCCAGAAATTTCACCCAGAAACCATCGGGACAATTACCCAGAAAAAAACGGGAAAACGGCCCAGACCATCATTGATGCCATAGTCGCCGACCCCAAAGTCACTCGAGAAGGCTTGGCTGGGTTAATCGGGAAATCGGAAGATACGGTCAAATACCATCTTGCCTCCCTTCAGGAAAGACAGATAATAGCCCATATCGGCTCCGACAAGGGCGGTTATTGGAAAGTTCTCTTCAAGCAATAACTGTCCACCGTCTTATGAATAATATAGAAGTAGTTGCGGCCATTATCCGGCGCGGAGACAAAATATTCGCGACGCAGCGGGGCTATGGTGAGTGGAAAGACTGGTGGGAGTTCCCGGGCGGGAAGATGGAGGAGGGCGAGAGTCCGGAGGAGGCGTTAGTGAGGGAAATCAGAGAGGAGCTTTCGGCCGAAATAGTAGTGGGGAAGTTGCTCCACACTGTTGAGTGGAACTATCCCAAATTCCATCTGACGATGCACTGTTTCATGTGCTCACTCGCATCGGAAGCGCTTCACCTCAACGAGCATGAAGCGGCCAAGTGGCTCTCGGTAGAAGACATCCACAGCGTCAAATGGCTGCCGGCGGATGAAGGATTGCTGCCGCTTATCGAGAAGGAACTAAAAGACGAATAATCAACAGTATATGCAGTACTACCGCCATACCTGCCTGATGTACTACACAAACGTCAGCGACGAGACGAAACTTCCCGAATTTACGCATCGGCGAAGACCTTGCCGTCGCTGAGAGTGACGTGGAGCGGGGTGTATTCGCAGTGGAAGTCGTTCTTCAGGCGGTCGAGGTAGCGCGCGCTTTCCCATTTGCACATGGGGAGGTCGTGGAGAAGGCAGTTGCCGCAGGTTTCTGGCGTAGTGGCGGGGACTTCGTCCTGGGTAAGGATCCACTCAAGGCATTGGATTGTGAGCTCGCGCATGTCCTGCGGGGTGTAGTCGCCGGTCATGATGATGTACATGCCGGTGAGGCAGCCCATGGGGCCTACGTAGACCACGTCGTCCTTTGCGCCTGAGTTGCGGAACCAGGTGGCCATGAGGTGCTCGAGGCTGTGCATGGCGGCCGGAGCCACGGCGGGCTCCTTGTTGGGCTCGGTGATCCGCAGGTCGAAAGTGGTGAAACCTTTGTCGGTGCGGGACACATAGATGCCCGGCTTCAGATTGGTGTGGTCGATGGTGAAACTCTGTATGACTTCCATGGCGAATTATTGTTCCGACAAAAGTACGAAAAAATGATAAATACCAGAAAACCATCCTTTGGGGTGGTGTTTTTGTCTTGCGAAATGTCCAAATTCGCAGAGATAGAAATATACTTCCAAAATGAGCGATCTGTATTATGAAAAGCCATCAGCGGAACCTATAGAGATATGTCCGTCGATTCTATGCCTTTCCGGCAACTCCGGAACTGAAGGCGTCGGACACAGCGGAGATGCCATAACCGATGCGGGATTTGAATAGGAGGGGAGTGTCATGAAAAAACTGTTTATTCTATTTGCCTGCACTATTGCCGCGGCATCGTGCACGGACAATTTCGGCTTCCAAATGGTAGCCCCGGAAGGGGCTGTCCAGGGCGAGTCCGTATCGTTCTCGGCCGATGTGTCCGATGCTCCAACAAAGACTGCTTTTGTAGGTGGAGGAGAACTGTATTCGGTAGTCTGGCAGTCCTCGGACCAGATAAATGTCAATGGCAGGACCCTGAGTCTCGAGACCGAAGACCAGCCCGCCGGTTACGGGCCGGGCTATACCAGAGGCCAGTTCTCGGGGCCTGCTCCGGTCGCAAATGCAACCAGTCCGTGTTATAAGGCGATTTATCCCGCGACTCTGCGCGACCGCTGGGGCTATTTCAACCTGCCGGCGGAGCAGCAATACTCTGCGGGGCAGCCCACGGAATTCCCGATGTACGCCGAGTCCGACGATCAGAGCCTTTCTTTTCGCAATCTTTGCGGCATCATAAGGCTTGCCCTCAAAGGAGACAAGAGCGTAACCGCGATCACGCTTGCCGACAAGGACCCGGAGGAGCCCAAGGCGTTGAGCGGGCGCTTCAGCGTAGTTTCCAATACGGCTGTGATGGCGGCGGGAACTGCCGGCACATCGCTGCTGTGTCCGACTCCTGTAGCGCTTAATACGGAAACATTCACGGACTTTTTCATTACCGTTCCAGCTGAGACATACGGGAAACTGCGCATCATAGTTGAGGCAACTGACGGAACGATATGTACCCTGACATCCAAAGCTGCCATCACGGTCGAGCGGAGCATGATCCGCGACATCGAGATATCCTCTCCGACCTTCAAGGACGAAAGTGCCAAGATCACTTATACCACGTCCAACACCACAAAAATGGCCAAATACGACGGTGGGGCCGATGCATCCGTTTTTGGCGACGGACTCAGCGTCGTGAGTCATAGCTATGACGCTGAGACCAAGACTGGGATTATCACCTTCTCGGGCACGGTCACAAAAGTAGGCTATTATGCATTCAGGGCCATCAGTAATCTGGTGACGATGACGATCCCTTCGACCGTGACCGAAATCGGAGAGAGGGCGTTCGAGGGCTGCGGCAACTTTACGACACTCAATTTCCCGAGAGGGCTTGTGACAATTGCTGACTATGCTTTTGTCAATTCCGTCAAATTCGTCCCGGAAGATCTCTCTCATATAAGTACCATAGGCACCGGAGCCTTACAGAATACCGGCATAAGCGGGACCTTGACTATCGGAGAAAACATTACGTCCCTTGGAACGGATGCATTCCGTGC
>OCTW013426921.1_pt1 | contig 13092 bp, 14 predicted proteins | sample 1539671 | NCBI WGS metagenome assembly OCTW01 (sample SAMN02144230, study PRJEB22623) | gut metagenome | biome: sheep rumen | host: Ovis aries | place: New Zealand | reverse complement strand
GTTTTATTGTAGATATTCATTGACTTTAATAACATATGCTTTCTCCTCTCTTATTTTTTTAATAGTATAGCACATTCTATCTTGTACACTTCAACAAATGATAAAAAATATCGTATTAATCGAAATATTACCCACTTATATCATTTTTATAACAAAAAACAGGCCTTAGCCTGTTTTTTCAATTCTTTTAAAGAGAATGGTCAAGATCAATCCTAAAATAGAGAGTATTGTCGCAATCATGTATAACTTTTTTCAGCATACATTGTTCCAATAAGAAGGCCAATAGACAGAAATCGCAAAACCGATGAACATGATGCCATAATTGACATTGGCATAGCGTGATCCAAAACATTCATTGGTAAATCCTGGATAGATCCACCAAAGCAAAGTCCAATTATGTATATTGCAATATAAAATGGCATATTTTGATGGGCTTTAGAAATCATTAATAAGACAGCTCGCTAGAAGTACGATCTTCGTAAGATTCAATGTGAATAGTCTCCTCTGTTTCATAAGTAAGTGCTAGAAGACAATCATCATCTAGGTAAATTTGATAATGATAAACGGATGAATCACTACTTATAATTTTATTATCTAAAAATTGAAATGTTATTGTCTTAGGATCCAAAGCAAATCCTTTACCACACCATTTCATGTAGCTTTCTTTTAATGTCCAATACTTAAAGAAGGATTTTTCTGAATGACAATGTGCAAGCTCATCAGAAGAAAGAACTTTTTTCCTCATTGTATAACTGCTTGTTGCTACTCTTTCAACATCTATTCCGATGGGATGATCATTTAATGCAACGACAACATAATGATCACAGTGAGAGATATTAAAGTAAATGTCATAATCTTTAAGAAAAGGTTTGCCATTATCGTTATAGGTAAAATGAAGGGTCTTTTTATTTAATGGTAGCTTATATTTATTGATGAGTGCATACTTCAATAATGACAAACCTATTTCATGTTCTTTATGATATTTATTTTCACCTTTTTTTAAGTCATATTTTGTATAGATGACATAAATCATTTCTTTATTATCCTAATTAATGCTTTTTGAAAGAGATCTACACCTACACCTACGTAAAAGACACCTACAATCATTGATACCGCAATTTGTAGAGGAAGTGAATGCAATTTTGAGAAAGACATTGATCCCATAATAGTTAATCCGATGGCCCATCCACATAGCCACGATGGTGTGTAAATAAACTTATGTCCAATTTCTCCAATGATAACGGCTAACCCACCTAGTACAAATAATGTAATAAACAGTACAATATTTTTACTAAATGGCAATGTTTCCATGATAAATAAAGCTAAGATGGCCCATACATCTCCACATAAGAAGCCGATGGCTATCTTTGATGCATCCGCTAATTTATTGCCGTTTGCCACATAGACACCAGCACAAATCAAGGCCACACTTCCAGTTGTGATGCCAATATAAGGAGAAAGAACAGCCCATAGCGGTGGCAGTAAGGCAATGGATAATGCTAAGGTTAACATATTAACTTTCTTATTCATGTTCATCCCATTCAAAGCCGCTCCAGCAGACTTTGCCAGTATATTCTTTTAATGGTTCTTCTCCATTCAATACTCTAATGGCACCTGCTGCCATGGCTTCCATTTCAAATTCACCAGGGTAAGGTGTAACAGGGGCAATAAATGAACAAGTCTTTTTAATATGATCGACAAGTTCTTGGCTATGAACCATGCCTCCACCTAGAAGAATGCCTTCTACTTCTCCGTGAAGAACGGTTGCCATTGAGCCAATACATTTCTCAATCTGATAGATCATTGTTTCCCATAGCATCTTGGCATATTGATCACCTTCATCAGCTCTATTAGTAAGTTCAATAGCATCAGAGATTCCAAGATGATCTACAAATCCTCCATTTTTTGTAAGTAGAGATTTCACATCATCTACAGAATAATGATTCTTTTTCATATAGCTTAATAAGTCAGCAACAGAGATACTGCCACAGCGTGTAGGCGCCATTGGACCCTCTCCTCCTACAATATCAAAGCCGTCAATCATCTTTCCTTTACGATGAGCAGAAATAGAAATGCCTCCACCAATATGACAGACTATCAAGTTGGCCTCTTCATATTTTTTATGCAAGACATTCTTACAATGTCTAATAGCTGTTTCTTTCAAATTAAGCGCATGAAGATGAATCACACGATTGACTCCCTTGATCCCTGTCATTCTTGCAAGATTCTGCAGTTCATCAACATCGGGTGGATTGACAACCATAGCCTGTTTACCATACTGTAAAGCAAACTCATGCGCTAGCTGTGGTCCTAAGGCAGCAGGATGAATAACACCATTCTGCATATTTTTAGCATGTTCAAGCATACATTCACCAACATTGTAGCTGCCGCCCTCCATAGCTAAAAGGCCACCACCTCTTCCAACGAAGACATCTACATCATCAAGAGAGATACCTGCTTCTTTCAATAGATCAAGAATCATATTTCTGCGATATGGCAGCTGATCAGAGATTGTCTCATATTGCGCAAGTTCACTTGCTTCATGGGAGACATTCTTAGAAAACAAGCATTCATCCCCTTTAAATAAAGCAATCTTTGTAGAAGTAGAGCCAGGATTAATTGTTAACACTTTATATGTCTTCATATCAGTCCCTCACTTTTCACCAAGTGATCTTACCGCAGAAATAACAATATTGCCTTTTAACTCAGAGACTGGAGCACTTCTTGAACAGTCGCAGATAACCTTGTTAAATCCCTGCAGCATTGGTCCATAAGCATCAGCGTGACCAAGAATCTGAATGAGCTTTACTGCGACATTGCCAACATTAAGATCAGGCCAGATCAAGATATTGGCTTTTCCTGCGACCTTGCTTTCACGTTTAACTTTTTTAGCTGCAATTTCAGGAGAAATAGCAGCATCCAGCTGGAACTCTCCATCAATATTTAAATCTGGTCTTTGTTCATTGGCAATCTTCACAGCTTCTACCACCTTATCAACCAGTTCACCCTGGCCAGAAGATAAAGTAGAATAAGATACCATCGCACATCTTGGTTCCCAATCCAATAATGTCTTAACTGTATCACAGGCAGAAATGGCAATGCTTGCCAGCTGTTCAGCATTTGGATTTGTGCATACAGCTGAATCACCTACCGCAAGCAATGTCCCTTCACTGCCGTTTAGTTCAGGGATATCACATAAGCCAATACTTGATATTGTAGCAATTCCTGGTTTTAATCCAATAATCATCTGACCAGCCAATAAGACATCTTCGGTTGTATACTCAATACCTGCAAAGCTAACATTCACATCTCCAACTGCCTGCATGACCATGGCATACTGCAATGGATCTTGCATACGTCTTCTTAATGCTTTTTCTTTTAATCTTGTATAAGGTAAAGCAATATAGCGTTCAATAAGTGAATTCTGGTAGTCTTCATCGTGTATATCTACAACTTCAAAGACATCTGGGTTATACCCTCTTTCATTAATCGCCTGATTGATTTCCTCACTATTTCCAACCAATACAGGATAAATATATCCCTCATCTCCTGTTTCATAAGCAGCCTGCATCATTTTTTCATTTAGAGCTTCTGGGAAGGCCACTTTTTGAGGAGCTGATTTTGCTTTTTCAAAGATATGATCGATTACGCTCATATTAGATATCCTCTACATTTCATCTTCAATGAGTGTGACAAGATCACCGATTGTTTCACAAGCTGATGCATCCGATAACATTAATGCGACATCAAGTTCGTTTTCAATCTCCGATACCAATGCTACCATCTGTACTGATGCGCCTGATAAGTCTGATTTAAATGAAGTGTCTTCACTTAAATTTGCAGCATCTGTCTTATATGACATAGCTACCATGTCTAATACTTGTTCTAAAATTTCGTTTCTATCCATTTTTATTATCCTCTTTCTTCATCTAATTCAAATACAACTGTTTTTACACCAATATCTCTATCGATGATTTTTGCGTGAACATTCAATGGTAGTTTTTCTGATAATTCTTTTCTGTTCTTCTTGCTAACACCTAGCACTACCCCATTGAATCTTGCACCTTCTTCAAGTTCAATTTCACCATAACAGAACTTTTTCATCTTCTTATATTCAGGTTTCTTTGATAAAGCAGCTGGCAAGACAATTGAATGCAGCTTCGCTTTACCACTTACTTCTAACCATTCTGTTTCATAGCTTCCACATTTATTGCAGGCATAAACAGGAGGAAATTCTACATTGCCACACTGTGGACATTTACGACCTAAGATCTTTCCTTCTTCTAATCCAAGATAGAATGTCTCAACGACTTTTTCTAATTTAATAGCCATTATTCTTCTCCTCCCTCATATTCCTTAATGATGATTGATGCTACATTCTGCGCTCCACCATAGCCTCGTAAGAATGCTGTTTTTGGTTTAAACTTCACATTGCGATCACCGCATTCCTGCCAGATCTGTTTGCATGCTTCATAGAAATCCGCAAGACCGCTTGCAGCATGGGCATGACCAAATGATGTTCTTCCACCATTGGAATTGATTGGACGATCTCCATCCCAGGCTGTACGCCCTTCACAGATATATTTCCATCCTTCCCCTTCAGGAAGATATCCTGCAATTTCTGCAGAAATCAAATGGGAAGTGATAATAAAATCATTGGCATAGAAAAGATCAATATCTTTCCCATTCATGCCAGTCAATTCATAAACCTGTCTTGTCGCTTCTTTTGTGGCCTCAACTTCAAAATGAGGAGTAGATGCTTCACAAGCTGCTGAACCGACACCCAATACCTCAATTGGCTTATGCTTTAGATTCTTGGCAATCTCTGGAATTTTTTCTGTTGCACAGACAATAAGTGCTGCCGCACCATCACATTTTAATTCAAGACCACCAGCTCTTAAGAAATCTCCCATCTTTGGGTTATAAGGTGAATTCATATATTCTTCTAGACTCATGTTGGCTTCTTTAGCTAACTGTTCATACGTAGTTCTTTCGATAGCCAATGGATTCACTGAAGCATTTTTTCTATTGTTAATACACATCCAGTTTAATGTCTTATTCATTTCTTCATCACTTAGCCCACGCGTTCTTACATACCATTCCGCTGCATCATCATAAATAAGTTCCTGACCAGCCATCAATGTTCTTGTATAAGTGCGATCATAAAGCCAAGATGTTGTCTTTAGGAATTTTTCCATTGTCATCTTTTCACGCTTATAAGGATGCTTAGGTGTTTCCACATTATCTGCTGGATAAGGAGTAGAATCTCCAAATTCCACTGCACCAGTCAATACGCAGTCATACTTTCCAGATGCTACTGCATTAACGGCCTGTTCAACAGCCAGATATCCCGTACAGCACGCTTCAGAATGATGAATAGACCCTTTACCTTTCATGCCAAACCAGTTTCCAATCTGAATATTTGGTGTAAGATAATTTGATCCATTCAATGGCGACGCTTCCCCATGAAAATAAAATTCTACATCCTGAGGATTCACACCCGCATCTTCCATGGCCTTCAATGCGGCATATCCAAATAACTCTCCTTCAGTTAAACCATTTGTTTCTTCATGATCTACAGTGTACATAAACGGAGTACATCCCACTCCAATAATGGACACACTTCTTGCATAGTTTCCTAATTTTTTCATGATATTATCCTTTATCTCTTTCTGCATGGAATTGGTTTTTTAGGACACTTAGGCTTTCTTGCCCCAGCAAACACAATCGCATGCTCCTTACATACTTCAAGACATTTTCCACATAATGTACATTCATCATTATCGATTACATGTACAAACTTACGTTTACCCAAGATTGCATCATCTTCACATACATCCAAGCAATCTGTACAGCCCACACATTTTGATGCCAGAATATGCATCGTCATAAACGACTTGCATACACTTGCACGACATTGTTTTTTAGCAATATGTTCATCGATGATCTCTTCATGTACCTTTAAGGCCTCTTCAACAGCCATTCCCAGTTCTATCCCATCATCACAAAGGGACTGCGTACTCATAAGTCTTGAAACATCAAGCAGAAGCTCTTTATCATTTGACTTCGCTTTCTTTTCACTTATATCCTTAAAGATCATTTCACATTGCGTAAGACCTTCATATCCATACACACACTTTCCACAGCTTTTACAGGGATGATCTTTCATCTCATTAAGAAGAACATTAACAACACACTGTTCCTCTGTTAACCCATTGATTCTATCAACCATGTTCATTGTTAATTCCTCCTAATACTCATTCCATAATTTCACATGTGAAAGCGTTGTACGTAAATCACACTGCAAACAGCGAGAGGCTTCACATTGCGCTTCTTTGCAGGTCAAAGGCTTTTCAACAGTATCAAAGCTATGACATCTAGAAGGGACATCTAGCATTTCTGGCATAACTCTTGAAAGATCACCAAAACCATCAATCTTTCCAATAAACTGATCTGGTGTATCTTTTCTGCTTAATGTTTCTTCAATATCACCATCTCCGCCAAGATAAAGATCCATTTCTTTTACAGCTTCTCTTGCCTGCGCAATCGCTTCAATCACAGAACGCGTACCTGTTACAACATCCCCTGCCGCAAAGACACCTTCCATGCTAGTCTTTGTCTTTTCAGCTGCAATATATGATCCATGAGTGAGTTCAAGTCCTAGACTTTCACTTCCCATTGGTTTTTGTCCAACCGCAAAGATAACATTATCAGCAAGAATGACTTCTTCACTTCCTTCTTCAAGTTCAAGAACGGCTTTTCTATTTTCATCAAAATAGAAATTCTTTACTTTCTGAAGAACCACACCCGTTGGATGTGAATCACCTTCAATTTTCAAGAATGAATATCCCGCATGAAGAATTATGCCTTCTTCTAATCCTTCCTTAATTTCTGGATCAGAAGCATTCATCTTATCCCTGGATTCAAGACAAGCCATATGCACTTCTATGGCCCCTTGTCTGATTGCTGTTCTCGCACAGTCGAAAGCAACATCCCCACCACCGAGAACCATCACCTTTTCACCGATTGGTTTCTTTTCATCAGATCTTGCACACTTTAAAAAGTCTGCATTCACATAAACTCCAGGAAGATCACTTCCAGGTATTGGCAGCCTTACACCCTGATGTGTTCCAATAGCCACAAGCACAGCGTCATATCCTTCTTCTTTTAATCCTGAAGGTGTCGCATCTTTCACATTAAGCTGTAAATCAATATTGCCAATCTCTAAAATCTCATTGATTTCCTTATCCAGCACGTCATCACTCAAGCGGTATGCCGGTATGCCATATCGGCATTGTCCGCCGGCTTTCTCATTTTTCTCTAACACAGTCACTTCGTGACCCTTTTTAGCAAGATAATAAGCAGCGCTTAAGCCTGCTGGTCCGCTTCCGATGATGGCTACTTTTTTTCCTGTTGGTGGTTCTTTTTTTACATGTTTTTTCCAGGCACCACTATCGTTTGTGGCAGCTGCTCTTTTTAGTTTACAAATGGAAAGTGGTTCCCCCAGTTCATTGCGTTTACATCCACTCTCACAAAATGAAGTACACACTGATCCTAGCACTTCAGGGAATGGGACTTTTTCTCTTACTATCGCCGTTGCTTCATCAAAGTCACCATTCTTGATTGCTCTAATATAAGCAGGAATATCAATGTGGGCAGGACATTCAGACATACATGGAATCACATTTTCCATGTAGGAACGCATATCATTCATCAAATTGATATCATCGGTAATAGCTCCTGTTGGACACACTTCAATACACGCTCCACAGAAACGACACCCCGCTTCCTTAAGACTCTTGCCTTCCTTAACGCCAGCACGAATGCCAACATCAGTCTTCACGTAATCAAGAATGCCCACTCCTCTTAAATCATGGCAGGCACGAATACATCGTCCACAGCGAATGCATCTTGTAAAGGAATGAGAAATCAATGGATTAGAATCATCATTAGGAACACTTCTTGATTTCTTTCTCCATCTTTCTGCACTTACTCCTAAATACTGATAAAGTGACTGCAACTCACATTTACCAAACTTAGGACAGCCTGTACAATCCGCAGGATGGGTAGCGAGAAGAAGTTCCATCGCTGTCTTACGCACTTTGTTTGATTCTTCACCATCAATGGTGATATTCATCCCCTCTTCAACTTTAGTCATACAAGAAGGAACAGCACCTTCTACGCCTTCAATCTCAACAGCACAAAGGCGACATCCGCCTTTGGCTTCTAAATCAGGATGACTACAAAGATGAGGAATATACACGCCCGCATCCAATGCTGCATGTAAGATAGAACTTCCTTCCTTGGCCTCTATTTTTTTGCCATCAATAGTAATAATCATAATTACGACCCCTTATTTGTTTATTCAAAATCCCATTCTTCTTCAAGATCAGCTGTCGCATTTTCAGCTGCAATACGTCCTGAGTTCAAACAGAATCCCATAGTATTTCCTGACAAGATAAATGGATAAGAATCCCCAAAGATATTGCAGGCATCAGTACCAGCCGCAAATAAACCAGGAATAACTTTTGCCTCTTGTGTAACAACCTGACATTTATGGTTGATCTTCACGCCACCAAGTGATCCATAAGCACCAACATTCTGTCTACAGCAGTAGAATGGTCCTTTTTCAATTGGTTCCATATATCTTCTGTCTTTTTCAAAGACTTCATCATAACGTGCTTCACACATTTCATTGTATTCTTCAATCTGAGCCATGAATCCATCCACATCGATACCAGCCTTTTCAGCTAATTCTTCTAAAGTATCAGCCTGTGTAATTGGTTCATAGCCATCCGCAATATCTCTGTTCCACTGTTCATCAAAGTGATCAAAGAGATCATGTGGGTGAACGTGAGATACAATATCTGGTCCTTTTTTCTTATAACGTTTCAACATTCTAGAATCGAAGATAGAATAAGCTACCTTGCCTGGCTGCGCTGCAATCGCATTGCCTGTAAATGTCGTATTGGCAATCTGATCTTCAGGCATAAAACGATCTCCATTTCTGTTGACCCATAGACAAGGCTGTCTAAAGGCACCATCAAGAATAAAGTGGTTCATATTATCAGGTAACTGATACATGATTTCCATAATTGGCTGTTCTTTTCCAGCACCAGCTTCCCAGCACATTCTAATGCCGTCACCCTTCATTCCTGGGACAGCGAAGTTGTAGATTGTATTTTCAAATTCAAATTCAGTTTCTTCCTTAATCATCTTAGGGTTATCACCAAATCCACCGGTACAGATAATGACTGAATTGGCTCTGACTTCAATATCTTCACCATTCTTATCTGTTGCAATAACCCCAACAGCTGTGCCATCTTCCATGATGATCTTTTTAGCAGGTGTTTCATAAAGGAACTCAACACCGAGTTCCACAGCTCTCTCCGTCATTTTCATGACCATCGCAGTTGCTGCTCTTGGACCTGGTACACCGCCATCCAATGGCTTGCAGACATGCCAAGTGAACTCTCCATCTGAGTAGGCTCTTGTATTTTCAGGTGCTGAGAAGGCTCTTTGTACACCTACAAATTCAACGCCCATATCCATAAGCCAATCGATTGTTTCCCCAGATTTAAAATAGTAGTCTCTTACCAATCTGGCATCGACACGATAATGTGTGAAATACATATGCTTTCTAAAAGCTTCTCCCGGTGTCAATGCGATCATCTGATCTTTCTGAATGGATGATCCTACCCCAAGTGGACCCATTCCCATGTTGGCAGCTCCACCAGTCGTATTTGATTTTTCTAAGGCGATAACGCTTGCGCCATTTTCTGCAGCAGTGATTGCGGCTGCTAATCCAGATAAGCCGGCTGCCACTACTACAACATCAGTCTGTAATTGTTTCATGTTTTGTTCTCCTATTATTCATTAATTAAATTATCTGTAAGTGCTTCTGATGGCTTGTTCCATAAGAAAGACACAATATATCCAACAATATAAATTGGTATAAAGGTTTCAAGTATGCCAAATACCACTGCGATAAGTGGTGCTTTATTCAAGATGGCTACATTAAAATATGTCAATACGATTTCATTAGCGGTAACGTAGACAAGATTGACCACCACATTGATACATAATCCAAATGGCAATGTAGATGGCTTAGCCTTGCAGGCTTTCGCAAAATTCATCCCCCATCTTACTGATGGTACGTACATACCAATAAAAAATGAAAGAATGTAGGCAATTGTAAAATTGATAAAAAATAATGGGACAATCACTTTTCCAATTGCCAATAACTGTGCCGTTAATGAAATACATGCTGCGACGGGAATATTCATTATAAGAGTATTGACAATACGCCATTTCTTGCTTTTATTCATCTTCTAATCCCTTGAATGTTTTTGATTTATATCTGATGATCTTTTTCGCAACGATCTCTCTATTATGTGGATCAGCGAAGAATCCTCCTTGGGTATGACCGATTTCATCAAGATGAAGTCCTCTTCCTTCAACAGTCGTACGATCCTTTAATAAGCCATCAGACTGAATGACAAATTTCCATTTGCCTTCAGGTGTCTTTTCAAGGTCGCCTCCAGCTCCACATACCTGACATTCAATAGGATAATGCAACCCGTCCCACTGTTTTTCTCCTAATACCAATGCATTAGAATGACAGTTTGGGCACCATCCCATATCCTCTTCACCAAGCCATTTTCTATCTGGGGCTGGTGTCTTCACGGCCTTGATGATGTTTTCTCCCATCTTTTTTGCTCTAGCGATAAGATTATCATTAAGAAGAACCTGAGCTGGGGCTGGTACTTGTGTTGCAAGCATCATATCTACTACTTTGAAGTCAGTTGTAAACATTGTGGCAGCCATACCTTCTAAAGCCATTGACTGCCATGCTCTAGTAGAACCTCCTACTGAAATAAGACCTGCTACTCTATCCTTATGTTCAATTGCACCAATCTTTTCTAAGAACGCTGTTTCATAGCTCAATGATCTCTGTGCAAATCTAAGATAGTTGGCGGATGGCATCAGATCATATGTTGGTACAGAATAGATTACTGCATCCTGAGATAATAGCATCTCCATGATTTTGTCTTTGTCATCTTTCTTCTGTAATGTACATCCAACATTTTTCCCTTGAGACATTCCAATAGTACAGGCTGTACATCCTGTACAATCAAGTACTTCAAAATCTCTGAGATTAATCATGTGGACTTCTGCACCAGCTTCTTCACAGGCTATAAGTGCTTCTTTTAATAAGATTTCACTATTGCTGTCTTTTCTGCCGGCAGAAACGCCCATAACTTTAATTGGCATAATAATTCCTCCTGTTATTTTTCTTACCTTTATAAAAACAGTATCACAATCACACTGTACAAACATCCAATGATTAGAGGGGAACAACACATATTTAAGCTATTATTTCCGACAATCGTATGATAAAATGTAAACGCATACAAAAATGGAGGACATAATGAACACACTTGGTCAAATCATAGATAAACTAGAAAAAAAATATGAAATCACAATTCATGGCGAATGCCATGAAAATGATTTCATAAAAGGAATACGCTTTTTAAGCAATGATGATATTCAATTGACATACCTGACTCCTAATCTTCTCTATCTGGCTGATTACTCTCAATTTAAGGATGTAACAGTCTATGGCAATATTCTATTTGTCAATACAGCACTTCCTCTAAAAGAAGAAGTGCTGTATATAAAAGAAAACATAGATCTTTTTGATCTCTACAATACAATCTCTGATCTTTTAAGTAAATATGATCGTATTATACAAAGCAAGCAGGCCTTATTTAGTGTATTGCATGCTGGAAATGGGTTAGATGATCTGCTAAGAACTGCCTATCGTTTTTTAGAGAATCCTATTATTGTCCTTGATACAAGCTATACCATCCTTAATTCATTTCCTCTTATTGAAGATATCGATAATGATGGAGACTTTACAGTAAGACATAATCGTACAAGCATTAAAAAAGAATATGTGGATAATATGAAAAATGAAAAGCTTTCAGAAGAAATCATGCATTCACTCTATCCTTTCAGCAAGTTTATTTCTCGTTTAGGATATACATGCATATTTGAAAGTATCAGAATTCAGCATTCGGTAGTAGGCTATATCTTTATCCGTTGTGTCAATAAAGAAATAAGTGATGATGAGCTTGAATATATACATATTCTCGCTCAGATGATCTCTGTTCAATTACAAAAAGATGATACCTATCAAAATCCTTTTGCCCTTCAGCATGATATTTTCTTTAAGAATCTATTATCTTCTCACTTTGATACACAAGAAGAAATTAAACAGGCGATAATTGAATTGAAGATGAAGCCACAAACAAAGTATTTCTTTATTGTCAGTGGATTTGTAGATGTGAGACACAAGCGTCTTCCTTCTAATTATTACTGGATTCAATTGAACTCAATATTTAGAAATGCTCTTACCAATATTGATGGGAATTATTTTATTACCTTAGTTTCTTCTAATGACTACAATAAGTATCTCTCTTCAATAAAGACACGCTTTGATTCTTTCTTGAAGATGAATCTTATGAAAGCTGCTATCAGCTATAGCTTCACTAATCTTCTTCATGCCAATATCTATGCCTCTCAGGCTATTGAACAGCTGAAATACAATTTAATTAGATATGATGAGAATGTTACCTATAACTACAGTGAATTCTATTTTACTCATCTTTTCTATTTGAGTAATCGTCAAGATGAAATGAAAGCTTCTATTCATCCTGCCATCAAATTAATTTATAGGTATGATAAAAAGAAGAAGACAGAATATCTTAAGACCTTGACGACTTATTTGAAATGTAATCGGAATGCTCCTGAAACAGCTAAAGCGTTATTTATTCATAAGTCAACATTGTTCTATCGTTTTTCTAAGATGAAAGATCTCTTTCATATTAATCTAGAAGATAGTGATGATCTCTTTTCTTATGAGTATTCTATTAAACTGTTATCCTTATTGAATGAATAAAAAACCCCTTAATAGACATCTGTCTATTAGGGGGTTTATATTATTCTACACCAACAATAAATGAATAAACTGGCTGAAGACCATCGATCATTTCTAATTCAGCATCTTCATATGTTTCTTCAATATAT
>OCTW011575191.1_pt1 | contig 13094 bp, 13 predicted proteins | sample 1539671 | NCBI WGS metagenome assembly OCTW01 (sample SAMN02144230, study PRJEB22623) | gut metagenome | biome: sheep rumen | host: Ovis aries | place: New Zealand | reverse complement strand
CAGGATGAATGCAGTTGCGATTACTTTAAAATCTTTAAGGGCAACATTAAAAAATCGGATTATTATCTGCTGATTGATGACAGCGAAACATATGATTTAAAATATATCATTGACACCACAAGGGTCGTGAAGGCAAAGCCATGGCAGACAAGCATATCCGATACTATTTATTTAAATAACGAAATTGAGTTTTATGACGATACCAGCGCTATTGTATTTGTTCATCTGGACAATCCCGATGCCAAAGCGGTGCTCGTTAGCGTTCCTAAAAACTTCAACAAGGAACATTTGAATTATGATTATTTCAGGACAAACGAGTGTCAGCTGATTTTTAAGGCATGGTATTAAATCAAAACACCCAATAATAGCAGGGAAACTGAAATCAGTATGAGACTTGAAATGGAATCGGTGATGCTTGTTGAAATTGGAATCACAATATTGTCAGGGTCAAGATTGTTGTTGTAGGATGTTACTGAAACATAATAAACGATGATAACCATTATTGTAACCAGAATTACACCGGATAATGTTGATATCTCAAGTATCTTATCAAATCCTACACCAACGACACCCAAGGCGAATGAAGACCCTTCAGCCAAAAGGCCTATCAATGGGAAAACAATTAGTGCCAGAATAAAGCTTATGATGAAGTTATGAACGGACTCTCCCTGCGGCCTTTTGAAAGGCTCTATCAAACCTGAGTGAAGACCGGATGATAATCTTGCCCCCAAAATGCTTATAAGGCTTCCGCATTCACCAGAAAATAGAGGAAGCAATGTTAAAAGACTTGGATTGGTGAGCAATGTTTCAACTGCTGAATTCAATATTCCACCTGCAGCTCCACCTAAAAATGAGCATAAAAGCAATACTGGAGTGGACTGCTTTAAAATTGTATTGGTTTCATCGGACAATCGATAGCAATAAATAAAGCTAGCAATAACTGCAATTAAAATAACTATTAAAACACAATCTTTAAATATTACGCTGAAGTCCATTGTATGGAGGACAAACACTGACAATATTATAGCAGGCAAAGTGAACAGGTCTCCGAATGCGGCAATGATTGGGCTTGTGATGTTGTCGGGATCCCATCCATGTTCAAAACTTTTAAATGATACAAACATTGTGATTGGAAGCATTATCAGATTTGAAATTACACCTGCAATAACGCTTATCAATATAAAATCAATAAGATCCATTGATGGCTGGTGCAGTAGAATACACAATACCTTGGCAATTATAGCCAAAAACAATGATAAAACAAGTGTCAAAACAAATGATGAGAATATGTTATAGTTCAGCTGTTCTGAAAATTCGAATTTCGGTGATATTATACCGATGTGAAGGTTTGTTGACAGCCTTGATGCAAATGAACCGAAAATGTTTCCTCTCATTCCGATTGCTCCTGGAATTATTACCAATAATCCAGGGAATGCCTCAAGGAAAAAGGTCATCTTACCTAAAATGACACCTGCGCATAAATCGCCAATGGCACAAATCAGCAGTGCCAAAAGGCTTTCCTTTATCACTGAACTGTGCTCTGATACAAAATCAGGAAATGTTGAAAATACAGATAGTGAACTGCGAATCTTCTTCTGCTGGTCTGTCACAAATATCACTACCTAATATCATTTTAATCAACTCTAATCTTCGTCTTCTAATTCTTCTGGAATATCTTCAAGTGAACAGGTTCCAGCAGCCAGTTTTTCAAGCAGGTCGGCACCTTCGTCTGTTCCTTTTAAAATCAATGTGTCATCTGATAATAATGTTGTATACTTATCCGGACCGTAAATCCAGGATACGCCTCTTCTTATTGCAATTACTCTCATACCAGTACGGTTTACCAGGAGTAAATCTCCTAAGGTATTGTTAGCCAAATCTGAATTTTCATCGATTGTAACCCTTACAATACTTTTATCGGATTCTTCCATAACCATCTTAAATACTGGGTGTGGTTTAAACCCGGTTATTACCAAATCAGCCAAATCTTTAGCGGCGTTTGCTATACTTTCAGCGGCTTCCGCAATTTCCAAAAGTGCTGTAAGTTTTTCTGCATCTTCATATGATCGTGCCGCCACCAGCGATTCCTTTTTGATTTCGTAATTCATGGAGTTAACTTCATTTTCCAATGCTATGACCTCTTCAGCAGCAGCCTTACTGTTGAATAGGATTGCTGAGTAGGCCAAGTCAACCATTAACTCCGACATATTTTTCATTTCGATTAAAAGATTTTTGATTGACAATTGTAATTCTCCTAAAGATCATTTGGATTAGTTTTTAATAAACAAGCTTTTCTAAGCTTCAATAAGGTTTTTTTCTTGGTTTTTAAATCATCAACTTCCTCAAGGATGTTTTCTATAGGCTCCCTTAGGTATTCAACTGTTTGCTTTTCATGCAGCCAATGGCAATTTGTACAGTTCCAAACACCCTTGCCCTTAATCCATTCCCCTCCGGTTGCTGAATCTCCACATGGATAAAATGGACAGTAGCAGAAATCGCAGTACTGGCCGTCAAAGTGACATGGGTAAAATTCACATTCCCTGTTTGGTCCATGTGCAACTTCGCCATTTAAAAATTTTTCATAGTGATTTTGTGATAACGGATGAATCTTGGAGCGGATAACATATCCCCTTGGAGTTATCAGCTTGTCATCCTGAATGTAGGTAATGTCGTTTCCAACTATCAATGTGCATGACATGTTTACAATGTCTTCTGTTAAATCCTTGATTTTGACGATTGTTGTTTTTGGCGGTTCATGGGTACTGTCAATGATACCTATCAATGCATCTTCTCCTTTAATATCCAAAACAGATTGTTTGAACCTTCTGAAAGGTTCTTTACGGGTCTTGCTTATAGGGTTGTATATTGCAACAATGAGGTTTGCTTCAAGAGCATATCTTAACTTCTTTTCAATTTCAGACATTGGTGTTAAGATATTGCTTAAGCTTATTGCTGCAAAATCGTGTAAAGGAGCACCCAAATGACTTGATGCATAGTTAAGAGCGGACACTCCCGGATAAACCTTTATTTCAACATCTTCATATTTGCTCACTATCTGATATAAGACATTTGCCATTCCAAAGACTCCAGGGTCTCCGGAACTGATTAATGAAACGGTCTTGCCTTCATGACTTTTTTGAATGGCATACTCTGCTCTTGCTATTTCATCGCCCATTCCTTTTTTAACTATTTCCTTGTCCTCAATCAAATCCTCAATTTGGTTGACATATTTCTTATATCCAATTATGACATCAGACTCTTCAATAGCTTTTAAGGCTCCTAAAGTCATGTTTTCTCGGTTTTGACCTATTCCAATTACATTAATCATTATATCACTAGTACAATTTTAATACAGAAGTTATTGTAATCGTATTTTCATCCACTCTCAAACCGTTTTCCTTGTAACTGGCCTGACCGGTTGCTATTACCTTAAAGGACGGATCCTGACTAATTACAATCTGACCTGAGGTTGAGTTCGGTGAAGCATATCCTAAGGCTTCAATATTTACTGTGAAATTCTTATTTTCAGTATCTTCAAATGTAGTTATATTCATTGAATCCACATTGACTCCATCAACCTTGGACAGCGTTTCCATCTTAATGGCCACTTCCTTTTTATTGGTAATGTTTACTGGACTTGGGTCTTTGATTAAAGCTTCATTCACTTTTTCGGGACTGAATATTTCCTTTATTTTGGAAACCTGCATATCCATCAGCCCCTGAATGTTTGGAGCTTCAGCTGTAACGATAGTATATGAACTAAAAAGACCTAATTCAAAAAATACAATGAATAACACTATTATCAATACAACTCTTAGTATCTTATTTGCCATTTTATCACAATCATGAAATCTTTTTAAATAGATTATATAATATTTTAAATTATATTTTTAATATATAATAAACCTAACTCAAATTCACATGTTAAAGTCAATATTGACTTTTAAAATTCTCAAAGTTTATTAACATAGAAAAATAAATTTTTTATCAATATGTCAACTAATAAAATCCTATTGAAATTTGCAAAAAAAGGAATAAACCTATCACCTGAAGCTTATGACAGGGTCATTAATGCTGAAAATCCTACAGATTTTGCATCTAATTTAATAGTTAAACTAAAAAGCGATAAATTTACATCAAAGGATTTGGTTTCAGTTAGCGGTGAAACTGTCGATGAACTAATCGGCAATAAGACAGCCCCTGAAAGTGACAGTCAGGACACTTTAGTCAAGACTGCACAACCTGAAATCAAGAGGGAAGTTCCAAAAAGCATTGATAAAACACCAAATCAGAGTAAACCTATTGTCAAACCACAAACACAATCAAAAACTCAACCTAAAGATATAAAACCTGTTGATAAAACACCACAACAAGCACAAACAAAGCCTGCTGAGAAAAAGGCAGATGAAGTTAAAAAACCGACTTCAATTGACAATCTTAAAAAGGACAGTGACAAACCTGAAGTTTATGTTAACGAAGCGATTCAGGAAGCTTCAGAAACAATCAAGGATACAAAAATTAAGTTTAAGCGTAACGAGCAGAAAATCAATGCTCAATATGATTTTAAAATCATTCAGGACACAAGTAAAAAGTCATACACCAGCGGTGAGATCGAAAACCTTATAGCATATTTCAAAAGCAGGTATGAAAAGCTGGCAAACATCCTATCCAAAAGACCTGAGCTTAGAAATTTCACAAAAATCAACGATATTGATGATGGAATGGACAGCTTAAGTTTAATACTTATGGTTCGTGAAATCAGAACAAGTAAAAACGGCCACAAGATTGTTGAATTTGAGGATGATACAGGCAACATTTCCGTTTTGTTCTCACACAACAATGAGGAACTTTTCAGAGAAGCTGAAAAGCTTGTAAAGGATGAGGTGGTGGGCGTTATTGCAAACAAGAGTGATGATCCAGGCTTTGCATTCGGCCAGCAGATTATAAATCCTGGAGTCCTGAGAGTTCCCGACAAGGAAATGGACTTTGGAATCGTTTTCTTATCAGATGTTCACATTGGAAGCCTGACATTTCTTGAAGATGCATTTCAAAGGTTCATCGATTGGATAAACTGTGAAGCGGGTGATGAGGAGCAAAGAAGAGTTGCAGAAGATGTCAAATACCTGATTATCGGAGGAGATATTGTGGATGGTATCGGAGTATATCCTAACCAGGACAAGGAACTTGCGATTAAGGACATTACCGAACAGTACAATGAGGCAGCAAGGTTTTTAGGAAATATCAGAAGCGACATCAAAATCATTATCGCACCTGGAAACCACGATGCATCTAGAGTTGCGGAACCTCAGCCTGCCGTTCCTGAAGAATACGCCAAGGCACTGTATGAGCTTGACAATGTGGAATTCATATCAAATCCGGGAGTCGTGTCACTTGATGGAATAAATGTCCTCATTTACCATGGACGCAGCTTTGACGACATGGTAATGGCAGTTAAGGACTTTGAATATGAAAAAAGCGATGTCATAATGGAAGAATTATTACAGAAACGACATTTAGCTCCATTATATGGTGAAAGAACTCCGCTTGCTTCAGAACTTGAGGATTATCTTGTAATCGATGAGGTGCCTGACATTTTCCACACAGGCCATATTCACATTAACAGTTACAGGAGATTCAAGGGTGTTCATATGATCAATTCTGGTACTTTCCAGACACAGACAGAGTTCCAGAAAATTTATAACATCAACCCTACTCCTGCTGAAGTTCCTGTAATTCACAAAGGAAAGTATAGACATTTCAAATTCTTATAAGAGGTTATCAAATGAAAAGAAATATAGCAGAAATCATTGACGTTTCAAATGAAGTTTATGACAAGGGACTGGTTTCAGGCAAATCAGGTAACATCAGTGCCAGATTCGGCAACGTGGTTGCAATCACTCCAACCCTAAAGTCACTCTCACAGCTTGAAGAGGAGGATATTGTTTTGGTTGATATGGATGGCAATGTCCTAACCAAGGGTAAACCATCTTCAGAGGTTAACATGCACCTTGAAATCTACAAGAAAAGGTCAGATGTTAATGCAATAGTGCATACCCATTCGCCATATGCCACAGGATTTGCATTTTCAGACAAGAAACTCAAAAGGCTTGAGGGCTTTGGACCGATTAAAAATCCTTATTTAAGCTACATTGAATATGAAAAGCCGGGAAGTGACGAGCTTGCCAAAGGTGCAAGTGAAGGTCTTGGGGATGAGGATGTTTTAATATTGAAAAATCATGGTGTAATTTGTGTTGGTGACAGTCTAAAAGAAGCTATGCTTTTAGCAGTCTTTGTTGAGGAAACTGCAAAAACCCAATTCATTTCATTAATGTTAAATTCAGTTGAAGATTAGATTGTATCTTCATCTGAAATTACATCGGATTTGTTTCTGCTTTTCATTCCTTCTTCAATCATTTTTATGATTAATCCGGATAATGAAGTTTCCTCATCAATTGCTATTTTTTTTAATTCTTTTTTCAAATCTTTAGGTAAGTTTATTGTAGTTTTGCTTATATCTGACATGTATAATAATTCATTTTAATTTAATATAAATTTTTCTAAAAAATATCTTTTTACCAAAAACTATTTAAAGATATTACAAACATATATTACATTTAATAGTTATATTTTACTTATTTTAATTATTTTATTTTGGAGGGAGTATAAATGAGTAATCAAGCAATCGAAGAAGTATGTGAAATTCTTGACTATATTTCAGATAATAATACTGTTCCTCGTAATATAAGAGAAGCAGCTAATCAGTCTGTTGACTTATTAAAAGATGAAGAACAAGATCAATCTGTAAGAATCAGTACTGTCCTTGGAAAATTAGATGAAATCAGCAATGATCCTAATATTCCAGTTCATGCAAGAACTTTAATTTGGGAAGTTTTATCTAAATTAGAAGCTATCTAATTTAGCTTTCTCTTATTTTACTATTTTTTACAACTATTTTTTTAAACCAGCATCATTATTGCTTTCATTTCGTAAAATTTACTTTATTTAACACCAAATCTTTAAATGCAAAATTAGAAATAGAAATATTTGTTAAACTTGATCCAAAATCATCACTAGACATAGAAAATCGACCGGCAAGGGTCGGTTCCTCACTATAGTACTGCTCGCTAATTCTATTCACCATGCCTACACACACCTCCCTTCAGTAAGTGAGGTTCCGGTCTGGCGAATTGTTTCGCTTAAAACGTGGACATAATTAGATGTTAAATTTGAATTTAAGGCATATTATTAATTTTAAGACAGAATAAAGTTATTTCTTTCACCATAATTTTAAATATTAACATCATTATAATAATATTTAATTTGGTGTTTTCTATGGCGTTTACAGATAAACTTAAAAAATTTTTTAAATCGCCTGATGAACAAAGCGATTCAAAGGTTAATGAGAGTGTTAGGGCTGATGAAGAAAATTTAGAGTTATCATGGGAAGAAATTAAAATATTTATTAGTTCTACATTCAGAGACATGAATGCAGAAAGAAACTATTTAATCACTGAGGTGTTTCCTGAATTAAGAGAATGGTGTAGAAAAAGAAAGATTATTTTAACTGGTATTGATTTAAGATGGGGTGTAACTCCGGATGATGAAAAATCTGGCAATACTATTAATGTATGTTTGCAGACTATAGATGAATGCCATCCATTCTTTTTATGTTTTATTGGACAAAGGAGAGGTTGGGTGCCAGATATTAACCAAGTAAAAATTACTCCAAAAACATTTGAAAACTTTCCACATGTAAAAAATTGTCTTGGTGAACTATCAATTACAGAAATGGAAATTGAACATGCAACATTGGCGCCTATGATTAAAATATTAGAAAATGACACTAGAAATGAATATTCTAAACATTCTATATTTTTCTTCCGTCAAAATCCCTTTAAAAATGTAGAATTAACGCCTGCTCAAAGAGATGTATACTTTAATTCAGATCCACATGATGATGATAAACTTTCACATTTAAAAAAAATAATTGTGGATAATGATAATACAATATTTAATTACAGTTGTCAGTGGGATGAAAACTTAATAACTGATGAACTAATTGAAAATTCTCAAAAAAAAGGTAAATTAACAAATTTTCAATGCAATGAACAACCACTTAAAGATACAATTATTTCACAACTGAAAATACAAATTCAAGAGGAATTCCCTACTCATAAACCTTTTGAAAGTGATGATGAATATCTTGAAGATTCAATGCTCCAAAATTTAGAAGTAGAATTACAATCAAAAGATTTCATCGGGCGACAAAATGAATTGGAGTATTTGGATAATTATCTTTTTTCAAATAGTCAAAAACCTTTATTATTAATTGGTGAAGAAGGAATTGGAAAAAGCAAATTATTATCTTATTGGAGCCAATCATTAAAAGAAAGGAGTATTGGTTCTATTATTAGAATATGTAATGAAACTATATATAGTAATTCACTTGATGATTTATATTTAAGTATTGGTAGTGAAGCAGGTTTATTTAATGGTGAAAAAGAAAAATATAATAATCCTAATATCTCTTTTAATAAACGATTTTATGAAAAACTAAAAAGTAAAGGTATTGATGTTCTTATAATTTCAAAAATTGATAAGATTAATCAGTATCTTAGTTTTGGAGAGGTTCCTTCGGATTTCAAATTAGTACTTTCATGTGAAAATGATAGATTTACTCAGGATTATGAAAGATTTTATATTAAGGGTTTTGAAAATAATGATGAACAACTAAGTATGATTGAAAAATATACTAATACCTGCTTGAAAAGTTTTGATGAAGAACAGAAAAATTTAATAATATCAAATAATAAACTCAAATCTCCCTTATTTTTAAATATTCTTCTTAATGAACTTAAATCATTTGGTTCATATGAAATGTTAAACCAAAAAATATTAAGTTTTGGAAATGATGTTGATAGTGCATTTACAGAAGTTTTAAATACACTTGAAAACAACATCACATTCCCTCAAAATTTTGCTACTGGTGTATTGTTGATGCTTGCATATTCAAGATATGGATTAACAGAATATGAGTTGTTAATAGGACTTAAAAAACTTAACTATACTGATAATATAAAATCTAAACTTAGAATATTATTATATCATATAAAATATTATTTAAATAGAAAAAACGATGCATATGTTATTAAATTTTCTAGATTTAAAAGGGTTATTACTAAAAAATACAATCAATTTGAAAATGATTTTAGGCAATTATTAGTTGAAATATACAAAGAAGAGATTTTAAATAATTCAAATAATTCTTCAGAAAAAATATTGACAAGTAAAAGCACAGATTTATTTTTACAATTGGAACTTTTAGGAGATTTAGATGGAATATTGGAAGTATTTGAAAATGAAAATTTGTTAAATTGTGTTCATCCAAGTATTTATTTAATGGAGTATAAAGATAATAAGATTTATGGTCAGATATTTCCATTCAAAACTGCTGATGGATTAATTGATGTTTTAAGTTCAAGAAACTATTTAGGATTTAATTTAAAGGATGATGCAGAAGGAAGGGAGGTACTTAGAGAAATTTCATTGATGCTAGGAAGAAAAACTCAAGAACTTATGCATGAAACAAATAAAAAATATAGTGCATATAGAATTCCTAAACATGAATTGGCAGCAAAATTTCAAAAAGAGGATCCTGAAGAATTTGCGAGGTATCAAACTTCATATTATGAAATTCCTTCAGGACTTAAGGCATCAACATTATATGCAATATTAGCAATTGCAAATGAATCTGATGAGGTTTTGGTGAGTGAATTTATAAAAAAATATAAAAAAACAATTAGTGATGTTAGCTCTTTTATGGATTATTTATCTAAATTTGGAAATGGTCAATTAGGGTTAAGTGGGTCTATAGAACTTAGGGCTGATTCTGCAATGGAAGTTCTAGAAATATTACGTTCTTATGAATAAAATTTGATGTTCACAATGAAACTTCTAAAATCTTTTAGAAAACACCAAAAATTCAATCAAAATGAAATTGGTAAAACTATTTCAAAAGAATTGAATAAATTAGAAAAATGAGAAATCAAGCTGATTACAACCAATTAAATAATAATATGGATAAAATGATTAAAAAATCAAAAATTAGGTCTGAAAGAATATTAAAATTATTAAATAAATTGAATTAATTTGAAACGGCAACCGCAACTGTAACGCCGTCATATGATGTTTTTTTATAAATCAGCTTTGATTCAAAGCCTGCCATTATCATTGCTGAGGGTTCACAAACGCCATATATTCCAAATTTCGAATATACGAATTCTGATTTTTCAACATCTTTTGACTGGAACAGCTTCAGTTTATCGATATCAACAAATTCAACAGGTATATTAAGTTTTTTGGATAATTCCAATATGCCCTTTTCATCTTTTTTAATTTCTGCGGAAGTCAATAAATTCACCCTTGAGAGATTCATGTCTAAATCATTCAATGATTTTTTTAATCCCTCATGGATGTATTTGCACTCTTTTCCTCGTCGACATCCCAGTCCGACAACAACTTTTTTCTCTTTCAATATCATTTCATGCTCATCAAGGCTGACATGGATTTCATCTGGTTTTATTTTTGATGAGTGAAAAATTGAAACATCAATTTCAAGTGTATTGTCATTGAGATATTCAAACAGATAGTCAAAGTTTTTGTTTGGATTGATTGTGAGTGAAATTTCACGTCCATCCAGAATGGCCTTGTTGAAAAACAAGATCTCTTTTGTGTCATTTATAGACAGATAAAGGTCACGTGCCATAACGTCAATTCCCAGCTTATTGTTAACATCTGTTGATGTTGTAATTACAGGTGTTGCACCAATCAAATCTGCAATTTTACCTGCCAACTCGTTTGCACCACCCAGATGGCCTGAAAGTGTGGATATTGCAAATCTTCCATTATCATCAATGTTTATGACAGCAGGATCTGTAAGTTTGGATTCAACTAACGGTGCTATGGACCTAATCAGTATTCCTGAAGCCATTATGGCAACTATCGCATCATATTCATAAAACAATATTGGAAAATGTTTTTTAACATTCTTATGGTACAGGTCACATTTTATTACTGTTGAATCTGAGTCAAGCTTTTCTTTTAATGTTAAAGCCAGCTGTTTACCCTTGTCTGATACTGAAACGATTGCAATTTTCATAATATCACATATAATAAAGTAAATAATAATATAATTGTAATTGTATATAATATAATAGTTAATTTGGATAGGTTGACTGCCTTTGAAATGTCATCCCTTGTTATATCCTTATTGTCATCGCCTAAAATATATGTGTCCTTTTTTATCAGCTGAATGTTCAATGCTCCTGCTGTTGTTGCCATGGTGTATCCTGAATTTGGTGATGGACATTTTCGTGCATCCCTTAACATGACTCTGTAAGCGTTTTTGCCATCAAGTCCTAATAGATAGGCTGAAATAACAACAAATATTCCCGCTATCCTTGAGGGAATATAATTTAGGATGTCATCAATTTTTGCCGGAACAAAACCAATATCTATAAGCTCATCAGTCTTATATCCAAGCATTGCATCAAGGGTGTTTGAAATCCGGTAAAACATCGGTATCAAAAGCAAGTAAAAAATTGAATTGTCAATATGATAATGTAGAATTATTATTCCAAATATAAAATAGTAAAACACAGGTGCAACATATGAATCGGTTATGTTTTCAGTGAGACTTTCAATTGTGGCCGATACTATGAATGATTCTGTTAGCTCTTCGGTGTTTCTGCTTACAAGATAGGAAACAAGTTGTCTTGCCTTGTCAATGCTTATGTCAAATGCCTTTTTAACGTCCACTGCCGTTTGAAGAAGCATGTTTACAGAAAATGTTGATGATAAAAGAACGGCAAATACAACAAACATTAAGACAATGTTGAAGCTTGTAATATAATAAATAACATATAATATTACACTTGAAACAATGCACACTCCCAAAACGACAAGCAGGCCCGAAAACCTGTTTTTTATGCCAATGAATCTTTTTTTGAAATAGCTTGTCAGAGATCCGATGATGACGACCGGATGAATTCTTGTTGGAAGTTCGCCAAATATAATGTCTATTAGTAATGATGCCAATAATGTAAATATAATAAATAAAAACAGTTCAAATGATGTAATACCACTTATTTTAGTTAATATTATATCATTAAGTAAATTATTATATTCAATCATAGTTTAATTTATATAATTAAAAAATAAATAATTTATTATAAATTTTTTAATAAAAGATGATATTATGAATCTTGAAGAAAATGTAAGACAATGGTTAACTGATGAAGACATCTTAAGAGAAGTCAAATATGATGAAAATGCTGATTTTCACTATATTGTAGAATTTCCAAATGAGAATATTATGGATGTTGTTAAACCAACTGGAAAAGACTGCATAATTGTTGCCTGTGCCACTCAGGTGGCTCCTCAGCACACTGACTTGATGAAGGCAAGCGACAACAAGACCAGGAAAGATTTCATCATGGAGTTGAATTTTGGTTTGAATAATTTTTTAGTTGATTATGAACTTCAAATTGCTCAGGACATTTTGCAGCAGTTTGTAATTACTGAACAAATATTTGAAGATGGTCTGACTAAAAACGAATTGATAAGAACATTGAAACGTGTTTTCAAATCAAAGTTACATTGTATCTGGTTAATCGACCAGAAATTCGGCACTCCTCATGTCAACACAACTGTTTCCAATCAGAATGACATGTTCATCTAGAGAGGGAGAGGTGTGTTTCAAGTGAAACACATTTGCGAATATATTCGCGAGTGAAGAGGTATGTTTCAACTGTAACATTTGAAATCTATCTTCATTTTTCTCGCTTGTTTTTCTATTTTGAGCATGTAACATCCTTTTTTTATTTTTGCAATTTTTCTTTTCAAATTTTCAAATTTTTTTACACTTGAAATGTACCCCTTGTTTTTCGCCACCTTGAAGAAAATGCTTACACTTGAAATGGACCTCTCTGTCTTTGTGTAAAATCATGATAAATTTTTCAATATGAATATTGATTTTCCAAACTGTGACCTTTGAATAATTGTTTATCCCATATTTTTTCACTGGAAATGCATAT
>OCTW011591922.1_pt1 | contig 13097 bp, 13 predicted proteins | sample 1539671 | NCBI WGS metagenome assembly OCTW01 (sample SAMN02144230, study PRJEB22623) | gut metagenome | biome: sheep rumen | host: Ovis aries | place: New Zealand | reverse complement strand
AGGAGACCTGCCGATATGGCTCAGTTGGTAGAGCAACGCATTCGTAATGCGTGGGTCGCCGGTTCGAGTCCGGCTATCGGCTCTCCTCGGCAAAAATAAGAGATCTTGTTCAGCGTTGCGGAATTAGCACATCGGTAGTGCACGGGCTTCCCAAGCCTGGGAGGCGGGTTCGATTCCCGTATTCCGCTCATAGATGTAGAGGGCACCGAGCCCCCTACTATTTTTTTTATCTCAAGCGCAGACCATCACCCACACGAATCTGGTAATCGGGTGTCAGATGGTTCATCTTATACAGATTCTTCAAGCGGATACCGTATTTCTGGGCAATGGTGTACATCGACTCACCAGAGCGCACATAATGCAGGCGACCCTTGTAATCCTTCGGTGCCTTGCGCTGCTTTTTCTTCAGCCAGATAATCTCGCCCTCTTCCAACTTGTCCTTGCGATGGCGCTCGTTGTACTTGGCAATCTTGCGGTAGCTGATACCAACCTCCTCGCCAATCGACTTGAAGGTATCGCCGCGACGCGCAATCATATAATAATTCTTATTAAATATCTTGATAGAGTGCAGCGTAGCACCGCCCACCTCCTGGTCCTTGGTGCGCTGAGCCATAAAGTGATCGTAGCCCTTGGCACTATCGTACTGGTACAGCTTATACAGCTGGATAATCTCAATTAGCTTCTCGGCATAAATAGGATTGGTGGCATAACCAGCAGCCTTCAGTCCGCGTGCCCATCCCTTGTAATCGGTTGTTTTCAGATTAAACAGCGAACGGTAACGCTGGTTGGCTGCCAGAAATTTCGAGTGGTCTTCGTACGACTCGTAGGCGTTGCTGTACACACGGAAGCAATCGTTTCGCTGGTCGTCGTCGTGATAGGTACGTGGGCCCGTCCAACCGTTGTTACACTTAATACCAAAGTGGTTATTGCTGGTGCGAGTCAACTCGCTGCGACCAGCGCCGCTCTCCAACAATCCCTGTGCCAGAGTGATTGATGCCGGTATGCGATAACGCTGCATCTGCTCGATGGCGATATCCTTATATTGTTCTACATATTGTTGATAGGCTTGATTCCATCTTATCTGCGAAAACGCCGAAACCGAGAGGAAAAAAGCTATGAATACTATAAATTTTCTCATATTATGCATTTTATTTATGCAAAAGTAATGATTTCTCTCGAATTATTTGTATTTTTGCAGAAAAATATAGCATTTTATGAGAGAACTGGAGCTAAAATCAGTTATTAAAGTGTATGCCATGGAAGAGCTGAGTGCCGAAGAACGCCACTTGGTAGAACTTGCCATCGAGGCAACAAGCCGCAGTTATGCCCCCTACTCTAAGTTTTGTGTAGGAGCAGCAGTACGTTTGGATAATGGTGTAGAAATCATTGGTTGCAATCAGGAGAATGCAGCCTACCCCTCAGGTTTGTGTGCCGAGCGTACAGCCTTGTTTGCCGCAGGCGCCCAGTATCCCGATCAGCCCGTACGCATGCTGGCCATTGCCGCCCGTGGTACTCATGGCAATCTGGAAGAAGAGCCCGTTGGTCCCTGTGGCTCTTGCCGTCAGGTCATCATCGAGTCGGAGACCCGTGCCAAAGCCCCCATACGCATTCTGCTGTACGGAAAGAAGTATGTATATGTGATTGATGGCATAAGAGAGCTGATGCCGCTTACTTTCTCTGAATTCTAACGATAACATCCCAATCCCACAGCCGTCGATAAAGCATCGAGGTGGAAATCGTAGTCAAGGTTTTCTTCATCAATCTTGATGAAATGGGCTTTTCCTTGTATTTCGTCATTGGGCGATTCCCAGATGATATCGCTAAAATGCGTTGTATCGTCAATCTTTGGTGTTCGCAGCAAGCTGTTAGCAAAGGTATAGTTAAAGGCTGTGTCATCTGTAGCTTGCTCACCTATTAGCACATCATCGTCGTAACCGGTTATAATAGTGCCTTCACATATTATATTATATAAGGGCGATGTGTGGTTGGTAAAACGCAAAGCCGCCCCACGACCTCCTGTAAAGGGATAGAACTGTGCCAAGGTGCAATACACTATTTCTACCATTCCACCATTAATGTTCAGGCAGTCGCCCATGGCATTGGATAGCTGACAGTTCTCCAAACGCACATGCGCATTGGTTAATTTAATGCCATTTCCCTGACTATTATGCACCACGCATTGCTGCATTTTAAGGCGATAACCAACGCTGTCGATAGCCGACGAATCGCAAACCAAGCCTTCAGCCGCATTACGTATCTGCGTGTTATTCAGCACGTTATTACTCGATGTATTATAAAATCTAACACCCTGCCATTGTCCTGGCACACGATCGTATGGCAGATACAAGAACATCTTATCCAGACGATCGCCACGCATGGTACAGTTATCGGTATGCAGCGTACCATATACCTTCATCCCAGAGCCGGCATGGAAGTACAGCGTGGTATTACGGATGGTGAGATGTACCCCATCCTTCACGATGAAATCGCCGTAAATCACTATGGGGGTTTCCGACTCAATCACCGAGTCGCGTTCAACCACGGGCTCTTCGCACTTAATGGCATCCCAAGCCCACGCCTTCAAACACACGCTTTCTTCGGTGCCGCTTTCCTGCAAAAACACCAATTCATCGGTAATCTCTTTAGGGGCCGTCTGATAGGTCTCATATGGCGTTAGCTCTACAAACACCAGGATACTGTCGTTCTTCCGAATCTCTATATCGTTGGTTTGCGAACCGTTATTGTTGTCTAAGTAAATGCCATCCACATTTACACGGAAACCTGTCTGGTTACCGCGTTTCAATCGCACACTCTGCAGTTTTATGCCTTTATCATTCCGGTTATGCACCCAGAAGGTATAGGTAGATGATGCAGTACGACTGAATACCGTATCGAGCTTAACTGTATCCGAAGGAAAATCAAGGCTCATGCCTGTACTGGCCGAAAACGAGTCGTCGTCGGCACAGGCAACCAAGCCAAGTATCAATGATATAAAAAAGAAAATCCGTTTCATCTTAATGATAAAACGGATTATTCTTTAATTTATTGTGTAGATTACTTGCCAAAATAGCGTTTCAGCAGTCCGGCAAAGCCTGCACCATGACGAGCCTCGTCCTTAGCCATCTCGTGAACGGTATCGTGGATAGCGTCGAATCCGGCAGCCTTAGCGTTCTTGGCAATACGGAACTTATCCTCGCAAGCACCAGCCTCGGCAGCAGCGCGCTTCTCCAAGTTGGTCTTGGTATCCCATACGCACTCGCCCAGCAGCTCTGCAAAACGTGAAGCGTGATCGGCCTCCTCAAAAGCATAGCGCTTAAATGCCTCGGCAATCTCGGGATAACCCTCACGGTCGGCCTGACGAGCCATAGCCAGATACATACCTACCTCGCCGCACTCACCGTTAAAGTGTGCACGCAGGTCGTTAATCATCTCCTCTGATACACCCTCGGGCTTACCATCACCAATCTTATGAACGGTAGCATACGTCATGTCGGCATCGTCCTTCAGCTCTGAGAACTTTGAGGCAGGAGCCTTACAGATTGGACACTTCTCGGGAGGATTCTCGCCTTCGTAGATGTAACCACACACAGCACAAATAAACTTCTTTGTCATAATTATAATTTGTTTAGTTATTAAATGATAATATTGTTAGTATTACATACTTCTGCTGCAAATATAAGCATAAAAAATAAATCCCGCAAGTTTTTTGCAGGATTTATTTTAAAATGTTGCGCAATTATGTTATTTCTTACGATATTTGCTCAGTACGGGTATCTCCTCGCAGAGTGCATCGGCCAGTAGATTAGCCACCACTCGCGCACCATACTTATTATAATGTGTATTGTCCTGCTTGCCTTTGGGTTCGCTGGGCTCCTCGCCGGGACGGAACCACATATGTAGCTTCTTCGAAGCCTCGGTACCCAAGCCCTGCTCCAGGTTGTGGGTAATGGTGTTGGCATCTACAAAGTGACAGTTCATTCGGGTTGCCACATCCTTGGGTGCCACACGATACAGGCCGTGGGTATCGTAAAGCGTGTCGCCCTCAACCATCTTTACACCGTCCTTAAAGGTTGATGTGCGCAGCTTCTCGTCGTCATCGTTCTTAGGTGCTACCACAAAAAAGTTGCGACGCACCACAGGGTTCATCAGTACGGGAATACCACCTCGCTCGCGGGTTTCACGCACGTATTTGGCCAGATTATAATCAAAGGTAGAGCCAGGATCTGTATGTCTGTCGGCTTTGGGCTTCTCGTCGTTATGTCCGAACTGGATAATCACATAGTCGCCTGGTTTGATGCGCTCCAACACCTTATCCCAACGCCCCTCGTCGATGAAACTCTTCGAGCTGCGACCATTCACCGCATGGTTATCTACCACGATATAGTTGGGATCGAAACACTCCTGCAGCATCATAGCCCAGCCGCGCTCCACCTTTCCGTGTGTAGTATCCTTGTTGGCAGCTGTCGAGTCGCCAATCACAAAAATGGTGGTGTGCTTATCAGGCGTCATCGCCGTAAAAAGCAACAATCCGCCCAAAAGGAATAATAACGTAAACTTCTTCATTGTTTTATTTGTTTTAGTAGAAATCCCCCTCCGCAGTTTGGAGGGGGATTGGGTAGTTATATCAACGATTACGCAAGAATCGTTTTGATAATCTCGTCGATAGTGATGAGGCTCTGCTCACCAGTCTCCATATTCTTCAATGTCAGCTTGCCTGCAGCCATCTCGTTCTCACCAGCCAGGGCAACGAATGGAATCTGCTTGGCATTAGCGTACGACATCTGCTTCTTCATCTTGGTCGAATCGGGGAAGATCTCCGTGCGGATGCCAGCCTCGCGAGCCTTAGCAACCGATGGCAGACAGTAAGCTGTCTCCTTTTCGCCGAAGTTGATGAACAACAGCTGGGTGCCGTTGGTAGCATCCTTTGGATAGCAGTCGAGTGCGTTCAGCACGTCGAAGATACGGTCTACGCCAAAGCTGATACCTACGCCCGAGATACCAGGCATACCGAAGATACCAGTCAAGTTATCGTAACGTCCACCACCTGTGATAGAACCAATCTGCACGTCGAGTGCCTTCACCTCGAAGATGGCACCTGTGTAGTAGTTCAAACCACGAGCCAGTGTCAGGTCGAGCTGAATCTCGTTCTTCAATCCGAGAGTCTTCAGCGTGTCGAGGATAAAGCGTGTTTCCTCAACGCCCTTCAGTCCAGTCTCGCTGGTAGCCAGCACCTCGGCAATGGTGTTCAGCTTCTCGTCGTTGGTACCCTCGAGCGAGATGATAGGCTGCAGTTTCTCAATCTGCTCGTCAGAGAGTCCGTCCTCACGCAGTTCCTGGTTCACGTTGTCGAGTCCGATCTTATCCAGCTTGTCGATAGCTACGGTGATATCCACAATCTTCTCGGCAGCACCGATTACTTCGGCAATACCAGTCAGGATTTTGCGGTTGTTGATCTTGATCTGAACACGTACGCCGAAACGGCTGAATACGGTATCTACAATCTGCATCAGCTCCACCTCGTTCAGCAACGAGTCAGAGCCTACGATATCGCCATCAAACTGCCAGAACTCGCGGTAGCGTCCCTTCTGTGGACGGTCGGCGCGCCAAACGGGCTGCATCTGGTAGCGCTTAAAAGGCAACTGCAGTTCTTCGCGGTGCATCACCACGTAGCGGGCAAAAGGTACGGTAAGGTCGTAACGCAACCCCTTTTCGCAGAGTTTGGCTGCCAGTCGCAGCGAGTTACGCTCGGCCAGCTCCTCGGGGGTAACCTTCGAGAGGTAGTCGCCCGAGTTCAGTACCTTAAACAGCAGCTTGTCGCCCTCCTCGCCGTATTTACCCATCAGCGTGCCGAGGGTTTCCATAGCGGGGGTCTCTATCTGCTGAAAGCCGTAGAGCTGATATACCTGTTTGATGGTATCAAAAATATAATTGCGCTTCGCCATTTCCATTGGCGAAAAGTCACGCGTTCCTTTAGGAATACTTGGTTTCTGTGCCATTTATTACTTTCTTACAATTGTTTGATCGCGGTCGGGGCCGATAGAGATAATCTTGATAGGAGTCTCTAATTGGGCCTCGAGGAATTTGATGTAATCGTTAAACTCTTTGGGGAACTGATCCTCGTTGGTAAACTTGGTCATGTCGGTCTTCCAACCTGGCAGCTCCTGATATACAGGCTCGATACCATCCTCGATGTTGTATGGGAAGTAGTCGATCTCCTGTCCATTCTGCTTGTAAGCCACGCAAGCCTTGATGGTATCAAAGCCATCCAGCACGTCGCTCTTCATCATAATCAGCTGGGTAACACCGTTCACCATGATAGAGTACTTCAGGGCAACCAGGTCAATCCATCCGCAACGACGCTCACGTCCGGTAACAGCACCGTACTCGTGACCCAAGTCGCGAATCTTCTTACCTGTCTCGTCGAACAGCTCTGTTGGGAATGGACCTGCACCTACACGTGTGCAGTAAGCCTTCATGATACCGTAAACGTCGCCAATCTTGTTGGGACCGATACCCAGACCTGTGCAAGCACCTGCGCAGATGGTGTTAGATGATGTAACGAAAGGATACGAACCAAAGTCGACGTCGAGCATAGTACCCTGAGCACCCTCGCACAGCACGCTTTTACCGCTCTTCAGCAGGTTGTTAATCTCGTGCTCTGAGTCAACGATGGGGAACTGGCGCAGGTACTCGATACCCTCCAGCCACTTCTTCTCTACCTCGGTGATGTCGTACTCAAAGTTGAGCGACTTCAGGATAGCCTCGTGACGAGCCTTAGCCTTGGCGTACTTCTCCTCAAAGTTCTCAAGGATATCACCTACACGCAAACCGGTACGGCTTACCTTGTCGGTATAAGTAGGACCGATACCCTTACCGGTAGTACCTACCTTATCCTTACCCTTCTGGGCCTCGTAGGCAGCATCCAGTACACGATGGGTAGGCATGATAAGATGAGCCTTCTTTGAGATGTGCAGACGGCTACGCAGCTCATGACCGCTGGCCTCGAGTGCCTTAGCCTCTTCCATAAACAAGTCTGGAGCCAGCACTACACCATTTCCGATAATGTTTACCTTGTCGCCCTGGAAAATACCTGAAGGGATTGAGCGAAGCACATACTTCTGACCCTCAAACTCCAGTGTATGACCAGCGTTAGGACCACCCTGAAAACGGGCAACCACATCGTACTTGGGGGTCAGCACGTCGACCACCTTACCTTTTCCTTCGTCGCCCCACTGCAAGCCCAGCAGGACATCAACTTTACCTTTGTTCATTTTTCAGTTTTTATCTTATTGTTACTTTTCTTTATCGCGGTTGCTGTCTTCTTGCGCTTTGTCATCTTAGTCTGACAGGTGCTGCACACACCATACACATACAGCGTAAAGCCATCCTTACGGAATCGTTTCAGATGCATATTCTCCACAGCTTCGATAATCTCAGGCGATTTCACCTCAGTTACCTTTCCGCATATGGTGCATATCTGATGACAATGACTCTGGTTATCGTAGCAGGCCTCGTATTTAGTAGAACCTTGAAAACGGTGCCTAACTACCAGTCGAAGCGACAAGAACAGATTCAGCGTATTATATAAGGTAGCCCTGCTAACGGGGAAATCCATCTCCTGTGACAGTCGGGCTTTCAGCTCCTCAAGGGTAAAGTGTCCGTTCATGCTGTAGATAGCCCTGAGGATGGTGTATCTCTCAGGCGTCTTGCGATGATTGTTCATCTCAAGATAGTTGTCCAAAAGCCTTTCTACGGCCACAATTACACTTTCTTTCATCTGAATCTATCAAGAAAACCGCACAAAGGTACGCATTTTCGGGCAGATAAAAGAAACTTTATTTAAAAAAATTCTAAATTAGCCCGTTTTAATGCACTTTTTGCAAGACGTTCGTATACTAATCCAATTTCTGCAAATCTAAACATGGCATTCATGGCAGCTTTCTTCACCATCAAGCTATCGCCTTCGAGTGCAGCCAGAGCCTGGTCGATAAACTCGTTAATACCACGTTCGTTGGGCTCCTGTTTGTTCATAAACAGGCGCGACAGAATATGGAATCCGCACAACTGATACAGCTCCTTGTCCGATGCCATCCAGGTATAAGCCTTGTCGGCGGCATAAGGCAGGTACTGGTATAAATTAAATGAAGCTTGCTCTGCAATCTCCTGACAATCAGTTTGTTCCATCCAAATATCGCACACCTCAGGCAGCATCTTATCGGCAGGCATCAGCATGGTAGCCAATATCTTGCACTCACGTACGTTCTCCTTCCACAACGCTATTGCTAAGTCGTAATTTTTGCCGATTTCTTCGGCCTTTGCCTCCAATCGTGGCAAGGTGGCGCCCCAGTTCAACTTGTAGTCAACGCCTTTGTTGCGCATCGATGCAGCAACCATCCCGTCCATCATCAGACGGAATGATTGCTTAATCTCTTTTATCTGTTGGTTTAAATCCATTAAACTCTCAATTTACAATTTTCAATTATCAATTTTCAATTTAAACCAGCGTGCCGTATTCCGCGCTGTAGCGCAGCATCTGGTGAGCATAGCTCTCGCCGTAGTTAACCTGAATATCGCAAATTTCGCCCCTTTCATCGTAAACGGGCAGCAACTGCGGATTAATAAAGCCCTTATAAGGCGCCAGGTTCAACTTCTTGTATCGCTCAAGCACCTCAGCATGCAGCTCGGCATCTACCTTTACGGCATAACGCTCCACCAAGTCGCGAGCAGCCTCGTAGTCGCCCTCACTCTTAATGCGCTGAATCTCAGCCAGCAAGCGGGCTATCAGGGTGCGAAGCTCGGCATAATCGCTGATTTCAACGTAGGTTTTACCTTCGCGTTTCACCAGTTTGATTACATCACCGTTCTCGTAGCACCAATGGGCTATCAGGGCACGGTTACGCATGTGCGCCTCCTCCAGTTGGTTACCTGGGGTGATACGTATCAGCTGCGTCATCAAGCCGTTCATCATATAGGTATAATACTGCGACTTATACGCCTCTTCATCAGGCACCAAGCCCAACTCTACCAATTTCTTGTCGGCAATATAGTACAGTCCGAACAGGTCGGCTCTCGCCTCCTCTATCGTACTGCTGTAGGCCTTCAGCGCATCGGGATCAACGCCTGGCAACAGCTGTCCGCTACCATGACCTAAGCACTCGTGCAGGTCGGTATGCAGGTCGTCGCACACGTCGCCGTATTTATCAATCAGTCGCAACGTATCCTCGTCGGCCACAAACTCCTCCTTAAATCCGTTGCCTTTGGCGGCTTTGTTATACGCATCGGTAATATTGCTGATGGTAATGCTCTTGCTACCATACTGCGCACGAATCCAGTCGGCATTTGGCAGGTTAATACCAATGGCTGTAGCGGGATACTCGTCGCCACCCAGCATAGCGGCACAAATCACGTTGGCCGATACACCCTTTACTACAGGCTTGCGGAAACGGGCATCTACAGGCGAGTGATCCTCGAACCACTGGGCATTCTTACTGATGGTCTGTGTGCGATGGGTAGCCTCTTCGTCGATATACTCCACCAATCCTTCCCACGAGCCCTTCAGGCCTAATGGGTCGCCATACACCTCGATAAATCCGTTGATAAAGTCGATTTTCGACTCCTTATCCTCCAGCCATCCAATACAGTAATGATTAAAAAACTGCAAATCGCCTGTCATATAATACATGAGCAACAAAGTGATGCACGATTTCTGATTATCGTTCTCGGCCACATCGTAGGCTTTTCTCAACCAATAGATAATGTGTCGGATAGCATTGCCATACTTGCCGTCGGCTTTCCACACCTGTTCTTTCACCTCGCCGTTCTCTTTTACCAAGGTTGAGTTCAAGCCGTACGAAGGTGGTGTATCATGCATTTTGTTCTGCTGCTTCTGGTTCTCGTAGAAAGCTTCGGCCTCGGCCTGTGTCACGCCATCGTAGAAGTTCATAGCCGAAGTGAGCAACAAATCCTCGCCATCAGCCTGATTTACACGCTTATTCAGCACCTGCTCATCAAAGATAACCGGGAAGAGCTCGTCGCACATCTCATCGATGGTTTCGCCCGATTTCAGCGGCAGCTTGCACGCCTCCACCTGGTGGAGCACGTCGCGCAGATACTCTGCCGAGAATCCAGGCTTGAACTTTTCGCAGCCATAGTGATGATGGATGCCACTCGAGAACCACACACGCTTCAGGTACACCTCGAGTGCTCTGAAGTCATCATTATCGTGCGGAATACTCATATCAACATATACAACCTCCAACATCTTGCGGATGCGGAGGTTGTATTTTCCAAACTGATCAAATGTAATGTCTCGTCCGAACAGGGTTGCTTTCGAGAGGTAATATACCAACTTTTTTTGTCTTAACGATAGCTTTTCGAAACCGTTCAGGCGATAACGGAGCATCTGCAAATCTGCAAAACGCTCGTCTTGATAGTTAAATGCCACGCTTATTTTTCGTTTTTGGGCTTACGACCACGTTTTACATTAGTTGCCTTCATGGTTGGGTGCTTCTCCAGGTGCATCACACGGTAGTCGCGTGGAGTCATACCCATAACGCGATAGAACGAAGCGTAGAACGACTGGCGGTTAGCAAAACCTACCATATCACTCACCTCCTCCATGCGCAGGTCCTGGTAACGCTTGTCAACCAGAATGCTCATAGCCTCGTCAATTCTATACTTATTTACAAACGAGGTGTAGTTCATGTGGAAACGAACGTTTACCACAGCCGAGATGTAACGTGTGTTTGTGCCTAAGTCCTCGGCCAGCTTCTTAGCTGAGTAGTCCTTGTCGCGGTACTTCTTCTGCATGACGATGATGTTCATGATTTTTTCCTGCATCTCGTCCATCATTTTGGGGCTTACCAAACTTCTGTAAGCCGCAGCCTTCTCTTTCTTTTCAATAATGTTGTACTTTGCCATTTGCTTTTTTGACCTTTATTTTTAACAATGTGCAAAGATAAAAAGTTTTTTTCATTTAACAAAGACAAAAGCCGAAAAATTGCGAAAAAAGTATTACCTTTGCCGAAAATTTGAAAAAAAATGGATATATTAAGTATTTTACGACAATATTTTGGCTATAATTCGTTCCGCCAGAACCAAGAAGAAATCATTCGCCACGTGATGGCAGGCAACGATGCGCTGGTGCTCATGCCTACGGGTGGCGGTAAAAGTATTTGCTACCAGATTCCGGCTTTGGCCATGCCTGGCATCACCATCGTTATCTCGCCACTCATCAGTTTGATGAAAGATCAGGTTGAAACGCTCCGCTCGAATGGCATCGAGGCCGAAGCACTCAACAGCGGTAACGACCCTACGATGGACACCGTGATTCGTCGCAAATGCATAGCAGGACAGATAAAACTGCTGTACATCTCGCCCGAGAAACTGTTGGCCGAAATGGATTATTTCATGCAGCATCTGCAGATATCGCTCTTTGCTATCGACGAGGCCCACTGTATCAGCCAGTGGGGTCACGACTTCCGTCCCGAATATACCCAACTGGGTGTGCTACGCGAAAAATTTCCACACGTACCCATGATGGCCCTAACGGCTACTGCCGATAAGATTACCCGAGGGGATATTATATCGCAACTTAAATTAAGGAACGCGCGCGAGTTTATATCAAGCTTCGATCGTCCCAACCTGAGTTTATCGGTAAAAAGAGGCTACAAATCGGCCGAGAAAATGCACTTTATCCTCAACTTCATCAAGGCGCGCCCCAACGAGGCGGGCATCATCTACTGTCTGAGTCGCAAAAACACCGAGAAAGTAGCTGCCGACCTGCGTAAAAAAGGCATCAACGCCGCTGCCTACCATGCCGGACTGTCGGCTTTCGAACGCAGTCAAACGCAAGAGCAGTTCAAGAACGACCAGCTGTTAGTGGTTTGCGCCACCATCGCCTTTGGTATGGGTATCGATAAGAGCAACGTGCGCTGGGTAATCCATTACAACATGCCCAAGAGCATCGAGAGTTTTTATCAGGAGATAGGTCGTGCCGGTCGCGATGGCGCTCCTGCCGATACGGTACTGTTCTACTCGCTGGCCGATATCATCCAACTCACGGAGTTTGCCCGCCAGAGCGGACAGCAGGATGTGAACATGGACAAGCTGAAACGCATGCAGGAGTATGCCGAATCGAACGTGTGCCGACGCCGCATCCTGCTGAACTACTTCAGCGAGCAGACCGACCACGACTGCGGCAACTGCGACGTGTGCGACAACCCACCCGAGCGCTTCGACGGCACCCGCTATGTGCAGATGGCCCTGAGCGCCGCCAAGCGTACCAACGAACAGATACGCATATCTACCATCATCGAGATTCTGAAAGGCATGCGTTCGCCTGCCGTGATGCGACAAGGGTACGACAAGCTGAAGACCTTTGGCGTGGGCCACGACCTGAGCTTGACCGACTGGCAGGACTATCTGTTGCAGATGCTGCAGATGGGCTTTATCGAGATAGCCTACAACGATGGCAACAAGGTGAAGGTAACCGCCATTGGCGACGATGTGCTTTACGGACGCAAAACCGCCCAGCTGTGCGTGGTTGACCATAGCGCCAAGGAGGCACCCAAAAAGAAACCAAAGCTGCGTTTGGAGATACCCACCATCACCATCCCCGGTTTGCCACCAACTACCGGCATCGAGGACCCCAAACTCTTCGAGGCCCTGCGCCAGCTTCGTTTGCAATGCGCCCAGGAAGAAGGCTTCCCACCCTACATCGTTTTCAGCGATAAGGTGCTGCATGCCCTAGCCACCATCAAGCCCACCTCGCTGGCTCAGTTTGGCAACATCCAAGGCATTGGCGAGCACAAAAAAGGCAAGTATGGCGAACGCTTCGTGCAGCTCATCCAAAAGTACGTTTAAGGTCATTTTTACACCTTATTTATATAAAAAGCGGCAAAGAAACCAAAAAAAGAGGCTCAAAGTGCCTAATTTTTGCTAAAAACGAGCACATATTCGCATTTTTGTGCAAAAAAGTTAGTACCTTTGCATGGTAAAAAACATCTAAAGATGGCTAAAAAGAAGATACTATTTATCAATCAGGAGATCACTCCTTACGTCCCCGACAATGCATTGTCACTCATGGGAAAGAACCT
>OCTW011198769.1_pt1 | contig 13097 bp, 17 predicted proteins | sample 1539671 | NCBI WGS metagenome assembly OCTW01 (sample SAMN02144230, study PRJEB22623) | gut metagenome | biome: sheep rumen | host: Ovis aries | place: New Zealand | reverse complement strand
TAACCACTCTCTCCAAAAAATGGTTTCCAGCCATAATCTGGCATGTTACCGATCCTACCACCTACTGCAAGAGCTGATAATACATAGTCTCTGCTATTAACATTAGGCAAATTAGAGTGTGAAGATGGAAAGTAGGTATTATAACTTGCGTAGTTATATACTGGAGCCTCACAATAGCTATTTTCTATTATACTAGCTCCCCAGCATGTACCAGTTGTACCAGTCCAAGTTAAACTCTCAGCATTTACATATGAGTTACGCTCAGCATATAAGAAAAAGCTAAACTGACAACCAGAATTAACAGAAATAGCTAACCCAGTGAGAATAAGAGTAGCATCTATAACCCAGTAGTGGAAGTATGCTGCTTTATGTTCTACAGTTTCACCATCTGTAATGGTACAGATTGCATGGTTCATTACAAGTAGATGAGATACTTCTGTAGTTTCAGCCCAGTTAGCAGCATGGATAGTAAGATTTCCAGTATCAGCTACTATATGCTCTACTGTTGATAGAGGATAGAGATGTACTTTAATCTTATCAGCACGTTTTAAGCTACTCATGGTAAAACTTGTTATCGCATTATTACAGTAAATAGATACTGTATTTAATCTCATATTATTGAGCCAGCTTATCAATGAGGCCAGAGATAAAAAGTCTGTATCATATAAAGTAGCTGAGTCAGCATCATGTACTGGTACTGTGTGAGTATTAGGAAGTACTAACACTCCCCAGCCGATAAAATTAGCATTACTATTAGGAAGAGAGGCTACTGCATAAGATCCTACTGGGAAATAAACAATATTTCCAGTAGCTATAGCATCAGTAATAGCCTGAGTATCGTCTGTTACTCCGTCTCCTACTGCTCCATAGTCTAATACATTTACAATTTTAATATTGCTTTCTACCAGCTTTCTAGCAATAACTTCATCATTAATAGCATTAACTATAGAGCTTTTATCAGTAGTAACTAAGTTATCCAGATCTCCTATATTATTAACGTTTTCATTTATCGCAGCTACTATAGAGCTTTTATCTGTAGTATTAAGATCAGCCAGATCTCCAATACTTTGTATAACTTCATTGATAGCAGCTACTAAGTTAGATTTATCTGTAGTATTAAGATCCTCCAGATGTCCTATAACATCCTCCATAGTAAAATGCTGGATATTGCTATCTACTACATACTGATCTCCAGATACTATAGGAGAAATTACCTTATATAAAACATCTCCCCAGATAAGCCAGTCATTAACTGAGCTAGGAAAAGTAGCAGTTAAAGTAGTAGCATCCTCATACTTAGCTGCAAAATTTTTAGATGCTCTTACTACAAATGCTCCCAGATCAAATACTACAGTCCAGTAGTCAGTATTAGTAATGATAACTCCAGATGGTACTGGCTGCACAGAAATATAAGCAGTACCACTAAGAGGATCAATTACTATAGTATTTTTCTCATACTGTCTTACTATATTCCACTGGATAGGATCTGCATACTTAAGAGCATTGATAGCTACAAACTCATCCATAGTCTTATCAATTTTCTGCAGCATCTGGAGTATCCAGTCCAGATTTAACTCATGGAAATTTGTGTATGGAAAATTATCGAATAATCCCATTATTATACCTCCTTTAATATACTGCTAGACAAAATCTAGCTATAAAGTCTTTGATGATAACATCATAGAGATTAAGTTGTACTACTTCCCTCTGAGCTTTAATAAGATCCTGAGTGCTGGTCAGTCCTATATTACCTTGTTCAGTTCTGCTGGTAGTAATAGTACCAGTATCAGTAGTATCTCTGTCAATAGTTCTATTATCTGTTTGAGTACCAGTATTCTCTACAGTAATAGAACCAGTGTCAGTAGTACTACCTCCACTAGTAGCAGTATTACTACTAGCTGGAGCTGCAGTAGAGCTATTAAAACCATAAACAGACTCTGTACTAGAGCCAGAGTCAGAAGTAGTACCAGCTAAGTCTCTTGTCTGCTCTTCTGTGAGATCATCAGTCCTAGTATTATTATCTGATACATCCTCAGTAGTAGCAAGATTTCTTGTTATAGTTTCCTCAACAGTTCCGTCTTTATTCCAGATAGGATTATACTCATACTGAGTAGTAGCAAAAAGCTCATTCCAGACACCTATCATCTTTTTAGACCAGCTACCTATAGCAGCCTCTAAAAAATCAGCATCTGGATAGATAATCTCCATCTCTGCAGACTCCATAAGGAGGTTATCAGTCAGAGTCTCTTTATTCAGAGCCTCAGGTATAACAAACTTATCAAATAAAGTAGGATGATATCTATAGATCCCCAGTAGATCCAGTGTCGCTCTCATCATCTGCTCTTACCTCCTCTTTATATCTCCAGTCTACTGATAACTCTATACCAAACATATCAGCAGCTTTTTTACATGATTTCTGCAGTTCCTCTAAAGCCAAATCAGCCCAGAGTTTTACCTCTACATCATTAGACTCTACCTCTGCAGTAATTAGTCTCTCTTTTTTCTCAGTATTAGAGTTAGGTATACCTAGATCAGTCATAAACTGCATCTCTATTTTTCTCATATCCTCTAATATAGATCCAGCGATATAAGAATTTTTAAGATCCTGATTAAACTGCATCCAGTTAGGAGATCCATCTTCATTGAATAGTTCTTTAGATATAAAGGCTGCAGGCTCTCCAGATGCTACTTTATCAAACATCTTTTTAAAACTCTCAGCAGATCTTTTATCAGTGCATCCAAAAACATAAGCCAATTTACTATTAAATAAGTTAGTACCAATACCCTCAGAGCATAGAGCCATAAGATCTGCATAGTAGCTTACCTTATCTAATATTCCTCCATAATCTGGCTGGAGTCTGACAAGAGCACACTCTCTATCTATTCTAGGCTGCAGTATTCCAGTTAGTAAAGGATTAGATATGATAGCATGAGTAGGCTGATACATAACATCATATCCAGATAGGCTGCAGCCCTGAGGGATAACTCCAAACTTATCAGTATTAACTACTGCAAAATATCCCCAGCAGTATAATACATATAGTACATAATTTTTTGCCCAGTACTCAGGCATTTTCCACTTAAATACTGCAATAGCTTTTTGTAATAGATATCTCTTAAAATACCAGCATAAGCCAGTGTCACTGGTGTGCATGGTACTAGGAGATAATATACTATTGACTGTATTATTATGGTCGTAGAATACTGGAGCACCAGTTCCAATTATTCCATTCATAATTGCATCCTCCAAAAATCTTTTTTAAATAGCAGCCAAGGATATTTATCTACAAACTTAGGAGGCTCTGGTGGTGGTATAGGAGCTCCAGAGAAATATACCTCTACATATAAACTCCTCCATGCACTCCGATAAGTAATATGGATCTCCTGACTTACTGTGATAGCTACTGCCTCATCATAAGAAGTCCAAACTCTCACATCATCCAGAGTAGCTCCATCAAATGGAGTGCAGTATATAATTATCTCCTCACCATCTACTAGTGGAGGTACTGCATTAGTTGTAGCAGTGCCATCACCAGATACATTTAAAAATACCTGAGCCATATTATCTCCTATTCATAGAAAAAGCCACCATTCATATAACCTACTATCTCTGATAACTCTCCATCAGTGCAGCTGATATCTGGATCAGCATCATTGCACATTATAAAGCCAGATAAGCTGCTAATAGTCCTAGCTTGGCATAAAGGTCTACCTCTGCTCTGTAGATCTTCATTAGCAATATGTAAAAATCTGCCTATCATCCTAAATGAGGTATTAAAAGCTAGAGATCCATTACCTCCAGAGCTGGTAGTATGAGGTACTGATACTGCAGCAGCATTACCTATAGCAGACATCCCATTAAGAGCCATTCCAGTAACATCTCCAGCTACTGCAGATCCTATAGTACCTCCTATAGATCTGACTGTACCAGATACTGCACCCTGATTGATTACGTTTTGACCTATCTGGATAGGTACTCCTACCTGAGCAAAATGCTCCTCTATAATTCCCAGAGTATCTTTTCCTATAATAGAGAGTCTACCTGAGCCAGTCATAAGATCTACAGTAATAGATCCAGATAGACTGCTCTCATCCATAACATCAGTAGGATCTATCTCTATACATCCAAACATAGCAGCATCAATAATATATCTGCTATATGGAGCTAGATCTAAGTATGTGCCTCTGCTCCTTTGTGGATGTTTAGGTACTGGATAAGTAACATTTCTAGTCCATTTTAGATTACCCTGAGTTAGCTGAGTAGCTCCAGATGCTGAGATATCCCACCATCCAGCATGGATAGTACCAGATGCACCAGAGGCTAATAGATCAAAAGGAAACCACATACAAGATACAATGTACTGCATAGGATTAAAGATGCACTTAAGAAGTGCTCCTGATATCTCCTCTACATCTGAGTAGTTAGCATCATCCAGCATATAATTACATAAAGTAGTCATAGCAGCTGGAGTTACCTTATAATAAGTAACTGCTCCACCATTATTACCAGCACTCTTACCTATAACTCCTATTACATAAGTACCACTAGCTACACTATTAGTAAACTCTGGAGCAGTACTAGCATCTGTAGCAGTCTCAGTAACCTCTGATATACAAGGATAATAATTATCTACTACATCCAGATTATAACTGCTGGCTGATCTTGCTATATATGTATTAGTAGAGCCTATCTGAGATTTAAAACTAGCAAGAGGATCTACCTTAAGCTGAGCAGTCCAGAGTCTATCCTCAAATCTCCAATTAGATACCCAGTAATATCTATTAAAAGCTGAGATATAACAGTAGTTATAACCAGCTGGAGATGAGCCAAGTCCAAGATCTAACTGTATCTCAGGATTGATAATAGAGCATCCATCCTTAAGTACAATGTCATAAGATGTACCAGATCCACTAGGCTGCTTAGTAGAGTTTATTCTTTTTGCAAATGTATAAAAATTAGCACTAAAACTCATAAGCCCTCCTATTAAATAAGAGGATAGGTAGTAATACTACCTACCCTCTTTAAGATAAAGATTAGTCCATGATAAAGAGTACTGCATTTTCTGTCTGGTCTACCCAGTAACGATCTGTAAATTTGAGCCAGAAATTCTGATACTCTCCTTTTCCGTTATAGGCTGCAGAGGTTGATCTCTGATTACATACAGTATAACCTACTGCATCTCTATCACAGATAAGACCAAATACATTAGCCTGACTGATAGCAGTACCAGTCTTAAGATCTCCATCAGTATCAAGATAGATAGGAGTCATATTAATGCTATCTGGAGACTGTGCAGATTGCCAGAAATTAAGAGCCTCAGTAGTAGCCATCTTAAGATAGTTATCATGGTATACATCAGAAAGTACCTGAGCCTCCATCTGAAAACGCTCTCCAGAGAAAATAAATACGTTCTGATCCTGATAAGGAGTATGTCTAGCCAGAGTCTTATCTGCTCCATTTAAGTTAGTTACATTCTGATGATAAAGTACTGTCCTCTCTGTAAGCATGGAGCTGATCTGAGCAAATCTGCCATATACCCACTTAATAAATGCTGGATACTCATCAGATGCTCTGAGTTCTGTAAGAGTCTTAGCTGGAGAGTTACCTACAAAAGTATTATACTCAGTTACCAGATGTACGATCTGATAAGAGTTATTAACTGTAAGCATAGCACCCATAAGACCAACAAGAGCAGCCCTAGCTAGTGACTCATGTTTCTGCTCTGTCATATCTGAGATGTTCTGGAGCATACCTGAGATGTAAGCTCCAAAAGCCTCTCTACTCTCAAAAGCTACATCCAGCTGGTTAGAGAAGATAGTCCAAGGGATCTCATAATCATTCTGTCCATAGAAATTAGTCTGGAGTACATCATCCTTAGTAGGAGCTTGATCATCTACTGATACACCAGTAGTAATAGGGAGTCTAGATCCGTCCTCCCAGTCACGATCTACATAATTAATTTTTCTTACATGATTACCCCATCTGATAGCATCTGCCTCAAGTCCTTTAAAGCGTCTGGTATAAGGTCTGTTAGAGATAACAGTCTTAGACAGTACCTGAGAGATACTAGACATGAGATTATCATAGCCAGCCAAGAGACCAGCATTAGCTACTGTTAAAAAGTCAGCCTCTGTAACTGGCTGTATAGCTGCTTTACCAGTAGCCTGAGATACGATATTAGATACCAGTGTACCTATCGCATTGTAGCTAAGTGTATTAGCACTCATAACATTACCTCCTCTTAATTTTTATCTTTAGTTGGTGGATTTATAATCTCAGCCAGAATATCCTCAGCCGTAACTGGTTTAGGCTGCTGCATACTCTGGAGATTACCAAGTTTAATAGCATCAGATATACCAGCTACTGCCTTAAGTACATCATCAATAGATGCTGCTGGAGTCTCAGGAGCTGGTGCTGGTGCTGGATCGGGAGCTGGTGCTGGAGCTGGTGCTGGCTGAGGCTCAGGAGCTGGTGCTGGAGTCTCAGGAGCTGGTGCTGGTGCTGGTGCAGTTCCTACTATATTTAAAGCTGCTATCTGCTGAGCATTAAAGCCAGCCTTAGCTAGTGTCAGTATATCTTCATTACTAAATGCCATAATTTATACCTCCGATTTTTTAGATTTTTTCTTAGGTTTTTGCGGTTTTTCTGCAGATTTTTCTTTTATATTCTCTGCAGCAGTAACTATTTTCTTATATCCATTAAAGCCCTTATCTTTAATGAGCTTGCTAAAATCAGTAGAGCAGATATCCATATCTACTGATCCTGATACTCCATCTACAGATCCTTTAGATGTATACTGGTGGATAGTATGCTCAGTACATACCTCTGGCTCTTTTCCGTATCTAGCTACCCAGTGAGTATAGTCCATTATCCTCTCATGGTTTAGCTTTTCTCTATAGCCTGAGATATCTGAGGCATAAATACCTACAAAATATCCTTTTTTCTCCAGAGTCTCACAAAAAGCTATAGCAGCATCAGTAGCCAGCTCTTTATACCTAGCATCTGTAGTCTCTACATCTAAGAATACTGGATAATCAAACTCTTTACCCTCTAGGATCTTAACAAATCTCTCAGCATCTGCAGCACCAGATACTACTCCATAAAACTTTTTACCTACAAAATAGTAAGCTCCAATAGATAAGCCAGCAGCCTTAGCCTCTCTATAATTAGTCTCGAACATTTTATCCTTATAAAAGCCAGCATCTGATCCTCCAGCTTTAATAATTACAAAATCTATCCCAGACTCTTTTACTTTTTTAAAGTCCACTGATCCTTGCCAGTGACTTATATCAATTCCTTTAATATTCATTCTTTTGCCCTCAGATAATCAGCTAGTTGAGTAAGAGCCAGCGTATTATTGTTAAGTGCCTCAGTCATTTTGGATACTTCCTCTTTATGATCTTTATTAATAGTAGTGATCTCCTCAGAGTGCTTATCCTCTCTGTACTTAACGTACCAGCCCATAGCCACACACATTACAATAGGAAAAGCATACTGTCCGATAGCAGCCCAGATCTGATCCATATTACCTCCTCTCTGTATACGTGTATACAATCCATTATCTTAAAAAGCAGCAGTTAGATCATGCTCTGTGCTGGAGCTTGGACACCCTTCAGGGGCTGCACTTGTCCGCTAACTGCTGCTAATATCATATTATATTTAATTAAAATACTTGTCAAATAAGATTTCGATTATATACTCCTCAAATACTACGATATTTTTCATGTACGCTTGCCATAGATACCAATAGTCTTTTTTAAATCTGGCTCTGTCCTTTTCTCCTACTCCATAGGTCTTAGGAGATCCAGATCTAAAACCAGTAACATAATATTCTCTTTTTGATTTATGCTTATATATTGTAATCTCTCCTATAGCTACTACTGGCTTATATTCCTTAATAGGTCTGGTCTCTATTCTGCCTCTCTCCTCATTAATAAAAGCATTTTTGATAGCCATATTATAAAACTCAGTGCCTCTGGTCAGATCATATAAAGCAGTATGAGACTTATCCTCAGATAGTTTAGACTTATAAAGGTCTATGAGCAGCATCCTACGCTTTTTGTCATAGTAATAATCTACTCCATCTTTTCTGATCTTTTCTGCTTTTCTTACCAGATTAAGCTCCATAAAAATAGGATTATCTATCCTATTAGAGTTAGCCAGTCCTAGTAGCTTTACTGGAGGCAGTCCTTTTAACTCTCTATTTCTATTTATGGTCTCATAAGCATTAAAGAGTGCAGATGCCTCATCCTTAATAGGTCTCTCTGATAGCTCAGGGATCATCTCATCCAGTATCATTACCTCTACATCTGATCCATCTACACCACGCAAATTAGAAAACGTACTAAGACTGGTTAAGAGTCCATAAGAGTCTCCAGCTGGTATAGGTTTACCATCATCATTATAAGCAGTGTCATAAAATGCAGATACATATTTATTAATAGGAAAAGGTCTTATATCCCAGTGCATATCAGTGTTAAGAGTCTTAAATGGCTGCATATCATCCTTTTTAACTATATCAGCCTGAGCTTGGAGTCTACGCAAGTATATAAATTTATGCTTACCCTCTACCATGCTCTTTAAAGCTCCATAAGTTTTACCAGTACCTCTACCTCCATAGATAAAAATAAATACTGCCTCATGCTTTAAGATCTCTGGTATGTTTACATATCCGTTTTTATCGTATAAGTGCATACTTGTATACAATCCTTTCTAATAATAAAAGCTGGAGTGCAGCATCTCCAGCTCTTACTATTTAATATGAGATATCAGCCCTCTATAGGAGCAGCATAAGCGCAAGTAATATAAGTGCGATTATTCTTAGATGTACCTGACATGATCTTAAGTCTCTTGATCTCCTCAGGATCAAATACATCCAAGATATCTCTAAATGCTGCTATGAAAGTAGGAGAGTTAGTAGCATAGCTCTCATCCTCCTCAGTTCTCATAGCAAAAAGCTCTACCTCTTTACCATCTGCATCAGTGTCGGTATAGATGCACCATGCCTTAAGATCTACAGTACTGTCTACTGCCTCAGTCATTTTGAGTACATCCTGAGCCTTAGTTAAGAAGTAGGTCTCCTCTTTAGTTAGTTCCTTGTTTGCTTTAAGAATTGTCATTAGCTTAGTCCTCCGATCTGTTTTAAGTTTTGTTTTACGTTCTGTTTTGATTGTGCCATAAATGGCTAGAGATTAGCACCACTGCTGCAAGTGGCTAACAAATATATTACATATATTATAATATATCATATTGTATCATAAGTCAATGCTATAACTCTTATAAGTCTCTAGGAGCTCTTTATATTCTGCAGTAGATCCAAGAGTCTTAGTATTATTTACAAGAGATACATTTCTGCTTATCTGAATAGGTATATCATCCTCAGTTATAAACTCATGCACATCTGGAAAATCTGAATATCTAGCCTCCAGTCCTCCAGCATAGATAAACTTAAAACCATCTACCATAGCTTTAAGTCCTCCAGCTCTCTCTAGCTCTATAGCTCCTATATGTTTATTAACTCCAGCTATAGTTATATGGAGCTTGCCCTCCAGATCCCTATAGGCATACTTTTTAGCTCCCATAGTCTTAAACTCTGTAAAAGCTCCATCATACTCATATACTCCCATATAATGCTTTTTACCCTTAGCATCTATAGCAAAAGCTCCAGTTTTTTCTGCTACTTTTAAAAGCTCTTTATTAAGAGGAGTCCAGTCTACAGATCCAATATACTTGCATGAGTCTGTATCACAGTACACAAAATTTATACCGCATAAGTCGATACCTCTCTGTAATTTTTCTCTAGCTCTAGCAGTTACCCAGCATCCCCACTGGTATACTAAAAAAGCTCTTTTATTATACTTTTCCAGTAGAGCCTCAGGATCTGCTAAAGGATCATCTCTAAAAAGCTCATCCCTACTATTATAATATTCTACTGATATCTTAACTGGATCTTGAGCCATCATACCATACTGAGCATTAAGTAGAGCTTTATCCTTATCATAGAGCAGCCTATAAAATTCTGCAGTATGCTCAGCATCTGTAGGCTTATTTTTAAGAGTAGTCTTATTCTGATAGTACTTAAGTACATTATCTCTTAGAGGTTTAGGTAGCTTACCATATCTAGCAGATGCTAGAGTAGTTATGGATATCTCAAAATCGTACTGAGATTTCATAATCTTATAATCTATATCAGTCATGGTATGCCTATCTATATAGTCTGCAGCCATTATCCTACCATTATCATAGACTCCACCTATAATACCCTGACATTTTGATACTGGTAGATATGGTACTGGTACTAGATCATCTTTAAGTTTTAGATTTCTAAAGCTGCATCTAATTAAACAAGCCTTACCACGTTTATATATCAGCTCCTCTACATCTTCTAAAGTAGCATTTTTTCTAATCTGAAAACGTGATACAGGAAAATCTCCAGTAAAAATCTCTGTAGGATACGAGCTGGATATATCCTCAGACTCTCCAGCACCTAATATCTTACCAGAATAATATCTACTGGCATGAGTATTGCCTCCTCTAAATGCCTCTCTACATAATAAATAGATATTGTAATCTGGTACTAAATTTTGTATAAAGTTATGAGAGACTGATCTCATAGCTTTTTTAGCATCTCTTCTAGCATATCCAGTAGACGTGAGAGGAATAGTATAGAGGTTATCATCATCTCTAGCCATCTCTTTATAAATAGCCTCTACCAGTCCTCTTACATCATTTATGCAGTATGCTATCTCTTTCTCAGATAGCTCAGTATACCAGTACCTCCTCTTTTTGTAGTTCATCTTAAGTTTAAAGCTCTTAACTCCCATCTTTTCGCAAAAAGCTCTTAGACTCATATTAGTCTGGAGGTATGAGCACCTAAATTCTATCTTATCATCTAATAGAGCCTTAAGTACTTTTCTATGATCTACTGCAAATACATCATCCTTAGAAAAATCAAAGATACCAGATAAAAACTGAAACTCAAAAGATAAATTATGAACATATACTACTAGTCTCTCTCCATCATTAAGAGCATCTTTTATCTTTTCTATCAGTCTCCTAAACTCATACCAAGTCCTACCTATAATAGTCTGATCCATGCCTATCTGCATCTGCCAGATATACATAACTGAGTTGTCTATCTCCTCTATATAAGTAGTCTCTATATCAAAAGCAGCTACTATATCTTTATAAAAATATTTCTGAGAGGTTGACTGGTTGCCTCTTTTCCTCATCTGCAGAGGTATATCTCTAAAATTTAAGCTGCTAAACTGATCCTGAGTTATATAACTCACTTAGACTTTTTACCTCTCTTAGAGTATTTCCTAGCAGCTCTCCTCTTAAGAGCCTCAGGATCTCCCCAGTCTTTTTTCATGGATCTCATATCCTCATAGAGTTTATGATTTTTTACCCAGTACTCAAAATCTTGCTGGATCTGACTTATCTTTATATGATGCTTTTCCAATACTCCAAAAGTATCAGCAGCCTCTCCTGAGTCATAGATCATATCTAGTTTTTGATATCTGTACTCAGCCATAAACTCTGCAAAATCTTTATAATTTTCCTTAGTAACAAAAGTATAACCATGCTCATGCAGAGTCTTAAGAGATTTCTCCATAATAGTTTTAAAACCTGAGACTGTAGATCTCTCACTGGATATAAATCTGGCTAAGTCTGATAGTCTGGCTGATAACTCATTAGCAGACTTAATATCTTTTAGTTTAGGATAATGATTAACATTTTTCTTATATACCTCAGTATCAGCTAGACCAGCTGCTTTAAGTCTCTTTAGTCTTTTCTGTGAGATATCACGTAGCCTAGTATACTCTTTTCTTACCTTAGCAGCCTCTCCAGTAGATATTAAGTGTCTTAAGTATACTGGAGAGTACCAGTCCTTTTCATATGTTAGTGTAGCTCTTTTAGCCATGCCCTCACCCTCCCATTATTCTATCCTAGTATCTAAAAATACCTCATCTACTGCAATTAAGCATCTCTTTTCTATTTCCACTGTAGATGCCTTAGCTATCATCCATCCATTTATATGGATCTCTATCAAATCACCCACTAATAAGATATTGTCCTCTCTATTTACTATTCTGGCTATATTCTCATAAGTAATCTGTCTATCACCATTACAAATTATTAGCCTCATTAGACTCTACCTCCTCTATCATATGCTTAGCTACTGTATAGCAAGCTGCGTCCTGATCTAAAGCCTCATCCTCAGCCTGACTCTTTTTAATGAGCCAGCTTATCATACCTGATCTGGATCTACCATTAATATCAGCCAGCTCATCTAAGTACTTAAGCTGCTCCTCATCAATTGTTATGCTTATCTGTTTTGTCATTCTTAATTACCTCTTTTCTTAATTCTAATATATCATCCAGATACCACTGAGCACGATCTAATACTATTGGATACATATCATTTAACTTAAGTGTAAGTGCTGCATACTCCTGAGCTACCTCCTCAGCATTACCATTTAAAGTTATAGTCATAGTATTAGATCCATCATTATTTTTCTGAATAAGTATCATCCCTTAAATACCTCCAAACAGTCTGCAGATATCCAAATACAGTTACCATCTCTATCTGCTATCTTACATAAAGTAGTACCATCTCTCATTACTGCATACTCTCTTACTATATATAGTTTACTACCATCAATAAATTTTACTGCCATTATTCTACCTCCATCTGATCTCTAAGATCATCTATCTTAGTCTCTAATGATACTTTATTAATTCTCAGGATCTCCATCTGCTTACTAAGTCCATCTATTATATGATCTATTCTCTGGAGATCCTGATTAACTGAGTACAGACTCTTTTCTGCTGCCTCTAACTCAGCCTCCAGATTAGCCTTAAGCATATTAGTACCTCCTTTCAATATTATTTTATATCATATTATGATATAGTACAACTTTTATTTCTGGATCTTTATAACTCCAATAATTCACCAATTAAAAAATATCTATTGACAAATTTCTAAAACTATGCTCATGCACTATCCATGCGCATTTGCGGATTGTATACAATCCACTTGTTATGGAATAAAAAACATCAATATGTTTCACGCAGTATCCATGCACGTTTCACG
>OCTW011597938.1_pt1 | contig 13098 bp, 6 predicted proteins | sample 1539671 | NCBI WGS metagenome assembly OCTW01 (sample SAMN02144230, study PRJEB22623) | gut metagenome | biome: sheep rumen | host: Ovis aries | place: New Zealand | reverse complement strand
TCGACGATGTGCAACTACAATCCCCGTCAGTACCCGCAGCAGGGGTGGGGCCAGGCGCTCGCGCTCTACATGAAGAACCCCGACCAGCTGCACAACTGGGCCGTCGGCGGGCGCAGCGCGAAGTCGTTCAAGAACGAGGGCCGCTGGCAGAAGCTCGTGGACGCGCTCCAGGCGGGCGACTATGTCATCATCGCGTTCGGCCACAACGACGCGAACAAGGCGAAGACCGAGCGCTATTCGACCGTCCCCGACTACAAGGAACTGATGACGGGCTTCGTGGCGGACGTGCGCGCGAAGGGCGCGACGCCGATCTTCGCGACCTCGATTCCGCATTCGGGCGGCTTCAGCGAAAAGGACGGCGTCATGTCGGTGCGCGGCAGCGCGGCGGGCATCGGGCCGTACGTGGACGCGACGCGCGAACTCGGCGCGGAGCTGAACGTGCCCGTCCTCGACCTCAACCGCTTCGCGTGCGAGGATCTGCCGAAGCGCGGGCTGGAGAAGGCGAACCGCCTCTACATGCGCATCAAGCCCGGCGAATACAAGAACCATCCCGACGGCAAGGGCGACGGCTGCCACACGCGCGACACGGGCGCGTACTACTTCGCGACGGCGGCGGTCAGGGCCGCGCGCGAGCAGAAGCTGGGCGTGTGCGCTCTCTTCAAGCCGTTCGATGAGGTTAAGTTCACGCCGATTCCGTGGGGCGGGCCCGGCAGCGACGCGCAGCCGATGAAGGACGATTTCTCGAAGGACGAGATCGCCTACGCGAACGAGGAGGCGGCGAACAGGGAGGCTGCGGGCGACGACTGGAAGCGCGAGATCATGGACCTGCGCCGCGCGGCCGAGGGCCGTGGCATGGGCAAGGAAGAGGCGCAGCGGTGGGCCGCCGCCGAATACCGCCGCCGCCACCCGAAGGGCAGGTAAGCCGCCGTTGACGAACGCGCTTTCGTGGTTCGCGCAGCGCAAACCTCTTTCTGCGCTTCTTCACGGGCGTGAGCGAAAAACGCAAGTGCGCGTGAAAATTTCGCAATTGCAAGATGAATTAAAGTGTGCTATAATAATGTTTGCAAACTTGGGAAGGGAATTTCGTCCGGCATGAGCAGGAGAATCAATCCGGCTCTTGCGGGACAAAAGAGAAGAAGATGAACGGCGCAAAGACAGTTTGATTCGCACCGCGCGCGCGTCATGCGCTTGCCGCGCACTTGCGCGGGCGGGGGAGAATATGATACAAGGTCAACGCAAACTTGAAAAAGGGGAAAATTGAATGGCAGGCGCAAAAGGAGCAAAGAGGCCGTTGGCCGCAGGCAGCCGCGCGACAAAAGCGCGGCGGCGTTCCGCGCATGTCATGAAGCCGGAGTATCTTGAGTTGATCGAGAACTTCCGTCTCATGGACGACACCTTCATGTCGAAGTGCCTCGAGAACGCGCCGGAGTGCATCGAGTTGATGTTGCGGATTATCATCGGGAAGAAGGATTTGAAGGTCGTCAAGTCGCAGACCGAGTATCCGATCAAAAGCCTTCAGGGGCGCGGTGTCCGGTTCGACGTGTTCGCGCGCGATTCCAAGGGCAGGGAATACGATATAGAAATCCAGCGCGCGGATCGCGGTGCCGAACCGAAGCGCGCACGGTACAACTCCGCGCTGATGGATGCGAACGCACTCAAGTCTGGCGAGGACTTCGGCAAGTTGCGCGACACTTACGTCATCTTCATCACCGAGAACGACGTGATGGGAGATGGGCAGGAAGTGTATTCGTATCTGCGGATCGAGGAACACAGCGGCAAACGACTTCGCGACGGAACGCATATTGTCTATGCAAACGGCGCGACACGAAGCAAAACGGAAATAGGGAACCTGATGCACGATTTGCGTTGTCGCCACGCGGCGGAGATGCATTTCGACATTCTCAAGAAACGAGTCAGTCAATTCAAGAATTCAGAAGAAGGGAGGCATGCCATGTGCGAAACAATGGAAAAAATCAAAGCCGAGGGCAAGCGCGAGACAATGATCGCGATGGCGAAGCGGATGCTGGAGAGCGGCAAGCTCATGCTTAAGGAAGTAGCCGAGTTTTCCGGCCTGTCGCTTGCGCAGGTCAAGAAGCTCCAGGCATCGATGGCGTGAGGAATGTAATGGTCATAACTGCACAAAATAGCCTGATTTTGCAGGGGGGGGGGTAATTATCGCCTAGCCCCGACTGACAGTTTCGATGCACACGTGCGGCGTGCGCGGCCTTTCTGGTCGCCGCGCCGCGTTCGTTTTTTCAACACAACCCGAAAGGAACAGACAAAAATGAAAAAACTGCTCATGATGATAGGCGCGGCGGCGGACTTGACCGCCAAAGCCTTGGCGGCGGCGGTGTCCGTCGGCGCGATGCTGCCGTTGCTGGCGTGTGCTGACGCCGTGCGCGTATATGACGCGCGCGACTATGTGCAAAGCGGGCTTGTCGGACATTTTGACGCCATTCGCAATGTCGGCTATGATAAGGACCACAGCCTGACTGCGACTACGTGGAAGAACCTTGCGAACGGACCCGATGCGGAGTTCCAGTATCGCGCCGGCTCCACGCCAGATTCGGAGTGGACGGCGAACTCGTATTACTTCAAGGAAGACGCGATGGCTACGACCGTCGGCACCATCGACCTCGGAACGAATTTCACCGTCCAGATAGCCATCACAGCCGACCCCTCTGCGCAGACGGTAAGCACGGTCGGCGGGGTTCAAGACGCCTCATCCTACAATGCCTGGTTCAACGACAATCCCAAATACAACTACGGCTTTTGGACGTCAAAGGCGGGCACTGAAATTACCGGCAACTTCAATATACTTGCGAAATCCGGCACTGTGCGTCCCAAAATATCCTCATGGGGCGGTCGATACGTGACCTGGATGCTCGATGGAGCCAACAGCCTCTGCTACACGTTCGAGACGGACGAAATCCCCTCCGGCACGGAACTCACGGTCGTTTCGACAAAACCTGCCGCGCGCAAATACTGCTGGGGCGCGGAAGACAAGGACGGCAACGGCTCGCTCCAGGCGTTCCTGACCGGCGAATACCACTCCGTGCGCCTCTACAACCGTCCGCTTTCCGGAAAGGAGATCGCATGGAACCGCAAAGTTGACGAGGCGCGCTACCGCGGCGAGAGCCTGCCGGACACCGAGAGCGTGAATGTCGTTCTCGTCTCGGATGCGACGCTCGGCGATTGCGCGGAAGGCTGGATCGGCAGTTATATAGTGACCGGCACGCACACCTTCGCCGCTCCGCCGCAAGCCGCCTTCGCCTGCACCGGCTACACTCTCGAGAAATGGAACGGCTCGGCGTGGAGCGCACCCGAGACGCACACGGCCGAGCGCGCATACACATACGATTCGTCATCCGGCGCAAAAGTGCGCGTGACATGGCACTGGCGCGAGCGCAGCGCCCTGCGCATATTCGATGTCGGCGACTACGTGCAGGACGGGCTTATCCTGCATTTCGACGGCATCCGCAACGCCGGGGCGGACCAGCCGCACGAGCCTGACGCGACGGCGTGGGCGAACCTCGTCCCGGGGCAGCCTTCCGCGTCGTTCGTGCGCGCGGACGCGTCGTATGGCGAGTGGCGCGATTCGGGGTTCTATTTCGAGGGGCACGACAAACCTTGCGGCGCATGGCTCGACGAAGCCGTGTCGCTGGGCCCGAACATGACAATCCAGGTCGCCGTGTCCGTCGACCCCCTCGCGCAGCAGAGCGTGAAAACAAACGAGCGATACCCGATGTATTTCTACGGACCAAGCCCCGATTTCGGTATCTATCAGGGCGCATACAGGGGCGCCGCCAACATCCCGAAGCAGCTGACGTTCAAGAACCGCTTGACGTATTCAGCCGGCGACGGCGACACCACGATCGCCGAATGGGACGGCATGTATGCAAGCGCGATTCTCGGCGGCGACTCTGCATACCTCACGCAGTCGGCCGGTTTTGAAAACGGCGTGAGCCGGACCCCCGGAAACGCCGCGTCCCAGCGCTATTCGTGGGGATGCGGAGTGAATGCCAGCGGCGATTGCAACGAAAATCGCGCGGTAATCGGCACGTTCCATTCAGTGCGCGTCTATGGCAGGGCGCTTTCCGAAAGCGAACTTGCGCAGAACCGCGTTGTGGACGATGCGCGCTTCCGCGGAGACGGCGGCGGGGCCGGTAGCGACGCAGCCAATGTGATAATCGAATCAACCGTCCCGGGACTTGCCGGCGTCGATGAATGCGGCAAATACGCGGCCGCGGCCGGATACGTGTTCGAAGCGGCAAGAACCGCAATCGTGGACGGTTCGGCATACGTGCTCGACGGCTACACGCTCGAAACATGGGACGGCGCGGCGTGGGGCGCGGCGGCCAGGCACGACGGCGAGACTTCCTACACCGCGACCGGCGCGGGGCTCGTCCGCCTTACATGGCTCTGGTCGAGGACGCTTCGCCCGGTCGCCGGCTACGACGTGGGCGACTATGTGCAAGACTCCCTCGTCCTGCATTTCGACGGCATACGCAATGCGGGCGCCGATGCGAAGCACAGCAACGTCGCGACGACTTGGAAGAACCTTGCGCAAAGCGGCCACGACGCGACAAAAACCACGCTCGCAAAGGCCACGGACGCATGGAGAAAGGACGGATCGTGGACCGGCGACGGATTTGTATTCGGCGGGAAGGACTATTTCGCGATCGACTCCGCCCTTTCGCTCGGGAACGAAGTGACGGTGCAGAGCGTGATCGACCGCGACGAAGACAGCAAGACCACGGACGTCTGGGCCAGCGTCTTCGGCGCCACGTCCAATAACAGCGACGACTTCGTAATCTACTACGCCAAGGGCAGCATTACAGATCTGTATTTCAAGCTGTTCAACACGTCGGCGGTCAAAATGCAATCGACATGGTCGGCGCCATACGTCACGGCAATCTACGACGGCGCCAACTCCCTAGTGAGCATCGACAAAGCGACATTGCCGGCGTGGAAGGATGCCCCGGACGGTGTCGCCGGCAATCTCGCGGCGATGAACTACGCCATCGGCACCGGGCAAAACAGCGATGCCAACAAGAAGGCGCGGACATTCAAGGGCACATACCACTCTCTGAGAGTTTACACGAAAGTTCTCGACGAAGCGGAACTCAAGCAGAACAGGCGCGTGGACGAAGCCCGCTTCCGCGGCAACGGCGACGTGACGATTGTCAACGGCGCAATCGGCGATACGGGGATGAACGGCGCAAGTTCCCTCCCAGACGGCGCATACAACATCGAGTCGGGGACGTGGACTGTGACGGCGGCGAACGTGCCGGTCGACGGCGACGGCGTTTACATGCCGAGGCTGCTCGTCGAGACTTGGGACGAAGCGACGGGCGAATGGGTCGCGGACACGACAAGGCCGGTCTGGACGGAGTCGTACACCATCGACAAGGCCGCGCTCGGCGACAGCCGCATCCGCCTTACATGGACGTGGAGGAAGCGCATCGGACTCATCATATCTTTCCACTGACGGCAACCAGATAGACTGCAATGAAGTATCTCGCTCTTTTTGCAACCGCGCTTTGTGCTCTGGGCGCATTCCCGGCAGAACCTGGCCACGGGACGCTCATAGCGCATCGCGGCGAATCGGTCGATGCGCCCGAGAACACGCTCCCCGCCTACAAAACTGCGGTGGAGCGCGGCTTTGGATTCGAGTGCGACGTGTATCTTTCAAAAGACGGCAGGGTTTTCACGTTTCACGATCGAAACCTCATGCGCACCACCGCCGGCGCAAATACCAATAAATGCGCCGACGTGACGTGGGCTGAACTCGAGAAGGTCGATGTCGGCTCGTGGGGCAAGTGGAGAGGCTCGAAGTTCGCCGGGACGCGCCCCGCGCTCCTCGAAGAAGTGCTGGAGCTTGCATACGACGGACGCTGGATATACGTTGAGGTGAAGACGGGGCCGGAGATAGTGCCGCACATAAAGAAAGTCTTTGACGCGCAGAAGACGGCTACACCCGGAAACGTCCTTTTCATCGCGTTCAACGGCAGGACATGCAAGGCGCTTAAGGCGCAGATGCCGGAATACAAGGTATTATGGCTCACATGGGCGAAGCACCGCAGGGGAGAGAGGAAACCGGTCACTGCAGATGAAATCCTTAAAGAAATCCGCAACACGGGAGCCGACGGCGTGGACTGCCACTACGATCCGAAGGTGGTGTCGGCTGATTTCATAAAGACAATCCGAGACGCCGGCTTCGAGTTCCATGTCTGGACGGTCGATGATCTGCCGAACGCGCGGGAGGCTTTCAAGCGCGGCGTTCAGACCGTGACGACGAACTGCGCGAATAAACTTCTGGATGAATATCGCAAAACAGCCTCCGCCCGAAACAGACCATGACGGCGAAACGAATGGATTGACGATGCCAACGCGCCGATTTAATATGCTTGCAGTATGCATGGCGACGGCATTCGCTGCCGCGCACGTCGCGGCGGGTGTCCCGGCACTTGTGCCGATGCCGCGTGAGATCGACGCGACAGGTGGGGAATGCGTCTTGACGAGGCCGCCGGTGATCGAGGTCGACGGATCCGTTCCGGCTGAAGGATACAGGCTTTCCGTCACGCCGGACGGCGTGACGATACGCCACTCCGACGCGGCGGGGCTTTTTTACGCGAAAGTGACGCTACGGCAGCTAGAGACGCGGCGCGGTTCGGAAGGAGCGGTCTACCCTTGCTGCGAAATAAGCGATTCGCCCGCGTTCCGGTGGCGCGGGGTGCATTTGGACGACGTTCGGCACTTTTTCGGCAAGGGGACGGTCAAGCGCATACTGGGCGAGATTGCGCAGTACAAGTTCAACGTGTTCCACTGGCATCTCACCGACTCGCAGGCCTGGCTCATAGACATCCCCGGCTATCCGGAACTGGTAAATCAGGGCAGGGGCAGGGAGTTCGGCGAGGCTGTCGGCCCGTTTCGCTACACGGCGAACGACATAAGGGAAGTGCTGGCCTACGCCGCCGAGCGGCATGTAACCGTCGTGCCGGAGGTGGAGTTCCCTGGGCATTTCGGCGCGGCGCTGCGGGCGTATCCGGAGTTTGCCTGCCCTGGCGGCGGCAAGGTCATGTGCATAGGCAATCCGGATGCCGTGAAGTTTGCGGAAGACGTTCTTGATTACGTCTGCGAACTGTTTCCGTCCGAAGTAATCCACATCGGCGGGGATGAATGCAAAAGGGAGTACTGGGCGAAATGTCCGCGCTGCCGCGCGATGATGGAGCGCGAGGGGATGACGGATCCCGGCGAACTGCAGCAGTGGCTGACGAAGCGGCTTTCCGCCCATCTTGCCGCGACGGGGCGGCGGGCGATAGGCTGGGACGAGATTTTCGACGGCGGCGTGTCGCTGCCGTCCAATACGATGGGCATGTGCTGGCGGCCCGCCGACGGCGTCGGCGCGGAGGGCGCCGGCGCCGCCCACGGAGTCGCCAACGCCGGCCGCGAGGTCGTGATGTGCCCGTATTCGCACTGCTATTTCGACTACAGCCAGGGCCTTGATGAAGATCCGTTCAATTATTTCGGCAGACGCTCCATATCACTGGAGAAAGTCTATTCCTTCGATCCGCTTAGCGGCGTCGCGCCGGACGCCAGAAAGTTCGTCGTCGGCGCCCAGTGCAACAACTGGTCGGAAAGGACATTCGCGCTTCCCGACCTTGAATGGAAGCTCTGGCCACGCGCGCTTGCACTCGCCGAAGTGCTGTGGACGTACCCCGACCCACATAGGCGAGACTTCGCCCAATTCGCCAGCCGCGCGGAGGAGCATCGCCGCCGCCTTCTGCGCGACCATGTCAACTGCGCGGGCATCGCAAACCGCAAGACGGAAAGAGCGGCGCAATGAAAAGCGAGATTTCCAGGCGCGACCTCCTGAAATCGTCGTTTGCCGCGATTGGGTTCGCGGCTCTGCCGGGCGGTTTTTTGTTTGCCGCGCCAAGAGGCTGGAAGCACGAAGGGAAGCCCAACCTTGTTTTCGGCGTATTGAGCGATACACATCTAAGGACGATGCATGGCTCGAGCGGTCGCCCCGGCCGCAACTGGCCGCACAAATATTTCGCCGCCGCGCTTGAATACTTCAAGAAGCAGAATGTCGATGCCGTAGTACACTGCGGCGACTTCGCCCACCGCGGACAGGTGGAGGAAATGCGCTTCCATGCGGACGTATGGCGCAATGTGTTCGGCGGGGAAGGCCCGGTAAAGCTCTTCGTCACCGGCAACCACGACGTCTTGGGGGCGGAGTACGGCGATTTTGTGAAAGGGAACTACCCCGACCCGGAAGAGCGCGCGAAACACGTGCTTGCAACCGACATGGCGGCGAATTGGGAGCGCATCTGGGGCGAGAAGTACGAGAGCGTGTGGCACAAGGAGGTAAAGGGCTACCACTTCATCGGGCAGAACTACGCTGCCCCGGACGAAGATGCCATCGCATACTTGAAGAAGTGCGGCGCCGGTTTCGCGCTGGACAGGGGAGACAGACCCTTCTTCTTCATGCGCCACGTCCGCCCCTATGCAAACGTGCGCAAAAAGGGGCTTGCCCCGTTGCGCAACGTCGTGGCGTTCTTCGGGCACAACCACTGGAGCGTGACGAACTGGAACATGGCTGGTTTGTACTACGGGCGGCTTCCATTGATCGAGTGTGCGTCGTGCGAGCCGAGAGGATGCGCCACGCTTGCCGGCGACGGCTACATCAGCAAGGCGAAAATCGAGGGCCGAGAGGCCGAAAACGTCGGCAAGGGACGGCAGGGATATGTCGTAAGAGTCTACGACGACATGCTGACAATCGAGAGGCGGGAGTTCGGCGAAGGCGGGAGTCTCGGCGCGGACTGGGTGATGCCCTTCGGCAAGGAACCGCATCCGTTCTCGAAGGAGGAGTTGAAAAAGGTCATCGGCGAACCGCAGTTCCGCAAGGGCGCGAAGCTGGATGTTGTGAATGTTGCCAGTGTGGAAATGTCGCCAATGGCCAATATCCAATCCCATTTGGAAACCGGCAGCATTGGAATTGGCAACACTGGCAACATTGTTATCAAGATCCCTCTCGCCGACGGAAATCCCGGTTCGCGGGTGTACGCCTACGAAGTCGTCGTAATCGGCGAAGAGGGGCGCGGGAAGCTCTTCAAGGCGGTTTACGCGGCGGGGTGCAACATGGGTATCGGCCACGAGCCGAACGGAGGTGTTACAACGCTGGAAATACCCACTTCCGAACTGCCGCCAGGCGAAGCGCTTACGGTCGCCGTCCGTCCGCTCACTTCGCTCGGCACGTCTGGCAGGCCGATCGCCGCGACGTTATACCGCACGGCAGATGTGCTGTCTGTTGATGCGGTTGCAGAAAAGAAAGGAGAATTGTCGTGAAATTGCCGTTGGCGATTTGTCTGGCTTCGGGGTTGCAGGTTTTCGTGCTCGCATGTTCCGCGCAGGCGGCAGAGCGGGCGATGGAACGTCTGCCGCCGGGGAGCGTGAAGCCGGAGGGATGGCTGCGCGAACAGATGGAACTTCAGCGCAACGGGCTTGCGGGAGCTGCGGAAAAGTTATATGTCGATATCGGCGAAAGCGACTGGCTGACAGGCGGCAGGCGCGGCGGGCAGTTCGCGTGGGAGCGCGGTCCATACTATGCAAAGGGTCTTGTCGCACTCGCGTTTGCGCTGGATGACGCCGGGCTCAAGTCTCGTGCGAAGCGGTGGGTGGAGGCGTTTCTCGCCTCGCAGAGAGCGAACGGCGACTTCGGAACGAGAGACCGCAACTGGTGGGCGAACATGATAGTGTTGTGGACGTTGCGCGACTGGTGCGAGGCGACGGGCGACGCGCGCGTCGTGCCGTTCATGGAGCGCTACTTCTCGTTCCAGAAAGAGGCCTTTGCAAAAGGAGATTCGTTCGCTAAAGATTCGCCGTGGGCGGTCGCCCGCGTCGGCGACGAACTCGACGTGATCATCTGGCTCTATCGCAAAACAGGCAATGCCGAATGGCTCGACTATGCTCGAACAGTCACGGCGATGTCCGCCGACTGGACCGATTACTACCGCAACGGAGGTTTCGGCGGATGGGGGCCGGAGGGCTACCGCGCCCATATCGTAAATTTCATGCAGGGGCTGAAGACGCCGCCTTTGAAGTGGCTTCTGGACGGAGACGAAGAAGACCGCACGGCATTCCGCGCAGCCCTCGCGGACGAAGGATGGGCGATGAAGATGCACGGCCGTCCGGATCGCACTGTGAACGGCACGGAGCCGCTCTCCGGCCGCTCCGCCTCGCAGGGCACGGAACTTTGCGCCACGGCCGAGCATATCCTGAGCGCACAGGTGGCGCTTGAAATCCTGGGCGACGCCGAAATCGCCGACGACATGGAGTTCGCCGCCTACAACACTCTACCTGCGACTCTCGCGCCGGACGGCAAGGGCGTTCGCTACTACTGCCTGTTGAATCAGCCGGAGTGCGTCAACGGCAATCTGCACTTCCGGAACAACGGCAAAGATTACTTCTGCAATGTCCCGGGGCCTTATTCCGGTTTCGGGTGCTGCCGATCCAACTTCCACTTCGCGTGGCCGAAGTTCGCTGAATCGATGTGGATGATGCGCGAAGGCGGGCTTGCCGCAACAGCCTACGGCGACTGCATCGTGAAGACGCCGCTTGCAACGATTGCAGAATCCGGCGGCTATCCTTTCTCGGACAAAGTGCGCATGGAAATCGTCGAAACGGCGGGCGGAGAGTGGCCGCTTTTCGTGCGCATCCCCGGGTGGTGCAATGAAGCGGAGGTCAAGGTGAACGGCGTGTCCGCGCAAAAGCGCGTTCCTTGCGCCGGGTCGTTCGCGCGGCTCTCGCGGAAATGGGAATCAGGCGACATTGTGGAACTGTCGTTCCCGTCGAAGCCTGTCGTCACGCATTGGAAGGACGATTCGATAGCCGTCGTACGCGGCCCGCTTCTGTACGCGCTCAAAATTGACGCGGACGAAAGGAGCGTGGATGCCGCCGGAAGCAAGATCGCCAGAAAGGACGCAAGCGGCGTTCTGCGCGACGTGGAGCTTGGTTTTCCGATGAAAGAACTGCGTGCAAAGTCGCCGTGGAATTACGCGCTTGTCGCGGAGGGCGCCGACGGCGAGCCTCTGTTTCAGGTGAAAGGCGAGGGATTGCAACGCCGCCTTGCAGTAAGAGCGGCGCGCACCGGCTATGCAGGATGGGGATCAATGCGGGCGGAGGCGCCGGCGCGTGCAGAGGATCCTCCGCCAAGCCCCGTCCCGCAGGCGGCGCTTGGCAAGGTAGAGCAGATAGAGCTTTCGCCGCTCGCCCTTACGCAACTTCGCATAACACTCTTTCCGTGGACGACCAGGACGCAAAAGGATGACAAGCTATGAAAGAAAACAGGTCATGCAAAGCAAAGGTCTGCGTTGTTGCGCTGGGCGCGGCGTTTGCGGCGTCGCCTCTCGCCGCAGCGGTGCTGACGCACCGCTGGAGCTTCAATGGCGGCTGGGTCGACTCCGCCGGCGGAGCGGACGCGACGGGCGTCGGCGATCGTGTGTCGCTTTATGGCGGCCGGGTGCATATAGGCGGATACGCCGCTTCCGATGCAGGTTTCGTTATTCTCGGCACGAATATGCTGGACACGGCGGAAGCGACGATGGAAATATGGGCGCGGCACGACGGCGTCAGGAACTGGTCGCGCGTATTCGACTACGGCACGGACACCATGCACTACTTCCAGATGCCATGGACATACGGCACGACTCTCGGCAGCGACAGCGTCGGCGCGAAGAACGGCGGCGCCGAGACAAGCGTTGCGAATACGATGGCTCCATACGAGCTTGGAACGGACTACCACATCGCTGTCACATTCCAAAGGAGCGGCGAGGCGACTGTTGTCCGGTGGCAGCGGCGAGACGCGGCGACGGGTGAGCTCCAGAAATCCGGCACGCTGACGATGTCGGCCGGCATACACGGCTTCGTCGATCCAGTCCTCTATCTCGGACATTCGCAGTATGCGGCGGATCGCGATGCATTGGCCGCCTATGACGAAGTCCGCCTCTGGAGAGGCGTTTTGAGCGACGCCCAGCTTGCGGCGAGCGCGGCGGCCGGTCCTGACGCTGCGATTTCGGCGACGGGCGGCACGCCCCGGTTCACCGCGCCGGAAAGCGCAGAACCGCCCGCGCGGCGCGCAGCAGTGCCCAATGGCGGCTTTCGACTCATGACCTATAACATCCAGTATTGCTACGACAGGGTGAAAACCATCATTCCCGACCGCACGGCGGCGCGCATCATCGCCGAAAATCCGGACTTTTGCTGTCTCAACGAAGTTCGAGACAGCGAGGCCCATCCAGAAGCAACCTTGCTGGCGAAACTGACGGATATGCACAAGTCCCATTTCGGCGCCGACAGTCAGGGCAATCTTCTGCTTTCCAGGGAAGTGCCAGATAGAACCGAACAGTACGCTCTGCCGTATGTGAACTACAGCCGGTATCTCGGGATCTGCGAGTTCTCGAATATAGTTGTCGCCGTTACGCATCTCGATGTCAGCGGCACGGCCAAGGAGAAACGTCTGGAGAGCGTTGCGCGGATAAAGGAGCTGTTCATGGAGTATGCGGCCGGAGAAAAGCCTGTCTTCCTCTGCGGTGACTGGAACTGCGGGCCCGACACCGACGAGATAGCCGCGATGAACGAATTCATGACGATTCTCTCGCCGACGAACGGAGTTCGGACATATCACGCCCACCACGCGACAGGCGGCGGGGTGATCGACTACATCGCCGTGGATACCGCCCATGCGGAAGGCCTGTATGCTGCGCGGTCGTACGTCGTGGACGACATAGACACCTCCGACCATAATCCCGTCTTTGCCGAAATATACCTTCGCCCGGCGGCATCGACGCTTGGCTGGATCGACGAGTCGTTCCTTACGACCGGGCGCACGGGAACATGGTCGCCCGCCGTTGCATGGGACGCAGGCTCGTGGACGGCGGAGCTTGGCGGGGCATATTCGTTTGAGGCGAACGAGCCATCTGGCGGTGATGTCGTCACGGTTGACGTGACGGCATCGTTCGACGCCGTGCCGGATGAAGAGGCGACACCGGACGAGACGGCGCAGGGCGCGGTGTGGCTCGGCACGAACGGGTG
>OCTW011610448.1_pt1 | contig 13102 bp, 12 predicted proteins | sample 1539671 | NCBI WGS metagenome assembly OCTW01 (sample SAMN02144230, study PRJEB22623) | gut metagenome | biome: sheep rumen | host: Ovis aries | place: New Zealand | reverse complement strand
AGACCGCCACGAAGACCGGCACCTTCATGAAGAGGAGCACCAGCATCATGACCGCGGCGATGCCCAGGACCACGTTGGTGCCCAGGGCCGTGCCCACGGATTCCAGGGCCGGCTTGATCCAGTGGATGTTGACAGCCAGCAGGACCATCAGCCCGGCCAGGACGGAAACCACCCAGGGCTTTTTCATCACAAAGCGAAGAAGGGAGCAGATCAGGATGGCCCCGACGATGCTCAGGATCAGTTCCAGGGTCACTGCGCCGTCACCTCCTCGCTGTTGTTGGAAACGTCAATGTTGATCTGCTTGACGAACTTGGGCAGATACTTGGAGAGCAGATAGCTGATGATCATCAGGGCGCAGCCGTAGGGGGCGATGCCGTAGATCAGTTCATAGGGGATGCCCAGGATCGGGGTGCCGCGGTGGGTGCGGCCGAAAATCTGGGCGATGTACTGCTGGGATTTGACCATCAGGAAGGTCAGGGTGAAGATCACGATCATATCGACGATGTATTCCATGATCCTCTTGCTTTTTGCGGGCAGGGCGTCCACCACCATTTCAATGGCGACGATGGAGCCCTGACGGAAGGCGACGCTCGCGCCCAGGAAAATCATCCAGACCTGACAGAAGGCCTGGGCCTCTTCCTGCCACAGAAGCGGCGCCTTCAGCACATAGCGCATGATGACTGCCGCAAAGGTGACCAGGGTCAGAATCGCCAGTGCGACGCTGGCCAGAAAAAGGTCCAGGTTGCACAGGATCTTGAGCCAACCTTTCTTTTTCAAAGGGTCTCACCTCATTTACCGATCATTGAAAGAATGATCAAGGGCGGGAAAGCGGCGCTCTCCCGCCCTTGATGGGGTTATGTACTTTGAATTATTCGCCCATGGCCGCCTTGACGGTCTCATACAGGTTGGGGCTCCAGCCGAAGCTGTCGCCCAGCTTGTAGAAGTCCTGCGCCAGGGTACGGAAGGTTTCGAGGTCTTCCGCGGTGGGCTCGTAGACGGTGACGCCCTCAGCCTCCATCAGTCCGCGATAGTGCGCGTCGGCTTCCGCCTGCACTTCGTTGTTGTAGACGCCGGCTTCCTTACCGGTCTCGATCAGAGCTTCCTGCTGTTCGGGGGTCAGGCTGTTGAACCAGTCCGCGGAGCAGATCCAGTTGGTGAAGTTCAGCACGTGGCCGTCCAGAATCAGGTACTTGGCCACTTCGTGGTGCTTGCGGCCGTACAGGGTGGACAGGGGGTTTTCACCGCCGTCGATGGTGCCCTGCTGCAGCGCGGTGTACACATCGCCCAGGGACATGCCCACGGGGGTAGCGCCCAGGACTTCGAAGCCCTTGGTCTGGATGGCGTTGGTGGGAACGCGGATCATCAGGCCCTTGAGGTCAGCCGCGGTGTGAACCGGCTTGGTGGTCAGGGTGTGGCGGGCGCCGTAAGCCCAGTTGGCGGCGACCATCTTGATGCCCAGGCCTTCCAGCTTGGCGCACTGCTCGTTCCACCAGTCGGACTCGATCAGCTTCCAGCACTGATCCCAGCTGTCAAACAGGAAGGGGCCAAAGACGATGCCCATGTCCTTGACGCCGTAGTCGGCGAAGAAAGCGCCGTCCGCCAGGGTCATGATGGGCTCGCCCAGCAGCATCTGGTCGATCAGGTCATTCTTGTTGCCAAGCTGGGAATCGGGGAACAGTTCGATGGTCAGGCCGACGTTCTTGGCGGCCAGCAGTTCCTGCCACTTGACCATGCCCTGGCCGACGGGCTCAGACAGGGAGTTTTCGAAACCGACCTGCAGGACGGTGTCCGCGCTGGCGACAGAAGCGACGGCCAGCAGCATCATCATGGAAAGAACGATGGCTACGAGTTTCTTCATGGAAGTTTCCTCCTTGAAATATTTATGAAAACTGATGGGTCCCATCAGAATTCAATCATAACCTTCAGCATGCTGCCGGCGTTCTGGTGGAAGTCCTCGAACGCCTGGGCCGCTTTTTCAAACGGATACACGTTGGTGACCACGGCGTCCAGCTTGAGCCCCTGGTTCTTGACCGTGTCGATCAGTTCCTCAAAGTCGCGGGTCATGGCGTTGCGGGAGCCGTAAATGTTGAGTTCCTTCTTCTGGATGACGGTGAAATCCAGGTCGATGTTGTGCTTGCCCACGCCGATGACCGCTACGCGGCCGCCGAAGCAGGCGGCGTCCAGACAGTTCTGGAAGGTGGAGGGGAGGCCCACGGCTTCCACGGTCACGTCAAAGCCGTTGCCGTCGGTGATTTCTTTCCAGGCCTTTTCAAAGTTTGCCGGGCTGTCGTTCAGGATCTTGCCGTCCATGCCGAACTGCATGGCGTAGTCGAGCTTCTTGGGAGCCACGTCGCAGATCCACACCTGCGCTCCGCGGGCCTTGGCCGCGATGGCCGCCAGCACGCCGATCGTGCCCGCGCCGACCACCAGCACCTTGTCGCCCTCGTGGACGTTCGCGCGCTGAATGCCGTGATAGCCGATGCAGAAGGGCTCAATCAGGGCCAGGGTCTTGGGATCCAGCCCCTTGCCGTCGATCAGGCGGCTGATGGGCATCACCATGTACTCGGAGAAACCGCCCTCACGCTGTACGCCCATGGTCTGATTGGACATGCAGGCGTTGACCAGGCCGTGACGGCAGGAATAGCACTTGCCGCAGTTGAAATAGGGGTTCGCGGTGACGATGTCGCCGACCTTGAAGCCCCGGTCGTTTTCGCCGATTTCGACGATGCGGGCGGAAAATTCATGGCCCGGGATGCGGGGATAGGTCAGGTAGGCGTTGGTGCCGCGGTAGGAGTTCAGGTCGCTGCCGCAGATACCGCCAAAGATCGGCTGCAGGATGGCTTCGTCCTTGCCCCGGACCGGCTTTTCGATCTCCCGGATTTCCACCTGGCCGGGCTTTACGATGGTGATGGCTTTCATATGCTTGTCGTCCTTTCATGCCTGCCGCCCGGGGACAACCCGGGAAGCAGGATATTAACAGATATGGATTGATGCGGCGAAATCGTCGGCAGTGCCATGTAGTTTATTCGACAATCAAACGCAGATTCCTTCATTTCCGGCGCGGTGAAATATCACCGCGCCGGAAACAGATTGGCTTACTTCCAAAGGTGATTCAGTCCCAGATCATGCAGCAGCTGGATCCAGGTGAACCATTCGTGCGCGCCGTGCACCGTGTAGTTGGTGCACTCGACGCCCTGGTTCTTGAGGTATTCTTCATAGGCCGCCACGGAAGAGCTGTTTCCGCTGTAGAGGAAGTCGTAGCAGCCGGCGCCCATCATGATATTGCGGGTCTTGATGACATCCAGCTTATCGGAAATATCCAGGGTAGAATTGCCGCCGGAAAGCATGCCGAAATATTTGAACAGCTCCGGATATTTGGCCATCACGCGGGAGGTCAGGAAAGCGCCGCGGCTCAGGCCGGCAAAGGCGCGGCCATTTTCATCCGCCTGGACGTTGTAGTTCGCTTCCACGAAGGGGATGATATTCTTCGCGATGTCTTCCACCTGGGTGTCATAGTCCCATTCAAAAGGATCGGAGAAGGTATACTTTTCAGCGTTCATGCAGACGATCAGGGAAGGCTCCATTTCGCCGTTGGCAATCAGGTTGTCAAAAATATTGGCCGCCGCGCCGCCGCCGTACCAGAAGGTTTCGTCGCCGCCGGTGCCGTTCGCCAGGTAGAGGACCTTGTAGGGCTCAGCGCGGCTGGCGTCATAGCCGTTCGGGGTGTAGATGCCCAGGGAACCCTTGGAGCCGTCCACAGCGTCATAATTCACATAGGTGACGGTGCCGGCCTTGTCCGCGGGCACCTTGGCCGCGTAAGCGTAATCCTGGGCGCTGCCCTGAACTTCGGCGTAAGGAACGTCGAACACGCTGCGGGTGTATTTGCCGCCGTTTTCTACGTTGGCGTACTGGCCGGGGTTGGTCGGGTCATCCTTGCGGACGGTGTCGTCGCCCACATAGAAGCAGTACTGATAGTGGCCGCTGGGCAGATCATACTGGATCACGAACAGGTCCGTGCCCTCCACCTTGGTCATGGGCTCCCGGTGGGATTCCTGGCCGATGGCGAACATGCCTTCCGCGTATTCAGCCGGGGTGTAATAGGTTTCCGGCGTCTTGCTGCGGATTTCGGGATCGTCATAGTAGAAAGCGAAGGAGCCGGCAAGGTCGACCTTGTCAGCGCCGGGGGCTTCATAGACGATGGTGACGGTATAGCCGGTCTTGGATTCCGGGTTAGCGGTGACGGTGACACCGGGGGTATAATCCTCGGCCAGAGCGAAAGAGCAGACAGACAGAAGCATCATTACCGAGAGCGCGAGAGCAATGATCTTTTTCATGGGGTAGCCTCCTTAAAAATGTGAGAGCAGAAGGGTTGTGAGAGCGACTATTCATTCGCCCGTTGCGCACCGGGCGGATAAACCGATGTGATTCTATTGTCAGCCGTTCGTTCCGTCCCCGTCCTCCTTAACCAGGAAGATGTTATGGGCGTCCCGGTTGAACTGCAGGACATAGTTAATGATTGCCATTTTGGAGTTTTCCAGGTGAGTCCGCATGGCCTGAGCCGCCTTTTCCCAGTTGCCGCACAGGCACTGAATGCAGATCTCGCAGTGCTCCTTCTGGCTGACCTCTGTCCGGCTGTCCTGGTCGCTCAGGATGCGGTAACGCATGGTCTGGGCGGACATGATCTCATAATAGGTCAGAATAAAGCGGTTATTGCTAGCCTTGGGGAAGATCATGTGGAACTCGTTATCCTGTTTGTAAAGCTCCTCCCGCGTGCAGTCCGTCCGGCGGAACTCGTTTAAGAAGCGGCAGTACGTTTCGTCCGAAATGCGGTTGCCGTAGGCCAGGACCAGCTGAGGCTCCACAAACAGCCGAGTCACATAGAGCTCTTCGACGTTGTTCAGGGAGACCCGGTGCACCTTGATGCCCTTCTTGGGGATGATCGAAAGCAGATTCTCCTGTTCAAGACGGCTCACGGCGTCGCGGACAGGCGTCCGGCTGGCGTTCAGCGTCTCGCAGAGCGCCTCTTCCGTCAGCATCGAGCCGGGCAGAATCTCGCAGGTGACGATCCTGCGCTTGAGTTCCTCGTATACAACCTGTTTGAGGTTTTTCCCCACAGCCTGTTCCACTGCCTGCCTCCATGTTACAAAAGAGGATACATCCGGGTGTCTGGGTCATTCATTACGTATCCATTATACTGTTGTATCCATCATTTGTCAACAGCAAATTTAAAACAACAGGGAAAAGTTTGTTTTTGCCAATTTTACGAACTTTACGCATGATTTTTATTGTATTTATTCGTAATTATATGCCATTTCTTATTATTATGACAGAAATAATTTGGATACATTTTGATTTTCATAAAAGCAGAAGATCCCGCGGCATCCCATTTTCCCCTTTATTTTCGGCTTGATTTATCCCGTTTTTTCCTTAACAGAATCTTTCTGAAAGTATTTTCCTTTCCTTATTGACTTCCTTTTTCTTCCGTTGTATACTATGTATGTAAATGCCGGTATCATGTATGCGGCAAAAACGGGACGTTAACAACGAGGGAGGAAACGTTTATGAATCAGTTGAATTACGAAGTACTCGCGGAGTCCGGATACAAGGGATACATTCTCCGCAGCGCCCCCGAAAAGGTGATGCAGTTTGGAGAAGGCAACTTCCTGCGCGCCTTTGTCGATTATTTCTTTGATGTTTCCAACGAAAAGGTTGGATACAACGGCAAGGTCGTCCTGGTGCAGCCCATCGCCCAGGGCCTGACGGACCTGATCAACCAGCAGGAAGGCCTGTACACCCTGTACCTGCGCGGCAACGAAAAGGGCGTCAAGGTGGACGATAAGCGCGTCATTTCCAGCGTGAGCCGCTGCATCAACCCCTATCAGGATTGGGACAAGGTGCTGGAATTCGCCAAATCCGATGATCTGGACATCATCGTCTCCAACACCACCGAAGCCGGCATCGTGCACGACACGGAGAGCACCTTCGACCAGTGCCCGCCCATCAGCTTCCCCGCCAAGCTGACCCGCGTGCTCTATGAGCGCTTCACCGCCGGCAAAAAGGGCATCGTGATGCTCTCCTGCGAGCTGATCGACAACAACGGCAAAGAGCTCCTCAAGTGCGTCAACCAGTACATCGACGACTGGAAGCTGCCGGAAGATTTCCGCGCCTGGGTCAACAACGAGAACATCTTCTGCTCCACCCTGGTGGACCGCATCGTGCCCGGCCGCATCCGCGACGCGGAAGAGGTCAAGCGCCTGAACGAAGAAAACGGCTATGAAGACCCGCTGATGGACGTGGGCGAAGTGTTCGGCGTCTGGGTCATCGAAGGGCCCGAGGGCCTGGAAGACCGCCTGCCCTTCAAGGCTGCCGGCCTGCCCGTGCACGTCGTGCCGGACGTCACCCCCTACAAGAAGCGCAAGGTCCGCATCCTCAACGGCGCGCACACCGGCTTCGTGCTGGGCGCTTACCTGGCCGGCTTCGACATCGTGCGCGACTGCATGAACGACGACGTGATCCGCGGCTTCATGAACAAGATGCTCTATGACGAAATCGTCCCCATCCTGCCGCTGGACCAGGAAGACTGCAAGAACTTCGCCGCCGCCGTGCAGGACCGCTTCAACAACCCCTTCGTCAACCACGAACTGATGAGCATCAGCCTGAACTCCACCTCTAAGTGGAAGGCCCGCAACATGCCCTCCTTCCTGGAGTATGTCGCGGCAAACAAGGCGCTGCCCCCCTGCCTGACCATGAGCCTGGCCGCCTACATCGCCTTCTACTCCAACGACATCCAGGAGCTCAACGACAAGGGCCTGCTCTGCAAGCGCCCCAAGGGCAACACCTACCTGATCAGCGACGACCACTGGGCGCTGGAGTTCTACTACGCCCACAAGGACGACACCCCCGAAGCCCTGGTCCACGCCGTGCTGACCAACACCCAGATGTGGGATCAGGACCTGACGAAGGTCCCCGGCCTCGAAGCCGCCGTGGTAAACGGCCTCAAGATGATCCGCGAAAAAGGCGCGAAGGCCGCGTTCGCCTCCTGCCTGTAATATAGAAATCGAGCCAAAAAAGAGCACCGCTTTGCTGCGGTGTTCTTTTTTGCTCGGCTGTTTGAGCGCGATTTATTTGTCACATCAAAGGATTCCGTCTTTCAGTGGATTCAAATTTGAAGAACGCTTTAATGTCACATTTCAGCAAGATAGCTAATAGCTTTCCATATCGCGTCTATATCGTTTTCTACATATTTGCCATTCTTATTCATACCCTTAAGCGAGGACACCATCATGGTATCAATAAAGCTCTCCGTCATACCAGTACCGTTTAACCCTATTGTTTCATATTGGATTTCATTCGTAGAGGGGGTATAAATCATGATTAAAATGCTTGTTTTTGTAGTACCAAAATAACCGGTTACACAGAGTTGCCTTTGGTTTGAAGATAACCCAACATAAGTTTTATTTAATACTAAAGACGTAAAAGCATCAGACTCGACATTTTTCATTGTTGATAAAGTGTCCGCTGCTAAGCAAATGGTAAAGAGGGCTCTTGATTCTTCAGAAGCATATAACTGTTTTGCGTTCATTCCCAGTGCCTTGGTTAATTGACCTTTTGTCTTTGACATGGCAGAAGCGTTTCCAATAATCAATGTGAAAAGAAAAATGACACACATGATAGAAAGCAGTCTTTTTTTCATTTATCAAAGTGCTCCTTATAAATATTTGTTTTTTAGGAGAATTTCATTTCAACAGGTATTACATAAGATGTCTTGATCTTTTTTGATGGCATTTTATAGCAGCTTGTTCAAAAAGCAGCGTCATAGCATATTGATACCATCTCCTCATTCTTTCAGAAAATAACCAAATGGTTATATTACGGCCATTTTATCATTACTTTGCGTTATTGTCAATATACCCAATTGGTTATTGATGAGGCGGTGATGGTAGATGGCTCAATACAAACGAATACGCGACCTGCGGGAAGATCATGATCTGACCCAAGCAGAAGTAGCAGCTATGCTTGGAATGAAGCAACCCCAGTATTTTCGTTATGAACAAGGCTTCCGAGATATTCCAACAGATATACTCATAAAGCTTGCTGATTATTATCATGTTTCTATAGACTATATTCTTGGAAGGACAGATAAACCTTAACCAGTGCTTATATCAATGCACAGCTGACTATATCTACTTCACCTTCATCAAAGGCATATATTTTGTATAAAAAATAGAGCATACCGGCAACGATATGCTCTGTTTGCTTGTTGAAAGAATCTATTAACTCAATGCAGCTTTCCGGTTCTTCTCCACCGGGAGTACAGGGCCGCGTTTTTGCCCGCGATCTCGCCGCATTCGTTGTAGCCTGCCTGGTAGTAATGGAAGGTATCCTTCATCAGTCCTCTTTCCCGCATGGTCACGAAGTCGTCCGAAACCATCACCACGTCCGGGTTCTGGGCCGCCAGCTCCGCCTGCCAAGCGATCATCTCTTCGTAGAGGTCCCGCTGGCTGTCGTCGTTGATGTGGCCGATGGAAATCATGAACACCTTTTCGACGCCCGCTTTTTTCAGTTGGCCTACCATGTCGGTAAAGCGGCTAATGTATTCTTCTTTGGAGGTATGAATGTCGGCGTCGGTTTCTCCCTGGCACCAGACGGCATAGATATGGCGGACTCTTCTGTCCGACTGGGCCAGGTAATCCCGGGCGGACTTCAGCCGGATCAGGGCGTCGACCAGATAAAGGCCGTTGCCGGACCAGCCCGCGATGGCCGTCCCGCCCTTGGAGGCGGATATTGCCACCGTGGGAACCTTCCCGTTGCCGGCGTAATAGGCGTTGATAAAGGAGGAAACCAGGGAGCCGGTTTTCTTGGACCCGTCGTCGATATATCCGTTCAAGTTTTCATAGACGCCGAAGGGCTCCTCGATGGGATACAGCTTGGAAGGATCGGAGATGGCCCGGTATTCCCAGCCCGCGCCTTCCGTCACCGCCGGAGCGGCCTCCGTCCACTGTTCGCTGGTCACGCCCCGCCCCGCGATGTTCGACTGGCCCATAAAAATAACGATGTCCACCCGCTTGCGGAGCATGCGGATATACAGAAAAATCCCAACCACAATCAGCAGAACAGCAACGACGATGATGATCCAGAACAGGGCTTTCTTCTTCATTCAGCGGTCTCCCATCCGGTGCGCTTTGGAAACAGGTTTTTTCTCCCCGCGGAAGGCTTTCCCCGGGAAGGACTGCGGACATTATACAATGAAACCAGCCTTCTGTCGAGATGTGAAAGCATTATTCACATTTATTGAGAATTTGTGAGCTTTCCGCTTTTCATTTTTCCTCAGAAGCCGGAAGGATCCGACGCTTTTTCTTGAACGTCGATTTATACTGTCATATCAATGAAAATAATCTAATTTTAAAACATGTAAAATCGTCAAATCCTTGTCTTGCGCTGGCCGGGAAAAGGTGTATAATGAAACCGTGATTCACAGAAATTGGGAGTTCCGGAACGCCGAACGGCAATGAGATAAGGAGAAAAACGATGGATCAGAGAAAACTTTCAGCCCTCCTGGCGCAGGAAGAGGAAGCCGACCGCCGGGCGGACGGCCTTTGGGCCATGCGCCGTCTGCTGGCCGCCCAGCCCGAGCGCTTCCGCTTGAAGGCGGAGCCGGCCGCCTTTCCGCCCCGGCCGCGGACGGACCGGCGGAAGAAAATACCGGAGGCCCTCCGCGAGGCCCGGTCTTCCGGCCCCTTCCCGTCCCACCTGCCCTGGGACCTGCTCCCGGCGCCCGAGCCAAAGAAGGTCCGCACCCGCGTCGTCTATCAGACCCTGCCGGCGGAGGACCTGGCGCGCCTCGTGCGCTCTCATATGAAGGAAAGGCGGATCACCATGGAAGAAATGGCGGCCTTCCTCCACGTTGCTCCCGGCACCTTCCGAAAATGGCTGCGGGTCCCGGCGGAGATGACCATCCGGGACTACGGGATGCTGGCCGCCTGGGTCAGTACGCCAGAGCTGTCCGGCCAAAGGGGGCGCCGCGGATGAAGGAAGCCCTCCCCCTGCCCGGCAGAATCACGCCGGATACCCTGCGCCGGTGCGTCTCCGAGCGCATGCGGCTCAAATATCTGGAGAGCCTGATCCCCTTGCTGGAGCAGAAGCAGCGGGAATACAGGCAGGAAATCTACAGCGGCATCCGCCTGACCCAGAGCTGGGAGGGCGCAATGGCTCATTCTGCCCCGGGGGACCCGACCGCCGCCGTCGCCGCCCGGGCCGCCGACCTGGAAAACCGGGAGGAATACCGCCAGACGGAGCAGCGCATCCGCGTCCTGACCCAGGAGCGGGACCGGCTGCGCCGCCGCCAGCAGCTCTTCACCTGCTGCCTGACGGCCCTGCCGGAGGAGCAGCGCTTTCTGGTTGAGGCGAAAATTCTGGAGGGAAAGGCCTGGAACAGCGTCGAAACCCTCTATGAAAATCGCTACGGCCAGCGCCTGCACCGGGACACCCTGCGCCGCCGCCTGACCCAGGCCGTACAGACCCTACAGGAAATTGGCAGCTAAAAGCTGGTATACCGGAATTCCCCCGTCCTCCTCGCGCATGCTGGACGGCGCTATCACCACCGCTGTGATCGACGTGGTCAACTCCCTGGCGAAGTAATCCACCAGCTCATGTCTTCGCGCCCTGCTCCGGGTTTCCGGGGCAGGGCATTTTTATCTATAATACAAGCGGGCGGCAAATTTGCCGCCCGCTTCATGTTCATTAACTCCACGTCAGCTGCAGCTGACGCTTATGATTTGCGCAATCCAGAAGGTACAGATTCATCAGCGTCTGATAAGGCAGGCCGGACTGCTCTGAAAGCTGCTTAAAATAATCAATGACTTCCTGATCAATATTGATCGTCACTTGTTTTTTCAGTCTCTTTGTGTATGGATTTTTGCGGGGATTCAGCTTCTCAATCTCATACTCTTCTCTCATCAGACGCACCTCCATTCCAGTCGATATAAGCCTGACGCTCTCTCATGGTTGCTTTTCTTGCGGAAATGATACGGATCCATTCTTCCTCTTCACCGCGATAACAATGACTGACAATGCAAAGCTTCTCTTTGATGGAGTAACCGATGATCAAAAACCGGTTTTCTTCCACCGAATGGTCCGGATCATCAAAAACAATAGCGGAAGAATCATAAAACACGGTAGATGCCTCAGAGAAAGAAATACCATGCTTTTTGATATTCGTTTTGTTTTTCTGTTCATCCCAAACAAATCAAAGTTCTTCCATAATTATTTTATACCTATAACATAAATACTGTCAAGAGCATACCGCACGACTGATCGCGCAGTATGCTCCCGACAGATATAAATACCTCCGGACAGCACAACGCCTTAGAGCGTTACCCCATCCTTGAAGATCGCGATCTCGCGGTAGTCGTGCAGCTCGGACTGGGTCCTCTCGCCGGAAGCGACCGCCAGGATCTTCTGGAAGAAGTCCTCCGTGGTCTCCTCCATCGTCTTGCCCTGTACCAGGACGCCGGCATTAAAGTCGATCCAGTTCTTTTTGCGTTCCGCCAGGGCGGTGTTGGTGGCCACCTTCACCGTGGGGATCGGCGCGCCGACGGGCGTGCCGCGGCCGGTGGTGAAGAGCACCAGGTGAGCGCCGGCGGCCATCAGGGCCGTAATGGCGCACAGGTCGTTGCCCGGGCCGTAGACCAGGTTCAGGCCCTTATGGCTCACGTGCTCGCAGTAATTCAGCACGTCCTCCACTTCGCCGGTGCCGCCCTTCTGGGTGCAGCCGAGGCTCTTGTCCTCCAGGGTGGTGATGCCGCCGGCTTTGTTTCCGGGAGAAGGATTCTCGTATACCTCCTGGCCGTGACGGATGAAATATTCCTTGAAGCCGTTGATCAGGCCGACAGCCTTCTGGAAGACCGCCTCGTCCCGGCAGCGGTTCATCAGGATGGTTTCCGCGCCGAACATCTCCGGCACCTCGGTCAGCAGGCTCGTGCCGCCGCAGCGGGTGAGCAGGTCCGACACGCTGCCCAGCAGGGGGTTCGCCGTGATGCCGGACAGGCCGTCCGACCCGCCGCACTTGAGGCCGATGACCAGCTCGGAGGCGCTGATGGGCTCCCGCTTCTGCTTGGCGGCGTACTGGGTCAGCTCGTCCAGCAGCTTCATGCCGGCCTCGATTTCGTCCTCCGCTTCCTGCGTGACCAGGAATTTGACCCGCTCCGGGTTGACCTCGCCCAGCACGGGCTTAAAGACGTTCAGGTTGTTGTTTTCGCAGCCCAGGCTCAGCACCAGGACGGCCCCGGCGTTCGGGTGATGCACCATGGAGGCCAGGAGCTTCTGGGTGTTGGCGTGGTCCTCGCCCAGCTGGCTGCAGCCGTAGGGATGCACGAAGCAGTGGATGCCGTCCACCCGGTCGCCGTAGGCTTCCTGCGCCAGGCGCTCCAGGGTCTTGGCCGTGCCGTTGACACAGCCGACGGTGTTGACAATCCACACCTCGTTGCGGATGCCGACCTGGCCGTCCTCCCGGCGGTAGCCCATGAAGGTGGCTTCCCGGTCCAGGGGCAGCTTGCAGGATACCGGCTGGTAGGTGTAGTCCAGCACGCCGGACAGGTTGGTTTTGACGTTATGGGTGTGCACCCACATCCCCGGGTGGATGGGCGACGTGGCGTGGCCGATGGGGAAGGCGTACTTGACGATGTTGGACCCTTCGGGGATCTCGCTCAGGGCGAACTTGTGGCCCGCGGGAATATCCTCCGCCAGGGTCACGCCCAGGCAGGTCTCTCCCTTTTTCAGGGCCTCCAGGGCGACGCCCACGTTGTCTTTCTGATTGATGCGGATAAATCTGGCCATCCGTTTTCACTCCGTTTCACCGCCGGATGGGCGGGTTTTTGTTTCATCAATTATAAAAGAAAACGGGGCTTTCGTCAATCATCAACCTAATCCCGCATGGGGGTCTTGCGGTCCAGGGCTTTACCAGCCCGTTCGTCGGTGAAAACAGGCCACCGGCCTGTTTTCCGGGCCCTCCTCACCCCCCTACGGAACCCCGACGGATTTGCCTCTCGGGCCTTCGCCTTCCAGGGCCTGCCGGCCCGTTCTCGCTGAAAACAGGCCACTGGCC
>OCTW011590746.1_pt1 | contig 13105 bp, 12 predicted proteins | sample 1539671 | NCBI WGS metagenome assembly OCTW01 (sample SAMN02144230, study PRJEB22623) | gut metagenome | biome: sheep rumen | host: Ovis aries | place: New Zealand | reverse complement strand
GCTTGTGTTACTGGTGAACCTAAATAGCTTTCAGCATCTGCTTTTAATTTTTGTAAAATCATAGCTGAAATTTCTTGTGGAGTAAATGAATCTCCTTCTATTTTAACCTTTTCAGCTGTTCCCATTTTTCTCTTTATTGAGATAACTGTATTATCTGGATTTGTAACAGCTTGACGTTTTGCTATTTGTCCTACTAATCTTTCACCATTTTTTGAAAATGCAACTACTGAAGGTGTTGTTCTGTTTCCTTCACTGTTTGCAATAACAACTGGTTCTCCTCCTTCCATAACTGCTACACATGAATTTGTTGTTCCTAAATCGATTCCTATTATTTTTCCCATATTTTTTCTTCCTTTCTTTTTGAGGTTTTGCCTCTTTATTTATATAATTTTTATTTGCTTTCTTTTGTGGTATATATGTTTAAAAAATTAATAACTAATTGAATTTTTTTATATTGCTAGACAAAATTGTTTTAAAAGGCAAGGGAGCATACTTTGTGTATGTGACCTCGTTTTAAAATAATTTTAACGACGCAAGATGCTGATTATTTTGGAAACTACTGATTAACAACTACCATTGAATGTCTTAATACTTTACTTCCTAATTTGTATCCTTTTCTGTATTCTTGTACAATCTCTCCACTTTGTTTAGCATCATCTATAACTCTGCTTACTGCTTCATGTACACTTGGATCAAACACTTCTCCTACTGCCGGAATTTCTTCTACATTATTTTTACTCAAAAATTCTTTGAATTGCTTTTCTACCAGCTCTACTCCTTGCTTATATGCTTCATCTTTACATTCTGCATTTACTGCCATTTGAAGATTATCAAGTATTGGTAACATATTTACTATTATATCCCCAAGTACTGAATTGTATAAGCCTTCTCTTTCTTTTTTTGTTCTTTTTTTATAATTTTCAAATTCTGCAAATACTCTTTTATATCTGTCATCAAGCTCATCAAGTTCTATTTGCTTTTTTTGAAGTTCTGATTTTTCTTGGTTTTGTTTTACTTCGTTTTGCTTTACTTCATTTTTGGTTTTATTTTTTTCTTCGTTTGTTACTTCTTCTTTTATTTCTTCTGTTGGATTTTCATTTTCTGCCATTTTCAAACCTCCTTCGTTTTAGCACTCTAAAAGTTCTTTTGCTAATTTCGTTATATATCATATAACTTTTTTTAGCACTTGTCAAGTGTTTTTGCTAAAAAAATTTTAAAATAGTAAAGACCTCGCTCTTGCATAGCGAGATCTTTTTTATTTATAATTATATGCATTTATAATTACTTCGTAGTGATTAAAATTTTTTAATGAGAACAGTTCTTTATGTTGTGTCTTCTTCGAGTTAATATCATAGAATCCCTCTTCCTCTGTAGCTATAATATTATTTTCTTTATCATAAAAAATCATTTGAACATAGCAGTTGTCAATTTTAAAATCTGATATATTCTCTATCTTACAATAATACTCTTTATTTTTCTTAACTATATCTGTTTTTATAAAATCTGACATATCTTTGCAGTCTTCATATTCGTATGATGGAATAATTATTATTTCATGCCTTGTATTTTTTTCAGGAATATATCCTAAATCAACAATATATTTACTTCTTGGATTCAATCCTCCATACACATCTTCTTTTTCAATATAAAAAATTTTATCATTATCATAATAAATAACATATACATCTACACCACTAAAAAATTTATCTGAATTATTATGTATTGTAACGTATAACTTGTTTGTAATTTTTTCTTCATAAGAAAAGCTCTCTTGATATTTAATTTTTTCATTTAGTTCTTTATATTCATACTCGCTCATATTTATATAAGTTGAACTTATATCTTCTTCATTTTTCTCTGTTATAATTTCTTCATTAATTAATCTATTTTTTGTTACAAATGTAATTACACATCCTATAGTTAATACCACTATTATACCAATTACAATATATACCCTTTTCATTTTATAATTATTCCTTCTCATTCAATTTCTTACTAATATATTTCATAATAGAAATAACTTTTGCATAATCCATTCTCTTTGGTCCTATTATTCCAATGGTTCCCATATCTTTATTATCAACTTTATGTTTAAAAGTAACAACACTAAAATCTTTAAGTTCTTCTTTTTCGTTTTCTTCACCAATATAGATATTAATATCTTCTGCAAAACCTGAATTTAGCATATCTGCCATAAGCTCTTTAGTATCTATTATACTCATAAAGTTTTTGGCTACATCTAAGCTATTAAATTCAGGTAAATCAAGTTCTCTTCTTGCACCTTCTAAGTAAATCTTTTCTTCTTCAAAAAGAACCTTTTTAATTTGCTCTATAATTGGCTTTATAACTTTTACAGAACCTTTCATTTCTTTATATAAATATTCTTCTAATGGTCCATCTATTTTTTCAATTGGTTGATCCTTTAGTTTGTTATTAAACATATAATTTAAGGTCTCAACTTGTTTTTCTGAAATATCTTCATCAAATTTTATTATTGTCTCTTTTACCATTCCTGTATCTGTCATTATTATTGCAAGTACCATTCTACTTCCAAGCAAAACAAATTTTATCTCTTTTATTATTTGTTCTGAAGCTTTTGGTCCAATAGTTACTGCTGTATAATGTGTCATTTCCGAAATTGTAGTTGCAGTAATTTTGGTTAAGTCTTCTATTTCATGTACTTTTGTTTCTAGCTTTTCACTAATATATTTTATTTCATCTAAACTTATTCTATCATCTTGCATAAGTTCATCTACATAGAATCTGTATCCTTTTGCTGATGGTACTCTTCCACTAGATGTATGAACTTTATCTAGAAATCCTCCTTTTTCTAAATCTGCCATTTCATTTCTAATAGTCGCACTACTACAATTTAAATCATATTTGTTCATTATAGCATTTGAGCTTACAGGCTCAGCAGAGTTTATATATTCTTCTACTATTGCTTGTAATACTTTTCTTTTTCTTTCATCCATTATATTAACACTTTCCTTTCAAATTTTCTCTTAATTCACTAATATATATTTTACTATTTATTTTTAGCAAAGTCAAGAACAAATTGCTAATTTTAATTTTTTTATATTTTGTATTGACATTTATTCTAACCTATGGTATTATTTTTTTATAATCTATAAAATTAATATCTTAACTTATTAATTCATAGTTTTTTACATTTGTTTTATTTTTTTCAATTACTTTTTTAAAATTGGAGGTGAATTTTATGACAGATGAACAAAGAGACGAATTATTATTATCACTTGCAAAAGGACTTAATAATTTGCAATGCTCGTTTAATAATTTTAGAGTCGAAATAAAAACAGAGCTTAACACTAAAATTGATTCTGTCGAGAAAAAAATCGATTCTGTTGAACAAAAACTTAACGCTAAAATCGATTCTGTTGAACAAAAACTTAACGCTAAAATTGATTCTGTTGAGCAAAAACTTAATGATAAAATCGATAATGTACAGATTAGTTTTAATCAAAAACTAGAAGAAGTTGCTAAAAACTCAAGAGAAGAAATAAAGCAAGCTATAGATTTCAATAATAAGGGAATTATTGAAATGTTTAAAGATACTTGGCAAAGTAATAAAGTTTTTAACAAAAGACTTAATCAACATGATATTGAAATAAAAAAATTAAAAGCCAAATTTAATTAAACCTATTCTTTATACAATTGCATATTGCACATATCAAAAGGGTTAGATTCTATTTTTGAATCTAATTCTTTTTTATTGAATAGAAAGATCAAAGATTTACTCTATTCCATAAAAAGCTTCGCTAATAGATGCACTTATTTTTAGCAAACTGTTTTAACGATTGCTAATTTTTTCATAAAATTGCTTGACTTTAGCTTTTTTTTATTGTATGATATAGTGTAATTGATTTATATAAACTATTTAATTTATGCATCTAAACATTATCTTTTAAAAATAAGTTTATATATTAATCATTATAATAATAAAGAAAGAGGAATAAATATATGTTATGTAATATATGCAAAAAAAATCCTGCAGTTATTTTTTCTAGCAAAGAAGAAAATGGAAAAAGAATAATGGAAGGATTATGTATAGATTGTGCTAAAAAGCAAGGAATAAATACTGATGAAATTTTAAAGGCACAAACTGATGCACAAGCCAAAAACATAAATAATGGACTTGAAGGATTGTTTAAAAACTTAGCTGAAAGTCTAAATAACATAGATGGTTTAGAATTTGATGCAATGGCTTTTCCTGATATGGGAAATATGAATTTCAATAACCAAAATCAAGATGATGAAGATTACGAAGATGAAGAAGGCGAAAATAATCAGCGTCCCCCTATTTTTGCAGGAGCAATTCCATTAGGATCAATTTTTGGAAATTTGAGTAATTTCAAACAAAATAATGGTCAAGACGAGATCTCTGGTAATGGAAATGTTAAGAAAAAAGTAAAACCTGAAAAGAAAAAATCTGCAAATAAAAGAAAAAAATATCTTGATACTTATGGAACAAATTTAACTGTAAAAGCAAAAAACGGCGAACTAGATATGGTTGTTGGTCGTGATAAAGAGCTTCAAAGAGTTGTTCAGATTTTAAACAGACGTACAAAAAATAATCCTTGTTTAATTGGTGAACCTGGTGTAGGAAAAACTGCAATTGCACAAGGTTTAGCTATAAAAATTGCAAATCAAAAAGTACCTGTTAAACTATTAAATAAAGAAGTTTATTTATTAGATATGACTGCAGTTTTAGCTGGAACCCAATTTAGAGGTCAATTCGAAGCAAGAATGAAAGGTATTATCGAAGAATGTATTCATTATGGTAATATCATCTTAGTAATTGATGAAGTTCACTCTATTATCGGTGCTGGTGCTGGAGGAGAAAACGATTCTATGAATGCAGCAAATATCTTAAAACCTGCCTTAGCTAATGGTCAAATTCAATTAATTGGTACAACTACTATTAAAGAATATCGTAAATATATCGAAAAAGATACAGCATTAGAAAGAAGATTTCAACAAGTTATGATTGATGAGCCTTCAACAGATGACTCTATCGGAATTTTAAGTGGTATTAAAAAATATTACGAAGATTATCATAAAGTAAAAATTTCTAATGAAGTTATTAAACAAACTGTTATAATGTCTGAAAAATACATCCATGACAGATTCTTGCCAGATAAAGCAATAGATATTTTAGATGAAGCTTGTTCTAGAATAAATTTAGAAAATACAGATTTATATAAATTAGAAATTCTAAAAAATAAATTAAAAGAAATTCAAGAGCAAAAAGAAGATGCTGCAAATGCAGATTCTACAGAAGATTATCAAAAAGCAGCTCAGCTTAAAACTGAAGAATGTAAATTAATTGAAGAAATTGATAAACTAAATTCTACAATGAAGATTAAAAGCTTAACTGTTCAAGACATTGCAGGAGTTATAGAAAGTTGGACAAAAATACCAGTTAAAAAAATCACAGAAAAAGAAACTCAAAAATTACTAAATTTAGAAGAAAATCTTCATAAACGAATTATTGGTCAAGAAGATGCTGTTTCTGCTGTTGCACGCGCCATTAGAAGAAATCGTGCAGGACTTAAAAGTACACAAAGACCACCTTCATTTATATTTGTAGGACCTACAGGTGTTGGTAAAACAGAATTAGCTAAAAGTTTAGCTTATGAAATGTTCGGAACAGAAGAATCAATTATTAGAATTGATATGTCAGAATATATGGAAAGTAACTCAACAGCAAAATTAATTGGTGCACCTCCAGGATATGTTGGTTATGATGATGCAGGTCAACTTACAGAAAAAGTAAAACGTAAACCTTATTCAATTATCCTTTTAGATGAAATTGAAAAAGCTCACCCTGATGTATTTAACCTATTACTTCAAATACTTGATGACGGAAGACTTACCGATAGTCAAGGAAATACTGTTAGCTTTCAAAATACAATTATTATAATGACATCAAATGCTGGATCTAATTTGAATAATAATTCAATTGGTTTTGGAAATGAAACTGTTGATAAAGGCAAGATTGAAGATAGATTAAAAGATACATTTAGACCTGAATTTTTAAACAGAGTTGATGAAATAATAGTATTTAATTCATTAAATAAAGAACAATTACTTCAAATTGTTGATTTAATGCTTAATGATACTAAAAAAGTTCTTCTTGAAAAAGATATTTCTCTTCAAGTTTCAAAAGAAGCTAAAGAATTTATTTTAGAAAAAGGAACCAATTTAAAATTCGGAGCTCGCCCACTTCGCCGTGCAATTCAAAGATATGTTGAAGACGAAATTTCAGAAAAGATTTTACGTGGCGAAATTAAAAACGGTCAAACAATCACCATTAATTGTGATGATGATAAATTAATTATTGTTGGAGATTAAATAAAAACTAGATATTTAGTTTAGCTCGTAAATATCTAGTTTTTTTCTATAAATTGTTTTTTATAAAAATTTTAATGTACTTCTGCTATTTTAAAAACGTAAAAATTTTTTAGTTTAAATCTTTCATTGCTTGAATATATTCTTCTTCGTTTGGAGCTTTTCCGTGCCATTCAGCTTTATTTTCCATAAAAGAAACTCCCTTTCCTTTTATAGTTTTAGCAATAATACATGTTGGCTTATTTTTAGTTTGTTTAGCTATTTCAAAGCCATTTAAAATTTCTTCAATGTTATTTCCATCTATAGTTAATACATTAAATCCAAAACTTTTAAACTTTTCATCAATTGGATAAGAACTCATTACCTCTTCAATTGTTCCATCAATTTGTAAATTGTTATTATCTACTATTACACATAAATTATCTAGTTTATACTTATTAGCCGTCATTGCAGCTTCCCAGATTTGACCTTCCTCTATTTCTCCGTCTCCTAGAATTGTATAAACCCTATAATTTTTATTATCCATCTTTCCTGCAATTGCCATTCCGTTTGCAATAGATAATCCTTGTCCTAATGAACCTGATGTCATATCTACTCCTGGCACTTTATTTAAATCTGGATGTCCTTGCAAATTGCTTTCGATTTTTCTAAAAGATTTTAAATCTTCCTTATCAAAAAATCCTCTTTCTGCAAGCGCAGCATATAGAGCTGGAGAGCAATGCCCTTTAGATAATACTAATCTATCTCTTTCTTCCCATCTAGGATTTTTTTCATCTATTCTAAGTTCATTAAAATATAGTACTGCCATAATATCAGAAATAGAAAGCGAACCGCCTGGGTGACCTGAATTAGCATTATATACCTCTTTTATTATGTCTTTTCTAATTTCCTTTGCCTTCATTTTTAAATCTTCAATGTTCATTTATACATTCTCCTCTTCTATTTTTTCATCATCATCCTCATTTTTTTCATCGATACTTTCTTCGCCATTCTCTTCTTCTAATTCATTGCTATTTTCTTCTAATTCCTCTATTACAATTTGATGATTTTCATCCATTTTATATCTTGGAAGTTCTGGCAATTCATCTAATGAAGAATAACCAAACATTTTCAAAAACTCTTCAGTTGTTTTATATGACATAGGTCTTCCTGGTAAATCTAGTTTTCCAGCTTCTTCTATGAGCCCATATTCTAATAATTTATATATTGTAGCATCAACACTTACTCCTCTTATTGCTTCTATCTCTGCCCTTGATATTTTAGGATTATATGCAATTATCGAAAGCGTTTCCAATGCAGCATTTGAAAGTTTAGGTTTATTTCTTTTATCTATTATTTGATAGATATATTCATAGTTTTCTTTTTTACTACATAATTGATATCCATTATTTAATTTAATTAGCTCTATTCCTCTTTTTTCCTCTTTATACTCTTCTTGCATCTTTTCTAATATTTTTTCTAAATCCACTCTAGATATCTCTAATGCAAGTTCTATTTCTTCAATTGATACCATTCTTCCTGCTGCAAAAAGTATGCTTTCTATTATTGATTGTATTTTTTCTAATTCCATATTTTACCTCTTAATTTTAATTATGTTCAAATTTTATATCTTTTTAGGTAAATTGTCAATTGTTTTAATTAAAAACTAGTTTATTTTAGCATTTTCAGTTATAATTTCAGTTACTTTATGAACATCACCTATCTCTGTTATATCCATTATTCTTAAGCATTTCTTTAGCCATGGACAGTCATTTATCAATTCATCTAGTGTTTTAGTTACTTCAAGTAATTCCATTTTATTTTTAGAACAATATACAGAGCCTTGTCTATGTTCCAAATTTCTTTCTTTGCAAAAGAATTCAAATAACTCTTCGTAGCCTTTTGAATATTTATTTGCCCCAAAATATTTTTTCAATTCTTTGATTTTTAAATCAAACGTAAACTCTTTTTTATTATTATTTATAGAGTTTTTCTCCCTAGATTATAAAATTTTACAACATCTTCTACTTCCCCATTTTCATCCCATAACCATTCTTCAACATAAGGCTTAAACCAATTGCAATCTTTAAGAGTTAAAACAATCCTAATAAAACTGGATAAATCATATCTATCGTTATTTCCTACAAAAGCTCCTTCTTTATCCTTTTTTGTTATATTTACTTTTTTTGCTAAATCATCAATCTTTTTATACATTTCTTCTACAGTATATTTTCCATTTTCTTTAGCTTTTTCTTCATTTAATTTTATCTTCATTCTCATCATAATTTTATCCTCCTCTTTATTATTTATATTTTAATATAAAATTTTATAAATTTAAGCTTTATTTTTATTGTATAATTATTAGTTAGAGTTTTTTATCGCTTTTCTCTAAATTATGCGCATAATTTTATAATAAAAAACTAAATATTTTGAAACTTATTTAGAAAATAAATTTTTGAATAAATTTTATATTTTGAATTTATATTATATATTAAATCATAAAAAGTCAAATCTTGCAACACCTCTAGCTTAATTTTTTAAACTTTTCATCGCAATATTTGACCTTTTTCGACTTTTACTATTTTTACTATTCTTAATATTTTAAATATTTTTAAATGACTTCCCCAATCAAATCATATTCTCTAAAATCAGTAATTTTGCAATTAACAAATTCATTTATCTCTAGATTGTTATTTTTAATATAAACCACACCATCAATGTCAGGTACATCAGATTTAGTTCTTCCAATATAGTACTTTCTGTCAAATGATTTGTTTTCAATTAAAACTTCTTGTTCTGTTCCAATTTTAGCTTTCATCTTCTCTCTTGAAATTTCTTGTTGTAAAATCATAATTTTATTAAATCTAGATTTCTTTGTCATATGATGTATTTGATTAGGCATTGTTGCAGCTGGAGTTCCATCTTCTTTTGAATATTCAAAAACTCCTAATTTATCAAATTTTGTTTTTTCCACAAAATCATATAATTCTTCAAATTGTTCTTTTGTTTCTCCAGGGAAGCCAACAATTAGACTTGTTCTTAAAGTAACATTTGGTATTTCTTTTCTTATTTTTGAAATTAATTTTTCTATTTTTTCCTTTGAAGTCTTTCTATTCATTTTCTTTAAAACTTCATTAGAAATATGTTGAATTGGAATATCAAAATACTTGGCTATTTTTTTCTCTTTTTTTACAACTTGTATTAATTCATCTGTAATTCCTTCAGGATAAGAATACAAAAATCTAATCCAATGTAGCTCTTTTATCTTGCAAAGTTCTGTTAAAAGCTCTGCAAGTTTTGATTTTCCATATAAATCTACCCCATATTTTGTTGTATCTTGAGCTATAATAATCAATTCTTTAATTCCTTGTTTTGCAATAGTTTTTGCTTCTTCTAAAATATCTTCCATCGGTCTACTTACAAACAATCCTCTAATGTATGGAATTGCACAATATGTACACATATTGCTACAGCCTTCACCAATTTTTAAATAAGCAAAATTTTCTCCTGTAGAAATAGTTCTTTGTAAATACTCTCTTTCTTCAAACATTGGTAATTTCGAAACTTTTGTTGCTTGGAAAAGGGGACGGTTCTCTTTTCCAACTTTTTTTTGGAAAAGAGAACCGTCCCCTTTTCCAAGTTTCTTCAATTTTTTCCCACATTTTGTCATAATCTTCTATTTTTAAGAATAGATCAACTTCAGGAAGCGCTTTTACTAAATCTTCATAATATCTTTGAACTAAACATCCCATAACTATTAGATATTTGCATTTTTTCTTTTTATATTCTGCCATTTCTAAAATAGTGTTAATTGCTTCTTCTTTTGCAGATTCAATAAATCCACACGTATTTATTACTATTATTTCCGCTTCTTTCGGATTATTTACTATTTCAAATTTATGCTCTTTAAATTTTCCAATTGTAACTTCTGTATCTATTAAGTTCTTGCTACATCCAAGTGATACAAATCCTACCTTCATTCTCTACTCCTTATATAATTTTATATTTCCTTTATTATATTCTTCTAATACTTTTAAATATATTTCATTTTGAACAATTCTTATTTTTTTAGGATGAACTAAGTACCTTAAGCTAAGTTCAATATGTGATTCATCTATTCTTGTATAGATTATCGGCTCTAATTTATTATAATAAATTCTATATTGTACTGTAACATCATCAACTTGATTTTCCATCTTTTCTGGTATTTCTTTTAAAATATCTATATTTTTTAAAATATTATATATATATGATTTTGTTTCTTCAACATCAGAATCTAATTCGATATTAATTTTTATTTCATCCCATATATATTTAAATGCTTTTGTAAAATTCTTTGTTGGTTCAGAAAATACTGCAGAATTAGGAATATGCACTATTTTTCCTGTACTTTGTTCATACTCGTTTCCATCTGCAATCTCTAACATTTCAAATCCTAAAGAGTGCATTGTTATTACATCACCTTTTATTCCTTTAATTTCTATTCTGTCTTCAATTTCAAATATTTTCTTTGCATTTATGTATATTCCAGCAAAGAAATTAAATATTATCTCTCTTAAAGCAATAGTTACTGCTGCAGAAACAAAACTAATTAGAGTAATTAAACTCTTTATCTGTTCTTTCCATATTAAAATAACTACCAACCAACAAATTATTGTTAAAGAAATTTTTATTTTTCTATTTCTAAAATATTTCTTTTTATCACTTACTGGTAATTGTGAATATATTTTTCTTGTTGCAAGTTTTATTAAATCAAAAAATAAAACAGCAAATATAGTAAGTATTGTTAAATGAATGTATTCTTTGTTTATACCTGTATCTCTTCCAACATATTCAGAAAACTCTTCTAATATTTTTAACATTTCTTCTCCTATTCTATATTTTTAACATTTTCATCTGGAACAAAATATTTTGTTCCTAGCATTTTATCTGGTAAATATTGTTGCTCTACAACATGACCTGGAAAATCATGTGGATATTTATATCCAATGCTATATCCAAGATTTTTCATTCCTTCTGCTGGTGCATTTCTAATATGCATTGGAATAGTTCCTGTGTCTTTACTTGAAACATCTTCTAAAGCTTTATCTATTCCAAGATATGTTGCATTTGATTTTTTCGAATTTGCAACATATACAGATGCTTCTGCAAGTATAATTCTTGCTTCTGGCATCCCTACCATATGAACAGCTTGCATAGCAGAATTTGCAACAACAAGTGCATTTGGGTTTGCAAGACCTACATCCTCTGATGCACAAATCACTATTCTTCTAGCTAAAAACATTGGGTCTTCTCCTCCTTGTAAAGCTCTTGCTAAATAAAACAATACTGCATCTGGATCTGAACCTCTCATTGATTTTATAAATGCACTTATATTATCATAATGTGAATCTCCTGATTTATCAAAAACTGCTTTTTTTGTTTGAACACAATTTTGAAGAATCTCATCTGTAATTACTATTTCACCATTTTCATTCATTGAAGTTGTAAGAGTTGCAATTTCTAAAGCATTTAAAGCTGTTCTTACATCTCCTCCTGAAATAATGCTTAGTTTTTCTAATGTTTCATCTTCTATTTTTATGTTGTATTCTCCAAGTCCTTCTTTTTTTGTTAGTGCCATTTTTAAAACTTTAAAAATATCATCTTGTGTTAAAGGCTCAAGTTTCACTACCATAGAACGTGAAATTAAAGCTTTATTTACTTCAAAATATGGATTTTCTGTTGTTGCTCCAATTAAAATTATTGTTCCATTTTCTACATATGGAAGCAATGCATCTTGTTGCAACTTATTAAATCTATGTATCTCATCTATAAATAAAATAGCTTTACCTGCTGGATTTAGCATAAAATTTTTGGTCTCTTCTATTACTGCTTTTATATCTGCTACACCAGCTGTAACGGCATTTATTTTATAGAATTTATATTTAGTTGTTTCTGAAATCACTTGTGCAAGTGATGTTTTTCCACATCCTGGAGGTCCAAATAATATTAGGCTTGATAGTCTATCTGCTTTTATTGTTCTATATAAAATTTTATCTTTACCTAAAACATGCTCTTGCCCTACATATTCTTCAAGTGTTTTAGGTCTTACTCTATAGGCTAGTGGTTCGTTCATTTTCTCCTCCTTTGGAAAAGAGAACCGTCCCCTTTTCCATTTAATCAATTAGCATTGCATCTCCAAAACTAAAAAATCTGTATTTTTCTTTCACAGCTTCATTGTAAGCATCTAAAACAAATTCTCTTCCTGCTAATGCTGATACAAGCATTAAAAGTGTTGATTTTGGAAGGTGGAAATTTGTTATTAATCCATCTATACATTTAAATTTATAGCCTGGATAAATGTATATTCCAGTATCTCCTTCTGTAGCTTCAACTAGTCCTGTTTTTTCTGATGCAATTGTTTCTAATACTCTACATGATGTTGTTCCAACTGCTATTACTCTTCCTCCTGCTTTTTTAGTTTCATTTATCTTTTCTACATCTTCTTGCTTTATATAGAAGTGTTCTGTATGCATTTTGTGTTCTTCTATGTTTTCTTCTTTTACAGGTCTAAAAGTTCCTATTCCTACATGTAAAGTTACATTTGCAATTTTTACTCCATTTTCTTCTATTCTTTTTAAAAGCTCTGGGGTAAAATGCAAGCCTGCTGTTGGTGCAGCTGCAGAGCCATCATATTTTGCATACACGGTTTGATATCTATCTTTTTCTTTCAAACTTTCGTGTATGTATGGTGGAAGTGGCATAAGTCCAATTT
>OCTW011536090.1_pt1 | contig 13108 bp, 9 predicted proteins | sample 1539671 | NCBI WGS metagenome assembly OCTW01 (sample SAMN02144230, study PRJEB22623) | gut metagenome | biome: sheep rumen | host: Ovis aries | place: New Zealand | reverse complement strand
GTGTAGGTGCCCAGCAGCTGCTCCTCAATCTTCTGCTCCTGCTCGTTGAAGGTGTAGCGCATGTTCTCCCACACGTCGCGCTCCACGTCGTATTCGCGGCCTTCGTCGGTGGCCACGGTGACGATGCCGTCCTGCTCGTCGATGGCGATGACGGTGCCCAGGGTGCCGTTGACCCAGCGCTTCTCCTTGTCGTTCTTGATGAAGATGACCTGAGCGCCGGGCTTGAGCTGCAGCTCCATGGGCGTAGGCAGCGACGCCTCGGGGAACTCGCCCTGGATAACGCCGTGGAACACCGACGGCAGGCCGTCGAGCTCAGCCAGCCGCTGCTCGTTGGTATAGTCAACGATGTCGCGGCGGGCGGCGAGGATGATGTTGAGAGATCCTCCCTCGGCCCCTCTCCCTGTCTGCTGCGGGACGGTCTGCCTATTCAGCGTCGCCAGGTCGGTGGCCGTGGCGGTGTTGTTGCGTATGCGGTCGAGGATGCTGATGAAGTGTGGGTCGCTCTGGCGGTAGACCTTGCGCAGCTCGATGCTCACGATGGGCATCTGCTGCCACACCTTGGCGTTGAAGAAATAGGCCGAGGGGTAGAAAGGCTGCAGCAGCTGGCGGTCCTCCTCCTTGACCACGGGCTCCAGCTGGTAGATGTCGCCCACGAGCAGCAGCTGCTTGCCGCCGAAGGGCTCGTAGCTGCGGGTGTAGACGCGCAATACCTTGTCGATGAAGTCGATGATGTCGGCACGTACCATTGAGATCTCGTCGATGATAATCAGCTCTACCTCGCGCAACAGCTTGCGATGGGCACCGGTGTACTTCAGTGTCTCCTTGATATGGCGGCGGCTGTAGCGCTGGTCGGTGGGCAGCAAGGGGTGGAAGGGCAGACGGAAGAAGCTGTGCAACGTGGCACCGCCGGCATTGACGGCGGCGATGCCCGTGGGGGCCAGGATGACGTGCTTCTTCTTGGTATGCTCGGCCACATAGCGCAGGAAGGTGGACTTGCCCGTGCCGGCCTTGCCCGTGAGAAACAGCGACCGACGGGTGAAGTTCACCAACTGCAGGGCGTCCTGCCACTCCTTGTTGTCTAAATCCAGTTCCATGACTGTAGAAGGTTGACTTTAGACTTTAGACTTTAGATTTTAGACTTTAGACTTTAGAGCTAAAACCTCAAACCTTAAACCTCAAATCTCAAACCTCAAACCTCAAACCTCAAATCTCAAACCTCAAATCTCAAATCTCAAACCTCAAACCTTAAACCTTAAACCTCAAACCTCAAACCTCAAACCTTAAACCTTAAACCTTAAACCTTAAACCTCAAACCTCAAACCTAAAACACCACGTCCTCGTAGACGGGTTCCTGTTTTTTCTTCTTTGGCTCGGTGGCCTCGCCGCCGTTTGCGGGAGTGTTGCCGGTGGCGGGCTTTTGCTCGGCATTGGCAGGGTCGCGATGACGGACTACGGGCTCGCCCATCTCGTCGAGTTCTATCTCCTGCTCTATAGGCTCGCCATAGTTGAGGCTGTCGATACTGATGGAGTCGGTGTCGCGCGGGGCATAGACGTAGTGGCAGTTCTCATACATGTCGGGCTTGATGCTGTCGTCCTTAGGTTTGCCAAACTTGCCGTGATAGTGCTTGAAGTTCTTGTCGGCCAGCACCGCTTCGAGGAAGTATCCGCAGATGGGGAGTGCCGTTCGCGAGCCCTGTCCCAGTGCGCCTGTGCGGAAGTGTATGCTGCGGTATTCGCCGCCCACCCATGCGCCGCAGACAAGCTTCGGCGATACGCCTATGAACCAGGCGTCGGAGTGGTTGTTCGACGTACCCGTCTTGCCGCCGAACTCCGTGTCGCTATGCTTGCCCACATAGCCCCAGAGGCTCATCGACGTGCCGCCGCGCTCGCGCAGTCCCGCCTGCAGCATCTGCTGCATGAGGAAGGCGCTGCGATAGGGAATCACCTGCCGCTGCTCCGTGGGGGCCGTGTAAATCTCGTTGCCGTCGCGGTCGAGGATGCGGGTGACGAGCACCGCCTCATGGGCGCGGCCGTCGTTGACCACGGTGCCGTAGCTGTTGACAAGCTCCAGCAGGTTGACGTCGCTACTGCCCAGGGCCAGTGCCGGCGTGGGGTCGAGGGGACTCTTGATACCCATGGCCTTGGCGGTGTTGGCAATATTCTTGATGCCCACCTCCTGGCCCAGCTTCACGGCCACGGAATTGATACTCTGTGCGAAGGCGGCGCGCAGGGGCATGGAGTCGCCGGTGAAGTATCCGTTGGCGTTGGTGGGTGCCCACGTCACCTCTTTCTTCTGGTCGGAATCCCACACCTTCATGGCGAAATAGGAGTCGCGGCGGCGGTCGCAGGGCGTCAGCCCCTGGTTCATGGCCTCGGTGTAGACGAAGAGCTTGAACGTAGAGCCGGGCTGGCGCATGGCCGTCACCTTGTCGTATTTCCACGAGTTGAAGTCTACGTCGCCCACCCACGCCTTGACGTGGCCGGTGGCGGGCTCCATGGCCACGAATCCGCAGTGCATGAAGCGCACCATATAGCGTATGCTGTCCATGGTCGACATGTTTTCGTGCTCGGCTATGCGCGTGCCGATAGTGCCGTCGGCATTCTTCACATATTCAAAGAGCTTCACCGTGTGGGGCTTGTTCAGGTAGTAGGCAATGCTGTCGGCATTGTCGTTAAACCGCTTTGCCAGTGCCTTGTAGCAGGGCTGCCGCTTGGCAATATCCTCTATGAATCCTGGTATCTCCTGGTGGTGCTCGTCTTGCCAGGGATTGGTGTTGCCCCAGTGCTCGCGAAAGCGGTTTTGTATCACCGCCATCTGCTTCAGTGCTGCCTGCTCGGCATAGCGCTGCAGGCGTGTGTCGAGGGTGGTATAGATTTTCAGACCGTCGGTGTAGAGGTCGTAGCCGTTGTCGTGGCACCACTGCCGTAGCTCTGTTGCCACGGCCTCGCGGAAGTAGTTGGCCTTGCTGTCGTAGGCGCTCTCCACCGAGAAGTCGAGGTCGATGTCCACCGTCTTCAGCGAGTCGAAGGCCTCCTGCGTGAGGTGTCCGTGGCGCCGCATGTTGTCGAGCACGACGTTGCGGCGCTTCACGGCGTTGTCGGGGTGTATGCGCGGGTTATAATAGGTGGTGGCTTTGAGCATGCCTACGAGGATGGCGGCCTGGTCGGCGGTGAGCGCCTTGGGCGTGGTGCCGAAGTAGGTCTTTGCCGCCGTCTTGATGCCGAAAGCGTTGGAGCCGAAGTCAACGGTATTGGCATACTGCGTCAGTATCTCCTCCTTGGTAAAGAAGTATTCCAGCTTGTAGGCCGTAATCCACTCCTTGCTCTTCATGATGAGCATCTTCAGGCCGGGAATGTTGCCTAAGAGTCCCGTGCTGTACTCCGTGCGCACGCGAAACAGGTTTTTGGCCAGCTGCTGGGTGATGGTAGAGGCGCCGCGGGCATCGTGGTGCATCACATAGTCTTTCAGGGCGGCGCCGAAGGCGGCGTAGTCGATGCCGTGGTGGCGGTAGAATCGCTCATCCTCGGTGTCGATGAGTGCCTCCCAGAACACGGGGTTCACATCTTCGTAGTTCACCGGCGTGCGGTTCTCGCTGAAGAACTTGCCTATCTGCTGTCCGTCGGCGCTGTAGAGCTCTGAGGCCTGCGCCGGCCGCTTGTTCTTGATCATCTCCATCGACGGCGACTTGCCGAAGAGCCACAGGAAATTGCAGTCGACAGCCACCAGATAGAGTCCGAACATGACCAGCAGCGAGGCTACCGTTGACACAATCTTGATGTACCACGGACGACCCTTGAAGATGCCTATATACCAGTTGACGGCGCCCTTCAGGGCGCGCCAGGGCAGGGTTAGTTTGCTTGACTTTCCAGACTTACTCATATTGCGAAATGTGTTGAGACGTGTGTTACGATATTTGTTGCGATATGTGTTTCATTATTTGTGCTTTGTCGTCGGGGTGAAACCACGTCATCCCGGCGTCGCGCTTCAGCCATGTCAGCTGTTTGCGGGCGTAGCGCCGCGTGTTGCCCTTGATGCGCTCCACGGCCTCGTCTAAGGTCCACTGGCCGTCGAAATGGTTGAACAATTCTTTGTAGCCAACAGTGTTTAAGGCGTTTACACTTCGATGCTGCAGCATTGCTTTAGCCTCTCCAAGCAGTCCGTTGGCCATCATCTGGTCTACACGGCGGTTGATGCGTGTGTAAAGCTCCTCGCGGTCGCGGTTAAGGCCAATCTTGACGATGCCGAAGGGCCGCTGCTTCCTCGTGGCCGTGCGGTAAGAGGTGTAGGTCTTGCCCGTCATGTGGCAAATCTCCAGGGCGTGCACCACGCGCCGCGGGTTCTGGCGGTCAACGATGGCGTAGTGCTCGGGATCCAGGCGCCGCAGCTCCTCTACCAGTGACTCCAGTCCCTCCTCTGCCAGGCGCCGCTTCATCAGCGCGCGCGTCTCGTCGTCGACGGTGGGAATGTCGTCGATACCGTTGCACACGGCGTCGATATACATCATGGAGCCGCCGCTGAGTAGGGCGTAGTCGCTCGTGGCGAAAAGCTGCGGCAGCAGCGCCATCACCTGCTGCTCATACATTGATGCGCTGTAGTAGTCGCCGATGCTGAGGGTGCCTACAAAATAGTGCTTCACCCGTTGCTGCTCTTCGGCGGTAGGTGCGGCGGTGCCAATCTTCAGCTCGCGAAACAGCTGGCGCGAGTCGGCGTTGATGATAGGCACACCCAGCTCGCCGGCCAGCTCCATGCAGAGGCCGGTCTTGCCTACAGCCGTAGGCCCCGTGACAACTATCAGCTTCTTCTCACCTTCCACTTCTCAACCTCTATCGAATGATGCCGCGCTTCGAGGTCTCGATAAACGAGCAGATATACTCCACCTCCTTAGAGTCGGGATACTTGGCGCGTGCCTCGGCAATGCCGTCCTTGAGCACGCCCTGCGAGTAGATGATGCGGTAAGCCTCGTGGATGGCCTCGATGGTTTCGCGGGGGAATCCGCGGCGGCGCAGGCCAACAAGGTTGACGCCGGCGTATCGCACGGGTTCCTTGCCGGCAATGACGTAGGGCGGAATGTCCTGCGAGGTGCGCGTGCCGCCCTGGAACATGATGTAGCCGCCCACCTTGGTAAACTGGTGGAACAGGCAGGTGGCCGAGATGATGGCGCAGTCGTCGACCACCACCTCGCCGGCAAACTTCGTGGAGTTGCCTATGATGCAGTTGTTGCCGATGACGCAGTCGTGGCCTATGTGCATGTTCTCCATCAGCAGGTTGCCGTTGCCCACGACGGTCTTGCCCTTCGAGGCGGTGCCGCGGCTGATGGTGACGTTCTCGCGGATGGAGTTATTGTCGCCAATGATGCAGATGGTCTCCTCGCCCTGAAACTTCAGGTCCTGGGGCTTGGTAGAGAGGCTTGCACCGGGGAAAATCTCGTTACCGGAACCCAGTCGGGTGCCGAAGTGCAGCGTCACACTGTTATACAGCTTGTTGTTGTCGCCGATGATCACGTTCTTGTCAATCACGCAAAAGGGGCCGATCACGTTGTTGTCGCCCAGGATTGCCTCAGGGTCGACAACGGCCATAGGATGTATTTGGTTTGCCATAGTCTTGAAATTTTCTTTATGGTTCTTGAGACTTTATCTGTGCAAAGGTAAGCAATTTATTTCAAACTCACGGCAAATAGTCTCGTTTTTTCTGTTTTTTTAGTATCGCGAGGAGCAAACGGATAGTCAGCCCTCAGCAAACGGCGCTTTCGCTTGGAGCAGATTCTTTATAATGCAGTCGTAGGGCATCAGTTGGGCAGTATTGACCTGAGGCCTGTGAATGGCGGTGTCATCGTATGACGGAACCTTAGCCTCTTGTATTATTGGTGATGAAATCAACCACTCTTTTCAAAGCATTGATATAGCCTTTGCCATATTTCAGGTCGGGCTCCATATAGTTGCCCTCGCCCCATTCGTTCCATGATTTCAGGAAACACAGAGGATTGTTTTTAGAGGCCACCGCAGACAGCGTGTCAAGGCAGTGCTTTTCAAACTCTTGAGGAGTGGCACCAAAGAACAGGTCGCCCCTTGCTCCGCTGCGCGGTGTGTGGTCCCAGTTAGGCATTATGACGGGGATATACTTGTCGTTGGTCTTTTCCAGGTCGGTGACCAGCCGCGGCCACATCTTCTTATATGGATTGATGCGAGGGATGTTGATGATAAAGCTTGCACGGCGTAAGACCGACCAAAAGCTCAAGATATGGTCTTTGCTGTTCCTGCACGACACGACGGCATCGAATCCCTTGTTTAGTATCTCCTCGCCGTGAAGGTCGGCAAGAAGTTCAAAACCGAGGAAATAGAATCCAGGCAGATTGTTGTCGTGAGCCAGCTGCTGCCATGTGTCCATGAACAGCTTAACGTCAGGGTGCTCCAGAGGCTTGTATATCATATATATCAGTTTTCCTTGGTACTTCATGTAGCGTGGATCGCTGAATGCTTTGAGCCGGGCGTAGAAGTGGTTTACAATATCCTCTTTTCCGGGGTAGGTCTGCTCGGCCAGCAGTTTACTGTCAAAGATTGCTCCCTCCTTGCTCCACGACTTCTTCTTCCACGACTCGTTGGCCCAACAGAGACAAAAGGGGTAGTCGGGCTTGCCGCTGTCTACGACCTCGCGGAAGGGGAGCTCCAGTTCTTCGTGACCATTGCCAAACCAGTATTCGTAATAGCAAAAGCCGTCAACCCCCGCTTCACGAGCCATGACGGCCTGTTGCTCTCTGACTTCTGGTACTCGTAAGTCATAGAACCCTAAGTCGGCAGGAATCTTTGGCTGATAGTGTCCGGGAAACAGTTTCTTCGCTTTTGCCACGTTTGTCCATTCCGTAAAGCCGTTTCCCCACCATTCGTTGTTGTGAGGAGTAGGATGATATTGTGGCAGATAGAATGCTATGATAATTGGTTGTGTCATTGCTTTTGTAGTTTTATGAAATAACCGTTCATGAGTTTTGTCGCGAGGTTCTGCAGGTCGGCCTCCTGTCTGGCTTTTATGGTCAGGTACTGGTTAGTGGCTTTCTCTGCCAGCTTGTCATAAGGCATGTCGTTGAACTTGAGCAGGGCTCCGTACATGCTTGACTCATATATAGGCGTGAAATAAACGGGAGAATCTCCTAACACCTCGGGTATGGAGCATACGTTAGACGACAGCACTGGCTTGCCATAGCTCATGGCTTCCACGGGAGGGTATCCGAAGCCTTCAAACAGTGTGGGGTAGAGCAGGGCGTGGCAATGGCGGTAAGCCTTGTTGATGTCTGACGAGGAGAGGAAGGGCAGTGCAACATGATTGCTGAAAAGGCTTTTCTTGCATCCCGTGGTGGCGATGAGAGCCGATGGATCAGCGTTGGCAGCAAACTGCTTGAAGGCGTTGAGCATGCGTTCGCCGTTCTTGGTTATCCTGTCTGCCGAGAGTAGCAGATAATATTTCCTGTGGTTGTCAACAAGTTCTTTCAGCTGCCCGTTGCAGATGTCGGTACTTTCGTCGGGGCATGTTTTCATCGGGGCATAGAATACGTGTATCTTGTCAGCGAACTCTGGCAGGAAGTATCTGATGGCCTGCCTTGAGTAGTCTGATACTGTCACAATCTCAGAATCATTGTCGCCAATGAGTCGCACCATCAGTTTTGCCCTGGCGGTAGTGGTGCCTGAGAGCAGCCTGACTTTTATGCGGCCAAGACAATTATAGAGAAACCGGCCGGGGTGTTTTATATAGTGAAGGTATTCGATGCGCGACGACGCCATCTCTTCGACGTACATATCATGGATGACCGCCACGACCTTGCAGCCCAAGTGGCTGAGGTTTCCGAGAGGCAGGTCGCAAAAGGTCTGTGCACACGTTACAAAGAGCAGGTCGATATTGTTTTCGCTGATGATATCTTTCAGCTTCTTCTTGCTGTAGTCGACAGGCACGACGCGTATATGCGACCTCAGGCTTTCCGGGCTCAATGCCTCATACTTGAAGTTTCGCTCCGAGGTGTACAGGCTATAGAGCGTCACGTCGGGATAGTCGCCGAGCAGTGACACCAGCCGCAGAAAGAGCGTCTGGGCGTATTCCGCCGCACCATTATAGTATGACGTCTGTGCTTCTGTTTGGTCAAAGAGTATGTTCATATATAGTAGTTTAAGGGATGGCGTCCCTGACACTTGTAATCCAGGTCTTTCTCTCGTTGGCCGATCTTTCTTGCCGGCACGCCTCCGACGATATCGTAGGGAGCCACATCGCGGGTGACGACCGCTCCGGCACAGACGACGGCTCCACGCCCTATGGTGACGTTTTGGAGAATGGTAGCGCCTACACCCACCCAAACATAGTCGTCAATGTGGATGGGATAGTACTTGCCGTGGAAATCCCTGGAGTTGATGTCGTGGCCGCCGCTGACGATACTCACGTTGTGAGATATAGACACGCTGTTGCCTATTGTCAAGCCGCCGCGGGCGTCTATCAGGCAGTTGCGGTTGATGTGAGAATTGTTGCCGAGAACCAGTCGCCTCGGGGCTATGAAATAGTTTTTCCGGTCAATCACGCTGTCTTTGCCTATCCTCAGGCCAGCCAGCTTGTAGAATATGTTTCTGATACGGTAGACAGGCAGATGAGGGAGTATGCTGTTGAGGAAGTACTCAGTCATAAAGACTTTCATGCATTTGTAGGCGCTGGTATGCTTGATACGTTCGGTCAGTAGCCTTCTGACGTAGTAGTTTCTCTTTGCCTTGCTTTTCCCATACTGCGTCGTTATGCGGTAGTTGTATTTCAGACTGCCGTAGATGTCGGCCGATGCTCCTTCTGCCTTGTATTTCTGTATGGGCGCAGCCACTCTCTTGAACTTTTGTCCGCTATGATACATACGGTAGATGGCGTCGAAGTCAAGAGCGAAACCATATTCTCCGGTCTTGCTGACATCGTAAAGGAATTGCCTGTGCACATCGGTCCTCATCAGCGAACAGCCGTGCCGGTAGATGGCTTCATATTCCAGCCGTTGCAGGTCTTTGCCTGATTCTATGTAGTCGTCCTTGCAGCCATCGTCGGCAATGGCGTCGCCGTAAATAATGGCGTCGTCGCTGTCGGCAGCAGCCTCTGCCAATATTCTCAGTGAGTCTGGCGAGCAGAATACGTCGCCGCTGTTGAGAATATTGATCCATCTGCCGGTAGAGTGGCCGATGCCTTTGTTCATGGCATCGTAGAGTCCGCCGTCAGGCTCGGAGCACCAGTAGGCTATGCGGTCGGCGTATTCTCTGACAATGTCGGCAGTGCCGTCGGTGCTGCCACCGTCGATGACTATATATTCCTTTGCTTCCCAGGTCTGGGAAAAGAAACTCTCCATCGTCTCCCTGATACCTGACGCATCGTTGTAGACTACGGTTATTACGCTTATTTTATCGTTCATCGGCGGTTTCTATTCTTCGGGTTCGTATGTCTTGTTGAGTATACGTAGGCGCTCCTGCTGCGACTTGGCTCCAAAGAGCAAGTTGTCATATTGCTGGGCGGGTATCTTCATGCTGAATGTAGTGGTGTAGAGTGAAAAGAGGTAGACCGTTGCGCATAGCAACACGCGATTGCTCTTAATCATCAGACTGTTGGCTATGTCTATCCATAATATCCAGAAAGGAAAGAGAAAGAGGTAGGAAATCCTGGAACTCAGTTCCTTGAACTCTGCCAACACATAATAGAATGTGAAATACACAAGGATGCTGTTGATGGCCATCACTCTATATTTATACTCACGTGTCAGCCGGTCGTAATAGATGGTCACCAGGCTGATGAGCAGTATGGCGAAGAAGGTGCCCACGATGGGCAGTTCTCTGGTTGCCGTGTACAACTCTGTATAGACTTTGATCTTGGCTGCCAGGGTGCCTTCAAGACCGAGGGCAGCAATAACCAGTGAGATGAAAGACACCTTGCTGAGGTAAAAGGCGAGCAAGCCGAAGTATGTGCCCAGGAAAAGCCAGCGGTTTAACCGCTTATGGAAAAAGAAATACAGCGGCAGGAAAAGTATGGAGGAGGCATGGAAACAGATGGCGGCGAAGCATAGTGAGAAGTATTGCAGAGGCTTGCGCTTCTCAATATACTCCAAGGCGTTGAGGAAGATAAGTATTGCTATCTGGTTGCGTATCAGGTTGAACATGATGTTCAGCCCCTCAAAGGCTATGAACAATATCCATACAAAGGCGATGTTGCGGATTTCCCACCGGCGCAGGAATCGCAGGAAGAGCATCAGGTCTATGGCTGTGACAACGATGACGAGGAAGCTTACTTCACGTGTAAAGATGCTGCAGAGGCAGCAGAGCAGCGTGAATCCTGGCTCACGTATCACGGAGTCGCTCTTGTCGGACAACAATACAAAGATGTCGCCCCATTCCACGTTCCTCATTGTTTCGGCATAGGTTGTCCAGTCTGTGAATACATATCCTCTGAAACCGAAAAAGATAAAGAACACAGCCACGGCAAACATGTTGGCATAGCTTTTGTGCTGCTCGTCGTCGAGCTTTTCATAAAGCCATGCACACGCCCCTAACACCAAGAGTACAACAATATATGGTACAGAATATTCCAATGTGGCGGGTCTGTCGGTTCAGCCTAAAAATGATATTATCTTACCTTTGTATTCCTTCCACAGCACGACAACAGAGCCGACGAAGCATGCAAAGACAATCCACATGAACATGATGACAATCTTTGGGGTGCTCACAGGCTTGGGGTTGACCCTTGCCGGCTGGATGACGGTAAAGGCCGGGGTCTTTTCCTGAAGCTTGGCCTCGGCGGCCTTCAGCTGAGCCATGCTTTGAGTGTAGACGTTGTACTTCAGCTGCATGTCGTTCTCCAGGTCCTCGGTCTGTGCAGTGACAGCCATCAGGGTGGCGTTAAGGTTGGAGTCGCTGCTTCTCACATAACGCTTGCGTATGTTTTCGTAATCCCGTTTCGCCTCTTCTGCCAGCCGTCTGTAATACTCAACGTCGGTCCGGGCCTTGCTCGTGCGGTAGTCGATGATGTATTCCTGAAGGTGATGCTGCAGGGTGTCGGCCATGATGGCGGCAACCATCGGGTCCTGGTCGGTGACGCTGAGCGTTATGACGCTGGTCTTTTTATCAACTTGGCAGTTGACAGCCGACATCACTTCCTTGTAAACATCCCATTGCGTGCGGTTCATGGCATAAGGGTCTGGTGCTCCCTTCCCGCTGGGATGGAGTGGTTCCGATGGTTTTAGCAATTCCGCCAGCCACACTTTGGGGTAGTTCCACCAGGGAATCTTCACTTCCTTAATCAGATGGTCGATATACTTTCTCGGCGTATTGTCTTTCTGCAACCTGACAGGAACGTCGTAAAGAGACTCAATGAATTTTGTGGATTCGAAGATATCAGGATACAGGTCCGGATAGATGGCATCCATGGCATTCTTGTTGCCGCTAAGGTTTACCCCAAACGACGAGGCCAGGTCTGAGAGACTGCCCGACAAGGTGGCTCCCGAGGAAAACTCCGGTGCCAATATAACGCTACTGCTAAACACCTTTGGGATGCTGAAAGCCGCTATAATGCCGCCGACGGCACCAGCGGCAGCATAGCGCATCAGATACTTCCAGTTCCTGATCAGCACTTTCAACAGCCCTATTATGTCTATCTCCGTTCTTTTCTGTTTTTCCATATCTTCAGGTTTTGTCTTTTACTGTTATTTATTCCATATTCCCGTGGCGCGCTGCCTTATGAGCAGTCGGCACTGGTAGAGGTGAATGATACTCATCACGGCGTAGCTGCCGCTCATGCAGCTTACGATGCCCTCGATGCCTGACCGGCCGCCGCCAAGGAGCACGGCAGCTATGTAGACGGCGGTAACGGCGACGGAGGTGATAATCTGCACGTAAATCTTGTTGAGTCCGTTGATGAGCATCGTCACGCAGTTGTTGAGGTTGAAGAAGCTGATGAACACGAGCAGCCCTGCCGACACGCTCATGGGCACGCTCACCGTATCGCCAATCCACAGGCTGTAGAAGTAAGGCGCTGACGCGAGCATCAGCAGGCCGGCCACGATGGTGACGCCCCACACGGCCAGCGCATAGCTGAACGTGCGGCGTATCCATGCGTAGTCGCCCTTGACGTAGGCATCGGTATAGGCGTTCCACATGGGCGAGACGACGATGGTGTAGGCAATGGCCAGCAGGTTGAAGTACTTGTAGGCAATGTTGTAGACCGTCACCGCCTCGGGGCCTGCATACTGCGTGATAAAGATGTTGGAGCCGCCGAAGATGACCAGGCAGCTGGTAATCTGAATGAAGAAGAAACCTATGCCCTTGCTGAGCAACTGCCGTCCGAAGGCGCGGTTGAAGCTCCCCGGCGTTGGCCGCAGCTCGGGGTGGCGGCGAAACAGGGGTATGGCGCCTAAGAGGAACACCGCCACCGGCACCGACGTGAATATCAGCACCACGCTGCTGAGGCTCCCCTCGGGCTTCACCTTCGTACATATATATATAAATATGAGTGCCGCCACATTGCCGCTGACGATGAGCAGGTCGTTCATGGCGTAGTGCTGCAGGGCGACATAGACCATTCCGACATTCTTCACCACAAAGACTATCAGTGTAAACACGCAGGCAATGATGACTGCCTGCCGCAGGTGGGCGTTGCTGATGGCGGTGGTGTTGAACACGCTGTTCATGTCGAGCACCATCGCCAGGCTTACCATCACCAGCATCAGTATCAGGGCGATGGCCGCCAGCATGACGAGCGTCGTGGTGAGATAGGTGCGCCCCTTCTCGCTGTCGCCCTGGGCGATGGCCTGCGCCAGGTAGTTGCGCATGCCGTTGCCCAGCCCCACGTCGAAGAACGAAAACCAGAAGAGTATCGACGAGAGCGTCATCCAGATGCCATACTGCTCCGGCGCCAGGTAGTTGAGCGTGACGGGCACGACGAGAAACGACGTGCACAGCCCCGCCACCTTAATCAGGCTCGACAGCAGGATGTTATTGCGCAGCGTGCGGCTGCGGCTGTCCTGCGGGTGGATGATGCTTCGTAACTTGTTGTTCACTTGATTAGGTTAGCAATGGTGGCTATCATCGTGGCGATAGAGGCTGTCGACGTGCCTATGGAGAGCCA
>OCTW011519463.1_pt1 | contig 13109 bp, 15 predicted proteins | sample 1539671 | NCBI WGS metagenome assembly OCTW01 (sample SAMN02144230, study PRJEB22623) | gut metagenome | biome: sheep rumen | host: Ovis aries | place: New Zealand | reverse complement strand
CCATTGCGGTTCCGACCATCATCGGCTTGCCCACGCAGATTCCGGCGGCGATCCTCGGCGCAGGCGTAGGAACGATCGTGTATCTGCTCTTTACGCGCTTTAAGAGCCCCGTGTTCCTCGGCAGCTCCTTCGCGTTCCTGAGCTCTTTGTTCGTCGCGATGACGTATGGCTACTGCGGTATCTTGGTCGGTTCCATCTTCGCGGGTCTCGTGTACGTTGTGATCGCGATCGTGATCCACTTTGCGGGAACGAAATGGGTTTCGAAATTGATGCCTCCCGTTATCATCGGGCCGACGGTCGCTTTGATCGGTCTCTCCCTTGCGGGCAGCGCGATGGGTGACATCGTAAAAGCAAACGGCGACGCTTTGAACGGCGGCTACAACCTGATCGGCCTTCTTTGCGGCCTTGTAGCCTTCATCGTGATCGTTATTTGCTCCACCCAAAAGAAATATAAGAATATGAAGTTGATCCCCTTTATTTTGGGTATCGGCGCCGGCTATCTCTGCGCTTCGATCTTCTCGATCTTCGGTTACTGCTTCAAGGTCGAGTATCTCCAAATCATCAACTGGGATCCCATCGTTAAAAACTTCGTCGTGAACGGCAAATTTACGGGCATTACCGCTTTCTTGAACTATCCGCGCTTCGGTCTCCTCGAGGGCATTAAAGAAATCGCGAACAAAGAAGCGGGCATCAGCGGCGCGAACCTTCTCAACTGGGCGGGCGTCGGCGAAGTTGCGCTTGCCTTTATCCCGGTTGCGCTCGTCGTTTTCGCTGAGCATATCGCGGATCACAAGAACCTCGGCTCCATCATCGGCCGCGACCTCGTGGAAGGTGAACCGGGCCTCGAAAAGACTCTCCTCGGCGACGGCGTAGGCTCCATCGCGGGAACGATCTTCGGTATCTGCCCGAACACCACGTACGGCGAATCCGTCGGTTGCGTCGCGATCACCAAGAACGCTTCGATCCGTACGATCCTCGTAGCGGCGATCATGTGTATCGTCTTGTCCTTCCTCAGCCCCGTTATGGCGCTTCTGCAAACCATTCCGAGCTGCGTAATGGGCGGCGTTTGCTTGACCTTGTACGGATTCATCGCGGTCAGCGGACTGAAAATGTTCAAGAATATCGATCTCGGCGATAACAAGAACCTCTTCACGGTATCCGCGATCCTGATCTCCGGTATCGGCGGCCTCTCGATCCAAATTCCTTACGCGATCTCCGGCGGACACGTCAGCAAGACGATCTCCATCACCGCGATCGCAACCGCGCTGATCCTCGGTATCGTAACCTACGCGATCATCAACGCGCTTGAAAAGAAAGAGGGCAAAGCGGAAGGTTCTTCCGAAAGCGAAGAAACCCCCGAAAGCCTCGTTGCGGGCGCCGTTGCTCCCGACGCGAGCTTCGAACTCAAAGGAACGACTCCGGCGGAAGAGGCCGAAGTCGAAGAAGTTGCCGCTTCTTCCTCGGAAGACAAAGAATAACGATAAAAAAATACAAAAAGCAAAATGGGAGACTTCGGTCTCCCATACTGCCGTATAAAGGAGAAAACAATGCAATTTCCGAAAAACGTAACGGTTTTCAATCACCCCTTGATCAATCACAAAATCGCGATCCTCAGAAACGAAGCGACGGGAATGAAAGAGTTCCGCGAGCTCGTGGAAGAGATCACCACCTTAATGGCGTTCGAAAGTTTGAAAGATATCCCGACCACCGAGATCGACGTTCAAACCCCGCTTGAACTTACCCGTCAAACGGTCGTACAGGAAAAGAGCGTGGTCGTCGTCCCCGTCCTTCGCGCCGGACTCGGAATGGTAAACGGGATCCATACTTTGCTCCCGACCGCGAAAGTCGGGCACATCGGCCTTTACAGAAACGAAGAAACGCTGGAACCTTGCGAATATTATTGCAAGCTGCCCGAAGGAATCGAGAATAAAACGGTTATCGTTCTCGATCCGATGCTCGCTACGGGCGGCAGCGCCGTAGCTGCGATCAATATGCTGAAAGCGCGCGGTTGCAAAAGGATCAAGCAAATGTCCATTATCGCGGCGCCGATCGGCGTGGAGACTCTTGCGAAAGCCCATCCCGACGTTCAAATTTATGTGGCGACCGTGGATAGGCAGCTGAACGAAAACGGATATATTCTTCCGGGTCTCGGCGACGCGGGCGATCGTCTTTTCGGAACGAAATAATCGGAAAAGAAAAGCGATACGTCATCTCTTTCAAACAAAAGGCGGCGAGCGCACTATGATAGCGCGTATTCGTCGCTTTTTTCTTTCCGATCGCCTTGCTCCTTCTTTTCTCGGAACGGCGCCGATCGAAGAATGCACTGAGATATAAAAGCGAGAAGTCTCCGGCTTTGAAGGCAGAAGAAAGCGCTCTGTCCTCGGTTGACTTTTGCATTTTCGTGTGATACTATCTATATAACACAAACGTTAGAGGTGACGGTATGGCTTGTGATCATAATTGCGGATCGTGCGGCGAGAATTGCAGCGAAAGAAACGGAATCGAAAAAGAAAGACTGCACGAACTGTCCAAAGTTAAAAAAGTGATCGGCGTGATCAGCGGAAAGGGCGGCGTAGGTAAATCGCTCGTAACTTCTCTTATGGCGGTCGCCATGCAAAGAAGAGGGTATCGCGTCGCGATCCTTGACGCGGACGTAACGGGTCCGTCGATCCCGCGCGCGTTTGGCGTAAAAGGGCGCGCTTACGGAGACGAAAGCGGCATTTTGCCCCTTGAAAGCGCCTTCGGAACGCAGATCATGAGCGTAAACCTTTTGCTTGAAAACGAAACCGATCCCGTCGTTTGGCGCGGCCCCGTGATCGCGGGCATGGTCAAAAACTTTTGGACGCAGGTTATTTGGAAAGACGTGGACTTTATGTTCGTGGATATGCCTCCCGGCACGGGCGACGTCCCTCTTACCGTTATGCAATCTCTTCCTTTGTCGGGCGTGATCGTCGTTACGACGCCGCAGGACCTCGTGGAGATGATCGTACAAAAGGCGGTAAAGATGGCGGAACTTTTGAAGATCCCCGTTCTCGGTTTCGTGGAAAATATGGCGTATTTCAAATGCCCGAATTGCGGGGAGAAACACCGCATTTTCGGAGATCCCAAAACGCAGAAGATCGCGAAAGAAACGGGAAAGATCGTGGAAGAGCTTCCCCTCGATCCTGCGATCACAGCGCTGTCGGACGGCGGAAAGATCGAGCTTGTAGAGGAAAATTTCCTTTCCTCGCTGGCGGATGAAGCGGAGAAACTCTTATGAAGCGGAAAGCCGTCATAATGGACGAAATGAGTCTCAATCGCGCGTTGCTTCGCATTTCGCACGAGATCCTCGAAAAGAATAAGGGGACGGACGACCTCGTCCTTCTCGGTATTAAGACGCGCGGCGTTCCGATGGCGGAGCGAATTAAGGAGAATATTTTTAAGATCGAAGGGAAGGAGGTTCCCTGTGGATCGCTGGATATTACCCTTTATCGAGACGATCTGACCGAGATCTCCCCGTCGGCTTCCGTCAAAAGCTCGCATATTCCTTGCGATATATATAATAAGAACGTTATTTTGCTGGACGACGTCCTTTTTACGGGGCGTACCGTTCGCGCCGCGATCGAGGCGATCCTGCATACCGGTCGTCCGCGCACGATCCAGCTTGCCGTTATCGTGGACAGAGGACATCGCGAGTTGCCGATCCGCGCGGATTACGTGGGCAAAAACATTCCTACCTCTCTGAAAGAAATGATTTCGGTCGCTTTCCCCGAAACGGACGGCGATTCGGGCGTCTATATTACGTCAACGGAAGAATAAAGGCAAGGAAAACAAAAAAAGGTCGGCACTTTCAGCCGACCGTTTTTTTTAAGTATTCGAATCGTTACGCGTTGAATCCGTCCTTGAACGCTTTGCCGAATTTCAAGACGGGCTTTTTGCTCGCCGCAATTTGGATCTTGTCGCCTGTGGCGGGATTGATGCCTTCTTTTGCGGGAACGTCTTTCACTTCAAAGGAGCCGAAACCGACGATGGCAACTTTGTCGCCGCTCTTCAATGCTTCCGTAACCGCTTCGATGAATGCGTCTAATGCTTTTGCGGATTGCGCGTTCGTAAGTTCCGCTTTTGCGGCGATCGCTTTCACTAATTCGTTTTTCGTCATTTGAAAATACCTCCATAAGGTTTTTTATGTTATAATTATTTTACCATATGAGAGGCGATGTGTCAATACCCGACTTTTTCAAAAGCGTTGTCTTTTACGCTGTATCGTTTTATAATAAAAACAAAACGAACCGAAAAGGCTTGTGGATCGGCTTTCAAAAAGGAGATTGTATGAAAAGAAACGTGATGTTCGTCGGCAGTTTAACGGCGGAAGAGCGCGCAACCGTGATGCGCTTTGCCATCGAGATCGGAGATGAAGCGAAGATCCGAACGAATTGTCTGTTGCGCCCGCTGGACGGCGCGCTTCTCGAAAACGCTTTTAAGGAAAAGGAAAAAGAAATTTCGAAACGGGAAAAGGCGTATGTGGATAGCGTTAAGAACTTCGATCCGAAGACCGTTTCTTCCTCTCTTCGCGATTATCTCGGCGAGGTTACGGAGGATAGTTACGCGAAGTACGTCGCATCTTTGATCAAGCAAGAAGAAGAAGTAAAAGAGCATCTTCGCAAGAGTTATTCCGTGACCGTTGATTACGCCTATCTTTCGAAAAACGACGCGGCGTTTCATAACAGCCTGTCGCCGCGCGTTACATTCGGGTATTCGAACGAACTGCACGAGGAATGTTCGTTTGCGCTTACGCGCGAAAGAAAGGACGCGCTTCTTGATTCTTCCCTCGGTTCCGATCCGGACGAACAAATGGATTACGGCGCTTTCTATCTCGGCGAAACGCCTCTCTATTATGAAGATCTCGAAGTAAAAGCGGGAGGCGAGACCATCTTATCTACCGTTTCTCACGAACAAATTCTCGATCTTTGGCTTTCCAAGGAAGATTTCGTAAAGTTTGTGGATTTTGAATTGAATAAAAAACGCAATCGCAAGATCGCGGAAAAATTGTTAAGCTAAAAGGGAGTCCGATCGCTTTTCCCTCCAAGCAATGGAAAAGTTGACTTGCGAGCCCCGAAAAGAGTATAATCGGAGTTGAGGTATAAAATGAAAAAACTAATCGTCAGTTTGATAGGGTATATTTTGCTGGGCATCGTCGTGATCGGCGCAGCCGTTTTGCTTTCGATGCGTTCGATCGGTTATTTTGATTATTTAAAAATCAAAACTATCGTTTCCGCTCCCGCTTATCAAGACGGAGATCCTATAACGATCATGTCTTCGAATGCGCGTAGGAGAGAAAAACTCCTTTCAACGAGCAAGCTCGATACGGGCGATCACCGCTGGTACAGGCGCGCAAAGTATTATCTCGCGAATATCGAACTCGTTGAGCCCGATATTCTCGGCTGTCAGGAAGTCCAGCCCGGGCAATACAAGTTCCTTTGCAAGCATTTGAAAGGCTACGGCAGCGTCGTTTGTTATCGCGATAAAAAGGGAAGTCGCAGCGAATCATGCCCGATTTTCTATAATAAAAACAGATTCACTCTCTTGGATAGCGGCACGTTTTGGCTTTCCGAAACGCCGGACAAAATGAGTCTCGGATGGGATTGTACGCAGTACCGCATTTGTACTTTTGCGAAATTGCAGGACAAAAACGGCGAAATTCTGACGGTATTCAATACGCACCCCGATTGGAGCCACGACGAAGCGCGCATCAAGCAGCTTCAAGTGGTTGCGGATAGGGTAAAGCAAACGGAAGGAAAGTGCGTCGTGATCGGAGATTTGAATTCGGCAAAAGGAACGGACTGGGGCGATCGCTCTCTCGCGAGCCTGGAAGCGATCTTGAAAGACAGCCAGGACTTTAACGGAGGCGTTTATTACGGAGATACGTATAACGGTTACGGCAGCAAGGACGAGGACGAAATGCCCCTTCCTTTGGATTATATTTATCTGCCCGAAAGCGCGACGGTATATGAAGTCGGTAAGATCGATAAGGTGTATAACGGCGTGTATCCGTCCGATCACTTCCCGATCTACGCGAAAGTATCTTTTTGATAGAAACCGGACTCTTGAAAACAAAATGAAAGGCGGTTTTCCCTGTTGACGGAAAGCCGCTTTTATAGTATAATTATAACTGTGCGTATGAGCTGCCCCGAAGGGTGCTTCGCCCCGGCTGATGCGCATAATGAAATAAAAAAAAGGAGATACAATTATGGCTAAATGGATTTGTCCCGTATGCGGCTATGTACACGAAGGAGACAGCGCTCCGGAGTTTTGCCCCGTTTGCAAACTTCCGGGCAGTAAGTTTAACAAACAGGAAGAAGAAGCTTTGACTTGGGCGGCGGAGCACGTCGTCGGGATCGGCAAAAACGTTCCCAAAGATATTTACGACGGTTTGAAGAGCAATTTCGAAGGCGAGTGCAGCGAAGTAGGTATGTATCTCGCGATGGCGCGCGTGGCGTACCGCGAGGGCTATGCCGAGATCGGCGCGTACTGGGAGAAAGCGGCGTTTGAAGAGGCGGAGCACGCGGCGAAATTCGCGGAACTTCTCGGCGAAGTCGTTACCGATTCTACCAAGAAAAACCTCGAAATGAGAGTGGCGGCGGAAAACGGCGCCACGATGGGTAAAACCGAACTTGCCAAGAGAGCGAAAGCGGAAGGGTTGGACGCCATCCACGACACCGTCCACGAAATGGCTCGCGACGAAGCGCGCCACGGGAAGGCGTTTAAGGGGCTTCTCGATCGCTACTTCAAATAAGTCGAGCGCGTATAGCGGCGCATATACTTCGCTAACTATTTCATCAAAGGGCAGTTACGTACAAGGAGTACGCGCCTGCCCTTTTCTTCAAAGAGCGCTTGTCTCTACGCCACTCTCCGCGCTCTTGCGATTGGGGATGATTGAGCGAATAAACGCAAATCTACTTTGTTTCTTACTGCAAGGCGGCGAAATTACGTACGACAAGTACGCTCAATCCCGCCCCTTGCCGAACCGAAGGTCCGCGTGGAGGCTTGCCTCATAGCGCGCCTTGCACCTGACACCCTTCTCCGAAGTCTATTAAAGTGTAAAAAAGAATCACGCAGTTGCATAAAAAGTATGCCTGCGTGGTTTTTTATAAGGAGTACGCGCCTGCGGCTCTTTTTCGTTGCGCCTCGTCTCTGCACCACTCTCCGCGCTCTTGCGATTGGGGATGATTGAGCGAATAAACGCAAATCTACTTTGTTTCTTACTGCAAGGGGGCGAAATTACGTACGACAAGTACGCTCAATCCCGCCCCCCTTGCCGAACCGAAGGTCCGCGTGGAGGCTTGCCTCATAGCGCGCCTTGCATCTGCGAGCCCTTCTCCAAAGTCGCTGAAATGCGGATATAAAAAAGAGAGGTCTTTCGAGGACCTCTTTTTCGTTGCGCCTTGTCTCTACGCCACTCTCCGCGCTCGAAAATGTTGAATGTGTCGAGCCTCGTATCCTCGCCTTTTTTGCGACTTTGTATCGGGATCCTTTCTCCGAAGTTCATTCAATACAATAAAGCGAATCGGATCGTATAATAAAAAACGAGGACTCGTTCAAGCCCTCGTTTTATGAAATCGTATGTTTCGGCGTTTTTGTTCTTACTTTTTTTCCGACTTGTCTTCACCCTTGGCGTTATTGTTTAAGATAAAGCTTAAAACGAGCCAGAGGAAGAGAGATCCGAGGACGGTCCATAAGGAGATCCAACCATCCGTCGGCGCGAATCCGAGAGGAGCTTCGCCGTCGGCGGCGGTGAAAATCACGTCGATCAACCACATAAGCGTAGAAGCACCGTAAATAATGGTCAAAACGTCCAAATGCAGGCGTTTTCTATCGCGGAAAAAGAACCAAAGCGCGCCCGCGATAACGGTGCAGACCAATGCGGTAATGAAATACATATCAAATAGCCTCTCCTTCCGCGGCAAGTTCGGTCGCTTTTTCTTTTCTGTGTTTTCTGAATTTGAATAAGTCCACAAGGAAGGTGCCCACCGCCCATGCGGCAAAGACCGCGGCAAACATCGTTACGCCTACGGTTCCCATTTCATGCAGCATTTCGCTGACGGCTCCCGCGCCTTCGCCGGCTGCCGTAAGGAAGGGAGGGAAGGGGGTCACTTCCCCGTGAAGAATATGCTCTCCGGCAAGGACGAACGCGCCGCTCCAAAGGGAGAGCTCCAAATAAGAGAGTTTCTTGCTCCATTTTACTTCCGAACCGAATTTATACTCTTTCGGTTCTGCGGTCGTTTCCGCGGCTTTGAGTTCCGCTTTCGTTTCCTTGTGCTTAACGACGTGCTTTACCGCTGCCGTTCCGATAGCAGCTGCGGCTGAAACCAAAAAACATGCCATACTTTGTTTCTCCTTTTTTCTTTTTTACAATGCCCAAATAAGATTTGGGAAGATGCCGAACGTTTCGCTTTACAATCGAACGAGTATTTGCGTTTTGTCCGTTTCCAAACAAAACAAGCTCTTTTGTTTGCTATTATAACACGGATGAAAGAGCTTGTCAAGATGGTTTTGATAGATTTACTCTCAAATTTAGGCGTGACTCCCGAGATATGCGTCTCGGTCGCTTTGCCTCTTGTATTCATCTTGCGAATTGTGTATAATAGCGCAAGGAGGATCGTATGTATGAAAAAAATCATTTCCGTTTTATGGATCGTAACTTTACTGACTGCCTGCACCGCCCTTTGTTTGGCGGGTTGCTCTCTTTTCAAATCCATCTCGGTGGACGACGCGAAATCCAATCTCGAAGCCGCCGGTTACGAGGTAACCGTAATGACGGGTAAAGAGTATTGCGCTACGGAAGACGCAAACCCATTTATTATGGAGTTTGAATTGGATCATTATCTTTACGGGGTCAAAGGAGAGGATGTCATTCATTTGTTCTTCTTCGATTCGGTGGATCACGCTTCGGATAATTCCGATCACATTAGCTTTTCGGGTTTGAAGCAAGGGCAGCATAACAAAGTCGTTTACGCTGCAACGAAGCAGGCGAAAAAGGACGCGAAAATCTGACGTAAGAATCGATCGATCAAGGAACCGAAGGAAAAAGCGAAGGCTTCGCCGTCGGTTTCTTTTTTTTTGTTTTCAGAACAAGAAACCAAGCCCGAATGCGACGAGGAACGAGAGGGCGGCGACGGACGCCATATTGAGTTCGAAAAAACTCATTATAAGGGCGGCGGCGGTCGCTGTCAAAGCGGCGAAAAAATTACCCGTGGAGTAAAACACGTACGGGAAGGTCAGCGCGGCAAGAACGGCGTAAGGGAGATAATAGAGAAAGGATTTCCAAAAAGGAGACGCGATCTTCTTTCGAATGAAAACGAAGGGGATGAAACGCGGAGCAAGGGTCGCCGCGAACATCAAGAGAGCGGAAAGGAGTAGATAGGACGGCTTCATACTTTCCCCTCCTTTCTTTCGCGCTCTTCCGATTCGGTTTTACTTTCTTCCTTTTTGGGGAAGAGCGCCGCGGCGATCAAGGTGGCGGCAAGCGCGGAGATGATGACGCGGAACCCCATCGGGATCTTATTGAGATAGGGAATGTAATAGAAAGCGCAGGAAAATGCCGCGGCGGATAAAACCGCAAGAGCAATGCCCGCGTTTTTTTTGAGCGGCGGCAGGAAAATCGCGATGTACATACAGTAAATGGCGATGCCGGCGGCGGCGATTACGCGCGCCGGAAACAAACTTCCCGATAAATATCCGGCGATCGTTCCGATCTGCCAGCCGACGTAAGGCAAAGTCGCCAAACCGAAATAATAGGCGGGGGTGATCGATTCGCCTTTTTCGCTGGCGAGGGCAAATACTTCGTCCGTCAGGAACAATGACATCGCAAAGCGCTTCATCGGAAGGATGCGGATCCTTACTTGTTGGGAGAGAGAAAAGCTCATCAATGCGTAACGCAAGTTGATGATGAAAACGGCGAGCGCGAGTTCGAGGTAGCTCGCTCCGAAGCGAAGTAGTTCGATCCCGGTAAATTGCCCGGCGGAAGTTAGGTTCGTTGCGGAAATCAAAGAGGTAAACCAAAAAGGGAAATTGCCCCTTTTTGCGGCGAGACCGAAGGTAAAAGAGACCGCAAGATACGCGATCGCAACGGGAATCCCTTTTCTGAGTCCGGCAAGAAAGTCATTTCCTGTTTTCATACGTTTACTATATCACCGCGAGCGATCCGTCAGCAAGCGAAAAAGGACTCTTTACCCTCTTGAAAAAGACTTCCCTGATATGATATAGTTAAGCTATGGCTGAAAGCGAGATCGAAGAACTGCAAAAAATGATAGACGGGGCGAAACGGCTCGTTTTTTTCGGCGGCGCGGGCGTCAGCACCGAGAGCGGGATCCCCGATTTCAGGAGCAAAGACGGACTTTATCATCAAAAGTATAAATATCCGCCCGAATATATGCTTTCGCACGATTGCTTCGAGGATCGGACGGAAGACTTTTTCGACTTTTATCGGGATAAAATGATCTCGTACGAGGCAAAACCGAACGCGGCGCATTTTTTCTTGGCTCGGCTGGAACAGGCGGGAAAGCTCGAAGCGGTCGTTACGCAAAACATAGACGGACTTCATTTCGACGCGGGAAGTAAGAAGGTTTTCGAATTGCACGGTTCGGTTCGCCGAAATTATTGCACGAGGTGCGGAAAATTCTTCGATCTCGATTATATGAAAAGGTCGAAAGGCGTTCCGAAATGCGAATGCGGCGGAGTCGTAAAACCGGACGTGGTTTTATACGGAGAGGGGCTGGACGAGAATGTCGTTCGGGGAGCGATCGGCGCGATCGCGCGCGCGGACGTTTTATTGATCGCGGGAACGTCCTTGACCGTGTATCCGGCGAGTTCTTTTATCGATTATTTTCGCGGAGAAAAGGTCGCCGTCATCAATCTCGGGGGAGAAAAGCGAGTATCGGGCGCTTTGCAGTTGAATGCAAAGGTCGGAGAAACGCTGGAAAAAATCAAAATTCATTAGGAGGTATTTATGGCTAAACAAGGGAAAAAGAAGCGTTCGATCATCGGTGTGTTGGTAAGAACCGTGATCGCGATCGTTTTGATCGTCGTTCTCGCGGCGATCGGCTATTTTGCTTATATAATGATCGATTATTCGCGCATCGAAGACAATTATAAACTGACTCCTTCCGGATCGGCTTCCTATACGTCTGTAAACAAAAGCTCGACCTATACGGTCGTCACGCAAAATCTCGGCTTCGGCGCTTACGTTCAGGATTATACTTTCTTTATGGACGGCGGCAAGGAATCTTGGGCGCGTTCGAAGGAGAGCGTGATCGATTGTATCGGCGACGGATGCGATACGGTCAAGTCGTTCGATCCCGATTTTGTTTTCTTCCAAGAAGTGGATTTCGATTCCACGAGAAGCTATCACGTGGATGAAAGCAAGCTCGTTGCCGATCGTTTCGAAAACTATGCGTTTACCGCGGCGGTCAATTATCATTCGTCTTTCCTCTTGTATCCCTTTACCAAACCGCACGGTTCGTCTAACAGCGAGATCATGACGCTTTCCCGTTATTCGATCTCGTCGGGCGTTCGCCGCAGTTTGCCGATCTCCAAGAGTTTTTCCAAATTTTTGGATCTCGATCGCTGCTATTCCAAAAGCCGCATAGCGGCGGAAGGCGGAAAAGAACTCGTTCTTTATAACGTCCACTTGTCCGCTTACGGCGGAAGCGACACGATCCGAAGCGCGCAAATGACGATGCTTTTCAACGATATGAAAGAGGAATACGAGCAGGGCAATTATTGCGTTTGCGGCGGAGATTTCAATCACGATTTTACCGGAACTTCCACGCAAGATCTAAACGGCGGAGACTCGGTTTCTTTCGGTTGGGCGCAGCCTTTCCCCGAAGATCTGCTTCCCTCTTGCCTGATCCGCTGCACGAATTACGCGGGGGATAAACTGTATCCCACTTGCCGCAACTGCGACGTTCCTTATAAAGAGGGTAACTTTACGATCATCGTGGACGGATTCCTCGTTTCGGAGAACGTGGAATGCGTCTCGGTTACGAACCACTATACGGCGTTTACCTATTCCGATCACTGCCCGGTCGTTATGGAATTTAAGCTGAAATAGTCGATCGTATCATCTGAAAAAACCGTTCGGAGTTTTCGCCGAACGGTTTTTTTTTATGGTTTCTCAAACCACCCTTTTTTTTGAATACAAATAATATATTGCGCAAATAAGCGTAAAGCGTCTTATGCTCTTTACGGTTTTTGCGAAAAAACAAAAAAATCAATATTAGTTCGGACAAATCCCCTTCCGAAATCGTTTTTATATATGAGGGGATAGAAATGACAGCCGCTTCGGCAGTAAACGAGGATTGACATATTCTTTTCGTTTTAGCTATTATATGGATAAACGGGCTCGCGAGGAGGGCGTATGCGAAAAAAAACGATTTGCATGAAAAAGTATAATATAATTATAGTTTTAGTACTTATAAGCTTTTTATTTTTTACCTCTTGTGATAATTTGAAACTCCGGAAAAGCGCGACGTTGTACTCCAATGCAGAAGACAGGATAAAAGCGGATTTCAAGGCGGCATATCCGACCGCCGGCGTTTCTCCCGATTACAATTGGTCATTACCCAAAGAATATTATTGGGTCGTAACATCGCAGGGACAAGCGGATGAGATGATAGAGAACACAACTTCTGTTGTTTGCGATTTTGACAAAGAGATGCTCTTGGTCTATACATGCACGTCAACTGTGGGTATAAATCGAACATACAAACTTAAAAGTATAAAAAAAAGCAAGGATCGATTAACCGTAGTATTGAAAACGAAACAATATGCATATTATGCAAAAACATCTTCCGCACCTTGGCAAAGATGGTTTATAATAAAAATGCGGAAGACGGAATTTGAGTTTTTTGATCTTGAATTATAAATAAAAAAAGAGGGAAGAAAGATGAAGTGTAAAGCGTCTTATGCTCTTTACGATTTTTGCGAAAAAACAAAAAAATCAATATTAGTTCGGACAAATCCCCTTCCGAAATCGTTTTTATATAGGAGGAGAGAAAATCGGCAATCGTTTCGATTGTAAACGAATATTGACAAATTTCTTTTGATTTTGCTATTATATGGATAAGCGGGCT
>OCTW013402565.1_pt1 | contig 13110 bp, 11 predicted proteins | sample 1539671 | NCBI WGS metagenome assembly OCTW01 (sample SAMN02144230, study PRJEB22623) | gut metagenome | biome: sheep rumen | host: Ovis aries | place: New Zealand | reverse complement strand
TAAGTGTGGACTTTCTGCATATATTGGAGCCGATGGGAGTGGAAGCCCGAATTACCCAATATGATAAAAGCGAAAGTTCGCACTTTTTGTTGTATTGTACTTATCCATGACGTATATTAACTAATTATAATTGCTTATGAAAAGAAAAACGTTCCTCCTTTCTTTGCTATTCGTTGCGATAGCGGCGATGGCAGAAACGGCACTAATCATCCAGCCGTTAAATGGCGATGAGCAAGCAAATGCACTTGCGCAAATCGGCTATGTGAAAATGACACCGGATTCGCTCTTAGTGTTCTCTCATGGCGATTTCTTGCTATCAAAGGCAGCAATCAAGGACATCCGTCACATTCGTTATGGTGAACCAGATGAACAACAAGGCATTGAAGATGTGCAAAGTGCCACTACTTGCCGTATTTATCCGAATCCCACGCAAGACAGACTAGTTATTGAAAATGCAGAGGGCGAAAAGGTGTATATCTTTGACATCAACGGACGCTTGCTGCAAACCGCAAACCTGCAAGATGGGAATGCGACGCTCAATGTAATTCCTCTGCCGCAAGGCGAGTACTTGCTTCTTTTGAACACTCAAACAATTAAATTTATAAAACAATGAAAAAGTTCTTTTTATCTCTTGCCGTTTTCGTAATGGCACTCTGCGCAAACGCACAAACGAACCAGTATTTCTGGTATCAAGGTAATTTGATGATGGGCAATCCGATTGCGCAAATCGACAGTGTTACATTTGGTGAGGGCGAGCCTGTGGATACTCTCCACATTATGCTCCCACGTACTATTATTAAAACGGTACATGATACTATCTACATTACCATCCATGACACCGTTTGTCCTGATAACATTCCTGAAGGAGCGCTTCCCTATGGATTTTCAGTTAGTCCTACAAAAAGAGTTTTGTTCTCTAAAGGCAATTTGCAATATAATGCAGCCTTAGGTACTCATCAATGCGCAGACGGAACAACAAAACAAGGCACATGGCGCTTTGCTGAAAATCAATGGGATGATATGGGGGCTAATAATGAAAATATTTCTTCTTCATATTCAGGATGGATTGATTTATTTGGATGGGGAACGAGTGGATGGAATAGTGGAGCAAATAATTATCAACCTTGGTCATGCAGTGACAATAATGGAGATTATTATGTAGGAGGAAGTACAAATCATGATTTAATTGATGATTATGCTTATGCAGATTGGGGAGTATATAATGCCATTTCGAATGGTGGGAATTCCGCTAGTAATTGGAGAACTTTAACTAATGATGAATGGGATTATCTTCTAAATACTCGCATTAATGCAAATAATTTGCGAGGACAAGCAACTGTTAATGAGATTCATGGATATATATTGCTTCCAGACAACTGGATAACACCAGAGGGATTGAACTTTAACATATCTCCTAATAATTGGACAACGAATGTTTATTCCGGTTTAAATTGGGAAATCATGGAAAAAGCAGGAGCAGTATTTTTACCAGCATCCTGTGGACGAGGAAGAAATGTTTATTTCAATTGTTTAGGCGAAAATGGTTCCTATAGGTCTGCTTCCTGTAATGGAGGAGATCGAACAAATTATTTCCGTTTTTATTCAAATGATGCATTTTTACATCACCATGATCTATATTATGGTCATTCTGTTCGTCTTGTTCAGGATATAGAATGAACTAACAAGATTTTAAACGGAGTATGCCGATAGCCGAATATTAAAGTGGAGGTAAGAAGATAAATAGAATAATATGGAAGCACAAGTGTTTTATCCTTCTGGACAATTTTTTGAAGTAAGAAACTTTAATGACGACGAGCATTTAGTCGCAACTGCCTATTTGGGAATGAAAATCTGTCAAGGTTATGGAATAATTGTGAATAATAAAACATATCTATATCCAAACTTAGCGGATTTTTTGGCAGATATGAATAGAATCAATAACATTGGGGACTTATATGATTACTTCATACCAGCTTTGACTGCTATAAATGCTCATAAATCTTATTGTATGCATATCGACAAAAATACAATGAAGATTTCAAGAAACACTAAACAATAATATCATAATAATATGGAAACTAACAAAAAACAATTGCTCACGAGCAAGAAAGATGATGATGGTCGTGAAATAATCACTGAACCTTATCGTCATGACGAAGATGGCAAAGAGCGTCTGGATGATTAACATATAATCTCTGGTTGGGCCACATCTTTCACACTAAAGGCGGGATAATTAATACTATCGTGCCGATGCAAAAAGCAAATAGCCGTAACACAACAAACTGCGGCTATTTTTATGTCCGAGACCTTTCAACTACTTTCCAGCATCGATTCAAATAGCAGACCTTGCGCTGATGTTGCGCGGGGGTTAGATGTTAGTATGATACCTAAATCTAAATAATCGGACATTTTTCCGCTTACCTGCCGCGTACGAGAGACATACGGAACGATAGACCGACAGGATACCGACGAGATACCGTAACCTGATCTTAAAAAGCGTACAATATTGTACGTTTTTTGTACGTTTCTGCAAAAATGGTAGATATTTAGCGAATTTGTGTTTGTGTATATCAAGAAAATGTAGTATCTTTGCAGCAAATTTTCAAATGATACAATATGAAAATGAGTAAATGTAAAAAACTATTTACTTTTTTGCTGGCGGTAATTACTTTTGCTGCTTGCACAAATACAAATAAGAAAATGAGTAAATGTGAAAATGAAAAGTTGGAGCTCAGTTTTACGGCTGAGCAAGCGGCGTGGATGAGTGCCATCGCTTGCGATGAGGCTAAGGGAGATCTGATAGCGTTGGAGTCGGCTATTCATAATGGGTTGGAGGCTGAGCTGACGGTTAGCCAGATCAAGGAAGCACTCTCGCAGCTGTATGCTTATACGGGTTTTCCGCGGAGTCTGAATGCGCTGGGCGTGTTGCAGCGTGTTATCGGAGATCGTCAGGCGAAAGGCGTGAAGGTTATTATGGGCGAGGATGCAAGTCCGCTTGGCGATGACTACGATGCACTTAAAGAAGGTACGCGCGTGCAGACGCAGTTGGTGGGCAAGGCTTTTGAGTATGAGTTTGCGGAAGCGACGGATTATTATTTGAAGGCGCATTTGTTCGGAGACATCTTTGCCCGCGATAACTTGACTTATGCCGACCGTGAGTTAGTGACCGTATCTGCGCTGAGTGGTCTCGAAGGCGTGGAACCACAACTCAAAGCACACATCGCCGGTGCACGCAATATGGGTGTGACCGAAGAGCAGTTGCAAGGTATCGTAGTTGCTCTCGCAGCAAATGGACTTCTGAACGAAACCGGACGATTGGCTGGATTGCTTGAAACGGAGTGGCCGCAAGGCAAATCGAATGATGCTTACGCCCAGTATTTCACGGGACAGAGTTTTCTGCAACCGTATTTCGGCGGTGTGGCGAATGTGACATTCGAACCGCGTTGCCGCAACAACTGGCATATTCACCACGGAGCGGTACAAGTGCTGATTTGCGTGAGCGGCAAGGGTTGGTATCAGGAGTGGAACAAACCCGCGGTTGCGCTTGTGCCGGGCACCGTGATTGCCATTCCCGAAGGCGTCAAACACTGGCATGGAGCCGCAGCAGACTCATGGATGCAGCACTTGGCGATCCACACTCAAGAGCAACCTGGCGCGACTAACGAATGGCTTGAGCCCGTTAGCGACACGCAATACAATAAACTGGCTGCGTTTTAATCCTTATAAAATCGGCAAATCTATAAGGAAAAATAGGCTGCAAATTAAGAAATAGCGGTCGGTACTAAAGAAAAAACACCTGGCGCTTGTGTGCGTCAGGTGTTTTGTGTACCTTTGCAGCATAATTTAATAACTCTATCAAATAAGGTACACAATGTATAAATTAGGTATTGACATAGGCAGCACGACCATTAAGATGGCGCTTATCAAAGTCGAAAGTCAAAAGTCAAAAGACCGTCCTTCGGACTCAAAGCCGGTGGTTCTCGCAACCGATTACCGCCGCCATAACGCAGAGCCGATGAAGGTCGGACAAGAGATGATTGAAGGAATTCTTTCGACTTTGAGAGAACAAAGTGAACGGTCTTTCGACTTTGAGCGAAGCGGTCTCACCATCGGCATCACCGGTTCAGTGGGAATGGGTTGTGCGCAGCGGCTTGGTATCGGTTTTCACCAAGAGGTGATTGCTGCAGCAGAAGTGGTGAAACAGCTCTATCCGGATGTGCATTGTTTGGTGGACATCGGCGGCGAGGACAGTAAGATGATCTTCTTTGAAGAAGGTTGTGTGCCGGAGATGCGCATGAACGGTAACTGCGCTGGCGGGACAGGTGCGTTTATTGACCAGACTGCGACGTTGTTGGGTGTGGAAACAAGCGAACTGAATGCGCTGGCAGCCAAAGCTGAACATATCTATCCGATTGCGTCCCGTTGTGGCGTGTTCAGCAAGACCGACATCCAGAACCTTATTTCCCGTTCGGTAAGCAAAGAGGACATCGCCGCTTCGATGCTTCATGCCGTTTCGATGCAGGTGGTGAGTGCACTTGCGCGCGGAACAGAAGTGCATCCGAAGATCTTCCTCTGCGGCGGTCCGTTCGCTTATATACCCGAATTGCGCAAGCACTTGTTGCAGGCACTTGAGATGACGGAGGAAGATTGCATTGTGCCCGAATACACGCAGTTTATTCCTGCTATCGGAACTGCGTTGTTAAGTACCAAGGAGCAAAGTTCCAAGTACAATCTCGCGCAGGTGCGTACTTTATTTTCTAATGATCATTGTGGTGTTGCTCCGCTCTCCGGCACACTTCCCCCGCTCTTTGCGGACGAAGCGGATTATCGGAAATGGCTATCGGAGAAAGAGAAGAAATACGGTAATCTAACAGGCGAAGCCGGTCTAACAGGCATAGCCGGTCCTTTCTATCTCGGCGTCGATTCCGGCAGTACGACCACCAAACTTGTCCTGATTAACGAAAAAGGCGAACTGCTTTTCACGGACTACAGTTACAATAACGGCAATTCGTTGCAGGCTTTTCATTCTGCCTTGCAGCGGTTGCGAGACACGCTCGGACAGGACATCGAGATAGCCGGTAGTTGTTCGACAGGCTATGGCGAGCAGTTGCTTAAGACTGCTTTTCGTTTGGATCACGGCATCGTGGAAACCATGGCACATTTCATGGCGGCGAAACACCTGCAACCGAACGTCTCTTTTGTGCTCGACATCGGCGGGCAGGACATGAAAGCCATCTTCGTGGAGAACGGTTCTATCCAAAGGATAGAGATCAACGAAGCCTGCTCGTCCGGTTGTGGCAGTTTTATCATGACTTTTGCGCGGCAGTTGGGTTACGAAGTGAGCGATTTTGCGCATATGGCGACGCTGGCGCAACACCCGTACGACCTCGGTACACGCTGCACGGTATTCATGAACAGCAAGGTCAAACAAGCCATGCGCGAAGGAGCACAAGTGGACGACATAGCCGCCGGATTCAGTTATTCGGTTATCAAAAACTGCCTGTACAAGGTGCTCAAACTGCAGTCTTTCGACCAGTTAGGCGAACATATCATGGTTCAAGGCGGCACATTCCGCAACCATTCGGTCGTTCGCGCTTTGGAAATCCTTACCGGAAAGGAAGTCGGCTTTGGTCCGATTCCCGAACTTATGGGTGCGTACGGATGTGCGTTGTATGCTTCACGTCAAAGAATCGTCCGTAGATGATAAGCAGTATAACATACTAATCACCTACTAATCACCTACTAATCACCTACTAATTACATACAATACTATGCATTTAGAAGAGATATTGAAATCGGATCGATTTGAAGAGAAAGAAGAGATATGTCCGGGTTGTCAGAACCATTGTCAGGTGCGCGTCTATTCGTTTGCGAACGGGCGTCAGTACGTGTCGGGCAATAACTGCGAGCGCGTCTATTCGAATGCAGGCGATGGCGCGCATAAAGGCGTCAATATGTTCGAGGAGAAATACCACTTACTTTTCAATCGTACATCGTCAATCGTCAAATCGTCAATCACTGTTGGTCTTCCCCGCGGCCTCGGCATCTACGAGAACTACCCGTTCTGGCAGACACTTTTCGGGTGTTGCGGGATGCGTGTGCGGCTGAGCGGCATGAGTACGACCAAACTTTTTGACAAAGGCGTGCGGACCATCGTGGCGGACAATATCTGCTACCCCGCCAAACTGATGCACGGGCATGTCATGGACCTTATCGAGAAGCAAGTGGACCGCATTTTCTATCCGTGGGTCGTGTTCGAGCGCAAGGAGGACGAGCAATCCAAGAACAGTTTCAACTGCCCCGTCGTCAGCGGTTATTCGGATGTGATCAAGAGTGCCATCAACCCCGAGAAGAACTACGGCATTCCTTTGGACGCACCCACTATTTCGTTCAAAGACGAGGCACTCTTGCGGGCTTCTTTAGTCGAATACCTCGCTACGCTCAATATCAGCGAATCCACCGCACAAGCAGCTATCACTCAGGCGATTACAGCGCAGCAGAACTATCTCGACGCATTGGAAAAACGCAATATGCAAGTCTTCAACGAGGCGCGTGCGGCAGGTCGGATGGTTATTCTCTTGGCAGCGCGGCCTTACCATATCGACCCGCTTATTCAGCATAAGATTGCCGACGCGATTGCGGCGATGGGCATTGATGTGATCACGGAGAATGTGGCGGCGCACGAGGGGCAAGGCGTCTATGACGAACTGAACGCGATGGCACAATGGGCGTACCCGAACCGCATTTTCAAGGCGGCCCATTGGGTCGGAAACAACCCGTACAACAATCTGCACATGGTCGAACTGACGTCTTTCGGTTGCGGTCCCGACGCGTTTATCTTGGACGAAGTGCGGGCAATCCTGTCCCGTTACGGCAAGAACCTCACCGTCCTCAAGATCGACGATGTGAACAATATCGGTTCGCTTCGTCTCCGCGTCCGTTCCCTCGTCGAAAGTGTCAATGCTACCCCTCGAAATCCCGAAATATCGAAATATCGAGATCTCGAAAACAAAGCGCCATTTACCACAAAACCTTTTGAGGTGGAAGACAAAGACCGCGTCATCTTAACCCCGTATTTCGCAGAAGGTTATAACGAGTTCCTGCCCACTATTTTTAGTTTGGCGGGTTACCGCATCGAGTCCCTGCCGATGGCGACGCAGGAGGACGCCGAAGAAGGGCTGCACGTGGCGAACAACGACATCTGTTATCCGGCAACTATCGTGGTGGGTTCGATCATGCGGGCTTTGAAATCCGGCAAGTACGACCTCTCGAAGACCGCCGTGGCGATCACGCAGACAGGCGGGCAATGCCGTGCGTCGAACTACTACGCGCTCATCAAAAACGCTTTGGTGGCGGCAGGTATGAGCCAAGTGCCGGTAATAGCCGTAGCGATTGGTCCGAGCCTCAAAAACAGCCAGCCGGGCTTTAAAATCAATTGGTTACACCTCATCCGTCCGACGCTGGAAGCACTCTATTTCGCGGACGCGCTTGCCAAACTCTATTATCCCGCCGCTCCGCGCGAACGTATTCCCGGCGTGGCGCGCAAGCTCTACGACCATTACCTCAACGCCGCGCAACCGCTCTTGGCGAAACGCGACTACCAGGCTATCCGCCGACTCATGCGGGATGCCGCGAGCGCGTTCACGGACATAACTGACACGACCAAACAAGTGCCGGTAGTCGGCGTGGTCGGCGAGATATACGTCAAGTATAACTCGTTCTCGAACCACGGCGTCGTGCGCTGGCTCATGGAGCACTGCGTGGAAGTAGTGCCGCCGGCGATCACGGGCTTCTTCTCAACCTCTATCCCTAACGCCTTCATCAACCGAGAGCAGCACATCCGCAAGGACGGTCTGAGCCCCTGGCAGGCAAAGCTCGTCAACCGCCTTTTGCTCCATTACGCACATGTCTATGACCGCCTCTGCAGCGACTACCCGTTTTACAGGCCGTTCGCAGATATCATGGACATCTGGCACAAGAGCCGCCGTGTGATCAACTCCGCCGCAGACTTCGGCGAGGGATGGTTCCTGCCCGGCGAAATATGCGACTTGGCGGATCACGGCATCCACAAAGTGGTCTCGCTGCAACCTTTCGGCTGCATAGCGAACCATATCATCAGCAAAGGTATCGAACGTCGTTACAAGGACCTCTACCCGCATCTGTCTTTGCTTTTCCTCGATTTCGATGCCGGCACATCCGATGCCAATATCACCAACCGTTTGCATTTTTTGTTGCAATAATTTGCACATGTCCGAAAAAAGCACTATCTTTGCAAACCCAAATGGCGAAATGTCTAAATAAATGATAAAATGGTAAATGACAAAATGGTAAATGATTCGATGGAACTGCGGATTCGCGAGGTGGCGCAGCAGCTGTTTTTCGAACAGGGCTATGCGGCTACATCGCCCACCGCAAATCTGAAATCATCCGCATGGTCAAAAAGATTCTTAAACCGTAAATTTGCGCTCAAAATTGATTACCACCATGAATACTTATTATTTTAGGAAACAGATTCACCGGTTGCCGGGTAAAGTGATTCACACGATTCCCCTGCCAGAGCCGGAAGTGACGGAAGGCTTGGCAGCAAGAACGCAAATAGGCGAGATCTGCCGAAAAGCCGGATACAAACATGTGCTGTTGGTCACAGACCGCACGCTGAGCGATTTGGGCTATGCGAAAGCTATTACGGCTTCGTTGGATGCGGTTCAAGTAAGCTATTCCGTCTATGATGACATCCATACAGAACCGAACATAGCCATCATTGAGGCGGGTCGCCAGATAGCGATAGACAACCATGCGGAGTGCATCATCGCCCTTGGGGGCGGAAGTGTGATGGACAGTTGTAAGATGATTGCCGCCAGCGTGAAGATGCCTCATCTGCCCATGAAAGCCTTGCTGCTGAAGTTCCTGCCGGTTCCCGGAAGCACACTGCCGCTGATTATGGTTCCTTCGACTGCCGGAACAGGCGCCGAACTGACCGTTGGAGCCGTGGTGACGAACGATCAGGGCGCCAAGAGTTCCACCGTGCTTATCGGGCTCAACGTGACGCATGTGATTCACGACAGCGAACTGACGATTCATGCCCCGCAATCCGTTACAGCGGCCTGCGGCATAGATGCTCTGAGTCATTGCATCGAGGGCGCTATCAGCGATACGGATGTGGATGAAGAAGATATGCAGATGTCGTTGGAGGGCATCAAACTGATATTGGAGAACCTGCCGGTTGTCCTACGTGAGCCGGAGAACAACGAAGCGCGTCTGGCGATGTGTCGGGCGGCGATGTACGGCGGTAATGCCATCAATACGCAGTTAGCCGGTTACGTACACGCTTTCGCGCACAGCATAGGCGCCAAATACCATATGCCTCATGGTCAGGCTATTTCGCTTATGCTCATGCCGATACTCGAGTTCCAGCAAAAGGCATGTCAGACCAAATACGAACGGATTGCCCAATACTGCGGTGTGCCGGATTTTCTGCAAGCCGTCCGCGAGCTGATGCACACTTGCTCAATGGACCAGATCCCGTCGCCTGTGCGCTCTTGCGACCATGAGCAACTCATTCCTATGATTGCCGCCGATTCGATCAATTACTCGGCTCCTGTGACGTTGAGCGAAAAGGATATCAAGGCGGTGCTTGAGGGAATTACGAATTCCGAATTACAAAATACAAATTCCGAAGATGAGATTCGCGAGATAGTAGCGGCTCAGCGGCGTTTTTTCCGCACAGGCGAGACTTTGCCGGTTAAATGGCGTATTCAGCAACTCAAACGCCTCAAAGCGGCAGTTATTGCCCATGCGGACGAGTTTACGGCGGCTTTGGCGGAAGACTTAGGCCGCAGCGAAGTGGAAGCATACCTGTGCGATGTCGGACCTATTATCGTGGAAATCAATGAGATGATTAGCGGTCTTCGCCGATGGGCACGCCCGGAATGGCATTTCAGCGGACTGATGTGTTTCCCGAGTATCGTGACCAAGGTCTATAAGATGCCGTATGGTGTCTCGCTGGTCATCAGTCCGTTTAACTTCCCTATTCTGCTCACCATCGGCGTGGTAGCCGCAGCGATGTGCGGCGGCAACACGGTGGTCGTTAAGTCCAGTTCCAAGTCCGCAGCCTGCACAGCGGTTCTCAAACGGTTCTTCGCGGAGGTGTTTCCGCCGGAGTACATAACGCTCATCGACGGCGGACATGACGTGGCGGACATCTGTCTGGCACAGCGCTTCGACAAGATTTTCTACACCGGTTCGCCGGCTGTGGGTAAGCACGTGCTGGCAGAGGCGGCGAAGAACCTCACGCCTGTCGCGCTGGAGTTAGGAGGCGAGACGGGCAACTGGTGTGTCGTCAGAGCTGATGCAGACCTCAAAGATGCAGCCCGTAAAATCGCCTTCTTCAAACTGACAAACGCCGGACAGATATGCATCAATATCAACCAGATAGCGGTGGCAGAAGAGGTCGCTGAGGCGTTTATGAAAGAGCTAAAGAAAGCCTTTACCGCCCAAATAGGCGAGCACGCAGAGACAAACCCCGAATATCCGAAAATGATTACCGACGCGGCGTACGACAAGTGCGCTAAGTTGGCTGACGAATACCGCGAGCGCATCGTGTTCGGCGGAGTGGGAGATAAAGCGACGCGCAAGTACGCACCGACGATGATCTACCCGGTCGGTATCAACGAACATATCGTGCAGCATGAACTCTTCTGTCCGTTGCTGCCGATCGTACCGTTCAAGGACGCGGAAGTGGATGAACTGATGGATGTGATCGCCGACCGCGAACACCCGTTAGCCATGTACCTGTTCACGAAGAATATGCGCTGGGCAAACCGCGTCATGCAAACACAGCAATTCGGCGGCGGTTGCATCAACGAGGTCTGCATCCATATGATGGTCAAAGGGGTGCCGTTCAACGGAACAGGTCATTCCGGCATGGGCGCATACCACGGCGAATGGGGTTTCCGCGAGTTCACACATCCGCAGACCGTCCTCAAAGGCAGCACGCATTTCAACCTCCCGCTCCGCGAACATCCATATTCCGGCGAAGCTGGCAGAAAGAAAATGTTCCTTTTGCGCCTCTTTGAACGCTAGGATGACGCTTGCTTCATGGAGTACCAGCCCGAAGGACAGTTTGTAAGAGGGCACTAATAGAAATGAATATGACCGAATACGAGAAAATGCTTCATAACATGCCGTATGATTATACGGACAAGGAAGTTCAAGTGAATATCCTGCGGGCGTATTACGCCATGCGGGATCTCAATCAATGCGGTGCATGGGATATGGACGAGTTGCACCGTTGTATCAAAGCTCTCATCCCTGATGCGCACCCGTCAGTGATCATCTGCCCACCTTTCCATTGCGACCACGGCAACCGTATCTCCATCGGCGAAGGCTCGATGGTCAATTTCAATGGTGTCTTTCTGGACGGCGGCGGTATCACCATCGGCGCGCACACGCTTATCGGGCCCAACTGCCAACTGCTGACGCCCGACCATCCGCATGACTATCTGGAGCGCCGTCAGACGATAGAGACAGGACTGCCGATACGTATCGGCGATGACTGCTGGCTGGGCGGAGGAGTAATCGTTTGTCCGGGTGTCACCATCGGAAACCGTGTGATCGTTGGAGCCGGTTCGGTCGTCACGCATGACATCCCAGATGATGTCGTCGTTGCCGGCAATCCGGCCAGAATAATCAAGACAATTGAACAAAACTCCGACCATTGAACAGATGGCGTAAACATCGATAAATAATAAAAATGTTCAGTTTTATTTGCATATTTCGGCTAAATGTTGTAACTTTGCAGTCAAATTGACATTTAAATCAATATTTATATGAAAACGAGTACTAAAATTTGGATGTGTATTGCGGGTGTCGCACTCGTAGCACTCGGCGTAATGTGTATCCTCTGCCCGGGAACCACATTGTTAAGCCTGGCTTGGGTATTTGGTCTGATGTTCTTCCTCGGCGGGTGCACGGAGATGGCAGCTTGGTCGGCTACACGCGGATTTATCCCGATGAGCGGACTGATGTTCCTTTCTGCTTTGCTGCAAATCATCCTCGGTGCGATTATGGTCTTCCATCCGGCTCCGTTGATGGTGGCATTGCCGTTCATCTTCGCTTTCTGGCTGATGTTTGAAGGCATCAACCTCGCGATCAGTTCGTTTGATTTCAAGCGCGTCGGTTTCCGCCGTTGGTGGATTGTCTGCTGCTTTGGTGTGCTGGCTGCATGCTTCGGCGTGTACTGCCTTGTTAACCCGAATGTCAGCGCAGAGACGATCGCTTGGATTGTCGGTCTGGGTATCATCCTCGACGGTATCGGCAACTGGGTCAAAGTGGCTGTTGTCAACAAAGTGGAGAAACGCTTCGTCAAACTGCATGACCGTCTCCGCGAAGTGACCGACATCGACTGGGAAGAGGTAAAATAGAACGATAGCTCTCCGCGTAATGGTTATGAGTAAAATTCTATTCACCTTGCTTGCAGCCCTTACCTTTGCTGCCTGCAATAAACAAAATGAACAAATGGTAAATGAACAAATGAACAAATGGTCAGGGGTCTTCCCGCTTAGTGAGAAAGTAAGCCATAAAAAGGTATCCTTCAAGACCCAATACGGTTTCACTTTGGTGGGCGATCTTTACACGCCGAAGGCAAATGACAAATCACAAATGTCAAATCACAAATACGCCGCTATCGCGGTGTCCGGTCCTTTTGGCGCAACGAAAGAGCAGAGTTCGGGTCTGTATGCGATGAAGATGGCGGAGCGCGGGTTTATTGCGCTGGCTTTTGATCCGTCTTTCACCGGCGAGAGTTCGGGTGAACCGAGACGCACGGCGTCGCCGGATATCAATACCGAGGACTTCATGGCGGCGGTGGATTTTCTGAATAAACTGCCGGAAGTGGATGCTGATAGAATTGGTATCATCGGAATATGCGGGTGGGGTGGTATTGCCCTCAATGCGGCGGCAGCGGATACGCGTATCAAAGCGACGGTAGCTTCGACGATGTACGACATGACGCGTGTGTCGGGCAACGGTTATTTCGATTCCGCTGACACCGAAGAGGCGCGTCACGAAGCGCGTGTGGCACTCGCCGCACAACGTCTTGCAGACCCTGCT
>OCTW011540671.1_pt1 | contig 13120 bp, 9 predicted proteins | sample 1539671 | NCBI WGS metagenome assembly OCTW01 (sample SAMN02144230, study PRJEB22623) | gut metagenome | biome: sheep rumen | host: Ovis aries | place: New Zealand | reverse complement strand
CATTTACCCCCAACTGCCTAGCCGCTTCACTCTGACTGATTCTGTTTTCACAGCATCGCCTTGCATATTCGATTTTGGTCTCATTAGATACCTTCCTATTTTTTCTACCCATTTTAAAACTCCCTTCATGATTAACAGCGATTTTGTTTTTCACTGTCTCTCATAAAGGGAGCATATCAATCCCGCCGGGGGTCAATATTTTTTCTGTTTCTTTCTCTTCCTACACTACTCGCTGGTGAGCGGCTTCATTGTCGGGAACAGGATCACGTCCCGGATCGACGGCTCATCGGTCAGCAGCATCACGAGACGGTCGACGCCGATGCCCAGGCCTCCCGTCGGCGGCATGCCGACTTCCAGGGCGTTGACGAAATCCCGGTCCATCGGATGGGCCTCGTCATCCAGTCCCAGATCCAGCTCTCTCTGCTGCTCAGCGAACCGCTCATACTGGTCGATCGGGTCATTCAGCTCGGAGAAGGCGTTGCCCACTTCCCAGCCGTTGATGTACACCTCGAACCGGCGTGTGATGCGCGGATCTTCCGGATCCCGCTTCGCCAGCGGGGAAACTTCCACCGGATGGCCGGTGACGAATACCGGGATACGGCCGTCCAGCAGGCCCGGAGCATCTTCGCAGTAGTCCTCGAACATCTCGGCGATGATCTTTCCGCGGGTCCAGTCCTTCACCGCTTCCGGATCCATGCCGTAGTCGATGGCCGCCCGGCGGGCATCCTCATCGGAATCGATCTTGTGGAAATCAATGCCGGTGATCTGCTTCACGCCGTCGGTCATATCCAGACGGTTCCAAGGCGGTGTCACGTCGAATTCTTTTCCCTGATAGCTGATGATCGGCGTGCCGTTCACCGCCATCTGGCACTTATATACGATCTGCTCCACCACGTCCATGACGCTTTCCAGGTTGCCGTAGGCCATGTAGCATTCCATGGAGGTGAATTCCGGGTTATGACGCTGGTCCATGCCCTCGTTCCGGAAAACCTTTCCCATTTCATAGACCCGGTCCAGGCCGCCGACAATGCAGCGCTTCAGGTACAGCTCTGTGGCGATGCGCAGGTACATGTCGATGTCCAGCGTGTTGTGGTGGGTGATGAACGGACGGGCATTTCCGCCGCCGGCGATGGTCGCCAGTGTCGGTGTGGTGACTTCCAGGAAGCCGTAGTCCTCTTCCAGAACCCGTCGGATTTCATGCTCGATCTTCGCCCGCTTGATGAAGGTGTCTCTGACCTTCTCGTTCATGATCAGGTCCACATAACGCTCCCGGTATCTCAGATCCGGGTCCTTCAGTCCGCTCCACTTGTCCGGGAGCACCTGGATGGACTTGGTCAGCAGAACCAGTTCATGCACGTGGACAGAAATTTCCTCTGTACGTGTCTTGAAGACGATACCCCGGATGCCGACGATATCACCGATGTCATAGGTCTTGAACCACTTGTATTCTTCCGTGCCGATCTCGTCTCTCTTCACGTAGCACTGAATTCTTCCCTGCTTATCCTGAATATCGAAGAAGGAAGCCTTGCCCATGACCCGCTTGGTCATGATACGGCCGGCGATGAAAACCTCCTCATCCTCCATGGCGACATAGTTATCCTTGATGTCCCGGCTGTGGGCCGTCACATCCCATGTTTCCTGAAGGAACGGGTTTCTGCCCGCTTCCTGCAGCGCCTTCAGCTTCTCCCGTCTGATCTGTCTCTGTTCCGAAACATCTTCGGCGTAGGCCTGTCCTTCCGGTGCGGCGTTACCCTTCGTATTCTGGTTGTCTGTACTCATTCTGCTGAACTCCTCCCGTTCTCAATTCGTTATTTCGATATCTGCATGATCTGATAATGAAGCAGGCCGTCCGGTACCGGAATCTCCAGTTCATCTCCGACCTTGTGTCCGATCAGGCTTCTGCCCACCATAGAGTCGTTGGAAATCTTCGGCGGCTCTGCGAACGGGTCAGTCTCCGTGGAACCCACCAATTCGAACCAGCTGGTTTCATTCCGGTCATGATCCAGTACTTCCACCTTCAGGCCCACCGTCGCCACATCACCGGACATTTCCGTCTCCCGGATGATCTTCGCATTGCGGATCATCGCCTCGACCTTCTCGATCCGGGCTTCCAGTTCCGCCTGCTCATTCTTCGCGGCATCATATTCGGCGTTCTCGGAAAGGTCTCCGTAGGAAATCGCTTCCTTCAGTCTGGAGGCAACTTCCTTCCGTCTGACGGAAACCAGCTCGTCTCTCTCTTCTACCAGTTTGTCATACCCTTCCTGGGTCAGCAAAACTTCATCAGCCATAATTCTCTCTATCTCCTTCCGGCAGCGCTTCGGGCTGCCTCCCATGTTCCGTTCCCCGTACAGAACGCGACAAAATATTATATACTTTCCCGTTCGGCTTTGTCAATTCGCGGATACAGCACGGCGCGGGGAAACACGCCGATTTCCCGCGCCGATGATACACTTTCTGTTAAACGAATTCGATCCGGACATCCCGCACATTGCTCAGGTAGACCAGAGACGCATAATCGATATCGAATTCCAGCACGTCTCCCACCTGAAGATCCCGCTTCGCATCCTGGATATCCAGAATGGTGTGGTCACTGGAAGCCCCGATCACTTCCACCCCCGGCTCCCGGGGGAAGATCTCCTCGATACTGCCGTAGTCCACCTTGCCGATGGCCGCCAGCGCCCGCTTCCGGATACCCCGATCCTCGTAATGCTGCTTCCTGCCGAACGCATCCACACCCAGTTCTCCCACCGGATGAGTAGGCTTATCCTTCACTTCAATCAGTTCCGTCTTCAGTGTGAACACATCCTGATGCATGTCCCTGAGATCATAGCCGTAGAACACATCCAGGTCCCGGGCCAGCAGAATCTGCTCGCCGATCCGAAGATTCGTGATTCCCTCCGGGATGTTGCCGTCCAGCACCCGCATGTAGCTGGAAGAGGCGCCGCCGGATACGATTTCCAGTTTCCGGCCGATCCGCTTCTCCACCCGGCGTGCGATCACCACTAATTCTTCCAGTTTCTCCGGCGTCGCCAGCACGGAGCCGTAGCAGCCCACGTTGGTTCCCACACCGGCCAGTTCCAGATGCGCCAGATCATTCTCCACCCGGGCGCAGACTTCCACCATCTCGTCCTTGTCCCAGAAACCTTCTCTCAGGTCTCCCAGGTCCGCCATGATGATGACCCGGTGCGTCTTGTGCTGTCTTCCGGCCTCTTCATTCAGCGCTTCCAGCACGGAAATCTCGCTTTCCAGAGAGTAATCCGCATACCGGATCACGTTCTGCACATCGCTCAGCATCGGAATCCGGATCAGCAATGTCGGAATGGAAATGCCGGACTCCACCGCCGCAGCCAGCTGATCAATCCGGGAGGACGCAATGTACCGGCATCCCCCGTCCTGGAACTGGCGGCTGCATTCCGGAATACCGCTGGGACCCTTCATGACACCGGCCACGGAAATCCCGTATTTCCCGCAGTTCTTCACGACAACTTCTACATTTTCTTTCAGATATCCGAGGTTCACCTCGAGACATGGATAATTCTGATACAGCATTACCGTTCCTTCCTGCCTGTCAGATAGACGAAATTATCATCATCGATGTATCCCAGGTCTCCGGTATGGAACCATCCGTCCCGGAGCACCCGCTTCGTTTCTTCCGGATCGCCCTGATAACCGGCCATGATGCCCGGCCCTTTCACCAGAATTTCTCCGATGCCGCCCCGGTCCCGGTTCACGATCTTCAGACCGGTTCCCGGCAGCAGGTATCCCGCTGCATTCGGCTTCTGCAGCTTCACCTGGTCCGGTCCCGCCGCCACAGCAGAGGAGGCTTCCGTCATGCCGTATCCCTGTGCCACAGCGATTCCCATGAGATCGAAGAACGAGACGATCTCCTGATCCAGAGCGCCGCCGCCGGAAATCATGAGACGCATTCTTCCGCCCAGCCGCTTCCGGGCGTTCTTCGCCACACCGTGCAGCAGATCGATACCCACGAATTTCGTGGCACGGCTCACCATTCTGCGGCTGCGGAACGGAATCAGCCCCGCATTGTCTTCCGCATGACTGCGGGTGATGTCATATAGTTCTCTGATCATCACCGGCTCTGCCAGCAGAATGGTCGGCTTCACATCTTCCAGATTACTCCGGAGCCGGTCCGAACCCTCGGAGTTGGCCACTTCCGCACCCCGGTACAGCGGAAGAAGCAGACCCATGTTGCACTGATATACATTATTCGGCGGAATAACGGAGAAGACCGTATCTTCTTCGCCCATTCCGATCACAGAAGACAGCTGAATCACGTTGGAAACCAGATTCCGGTGGGTGAGCGGCACGGCCTTGTGCTTCCCCGCTGCGCCGGAAGTGAAGAAGATCGCCGCCTGGTCGTCTCCGGTCACCTCCGCATCCAGGAACTGCCGGTCCCCCTGGGACGCCTGATCCTTCCCTTCCGCCAGAAGGCTGTGCCAGGACAATGTGCCGTCCGGATTCTCCACCGGCGTATCGCTTCCGGATTCGAAGAAGTGTTCTTCGTCCTCCACGCCCCAGCGGATCCGCATGGATACCGGTACGCCCGTTTCCAGAACTTCCCGCACCTTCTCTTCATACCGCTCGTCGTAGACGATGACATCGGCGCCGGTCACCGCCAGTTCTCTGGCCAGTTCTTCCGGATCCAGCTGTCCGTCCATCGGCACGACGGTGCCCACACCGGTCATAACCGTCAGGTAGGTGATCTGCCACTGGTAACTGTTCCGTCCGATCAGCGCCACCTTCTTCCGGTACACGCCCCGGTTCATCAGCGCCGTTCCCAGCCCTTCCAGGTCGGCTCTGGCCTGCTGGTACGTCATTTCCACGAATGCGCCCTCCGGATGGAACTTCTGCAGGAAAGCACCCTTCCCCCGGTACCGCTCTTCGCTGCCGTTCAGCAGATCCTTCACACTGCCCGTCGGCCACTGATCCCGGTACTGCACCGACGGATCCTGGGATTCCCGGATGCGGGAGATCAGATCCCGGGCCGAACGCAGATCCAGTTTCTTTTTGTCTACCACATTCAAACTTCCGGCGTCGGAAATCTGGCTGCGCATGACGTTGCCGTAACGCTTGATCTTTCCGGTGGTGGTCTTCACGAACTCCGTCTCCCGGATGTTGATGCGCTTCACCTGCTTGTACGGCGGCATGGTCTCGTTGATGCTGTCCACCAGATCCTTGTAGAAATGGTAGATGTCGCTGCGGCTCATCTCCCCCTTCTGTTCCTTCAGCAGGGCATAGTCCGGGAAGATGTCTGCGGTGATGATGACATTCCCCACCCGCTCGTCCTGGACGCCGTGCACCAGCACTTCCTTGATCCGTTCGTCCTTCAGAAGCACGTCTTCCACTTCTTCCGGGAAGATGTTCTTCCCGCCCTTGGTGACAATGACGGTTTTCGAACGGCCCGTCAGGTACAGGTAACCGTCCCGGTCGAAGTAGCCCAGGTCTCCGGTGTGGAGCCAGCCGTTCTGCTGCGTTTCGGCGTTGGCCTCTTCATTTTCATAATATCCCATCATGACGGAGTCGCTCTTCACGATCACCTCGCCGATGCCGTCCTCATCCTGGTTGATGACCCGGACCTTGGATCCCGGCAGCGGAAGGCCCACCGACCCGGTCTTCGACGCATCCATCGGGTTCAGCGCCACGATCGGGGAGCACTCGGTCATGCCGTAACCCTGAATGACCGGCAGTCCCATGGCAGTGAATTCATCGATGACGTGGGGATCCGCCGCAGCGCCTCCCGCTACGAACACCTGCATGTCGCCGCCGAAGGACTTGTGAATCGTGCTGAACATGCGGCGCACCACAGCCTTGTTTCTGTATAGTTTCAGGCGTTTCGACAGGTCGATGGCCCGGCGCAGCTTCTCTGCCTCTCCCCGCTTCTTCGCCTGCTTCCACATCCCCTTGTACATCTTCTCGAAGACCAGCGGCACCCCCAGCATGACGTTGGCATGGGTTTCCGCCATATTCTTCTGGATATACCGGATACCCTCGCAGATCGCAATCGTCTTTCCCTGATAGAAGGTCGTCCAGATGTCGCAGGTCATCTCATACACATGATGCACCGGCAGGATGGACAGCACGATGCCCGGCTCCGGGATCCGGAAATACTTGGACATCGCATAGACGTTGGACGCAATATTGCGGTGGGAGATCATGACCCCCTTCGCCATGCCGGTGGTGCCGGAGGTGAACAGCAGGGTGGACATCTGATCCGGGTCCACGTCCCGGTCCAGATAAATGCGGCTTCCTCCCTGCACCAGCTCGTCCCCTTCCTGAATCAGGTGCCGGAAGGACAGGGTGTCCGCCGTGTGTTCCTCCGCATCCATATCGATATAGTAGCGAACCGCTCCATTGTCCCGGCTCCGGATCTTTCCGATCGTCTCCTCCATCTTCCCGGAATAGACGATGGCGGCCGCGCCGGAGCGCTCCATCAGTCCGCATAATTCTCCCTCCGGCAGGTTTCTGTCCAGGGGCACGATCACGCCCACACCGGAAACCGCTGCGAAGTAAGTGAGAAGCCATTCATACCGAGTCTCTCCGATGACGGCGATCTTCTGATCCGCCAGACCCATTTCCATGAACTTGGTGCCCAGCGCCCGGAGATCCTTTCCCACCTTGCCGTAAGAGATCGGGACGAATTCCCCCAGCTCCCGGTCTTTCACCAGATAAGCCGTCTGGTCAGCGTATTCCTGTATACTGGTCGTCAGCAGATCCTTCAGATCCGTAACCTTCCGGAACTTGAATAATTCTCCGTTGAATTTATTGCCTGACATAGAAACTTTTCCTTCCCTCGTATGTTCTTGGTTTATATCTTTGTTATTTTATCATATCCATAGCCGGGGGCAAGTGACAGTATTGTGATAAAAACCACGAAAAAAGCGGAGGACCCATGCCCTCCGCTCCGGGAATTTCCTTCTGTTATTCTGTTTTCCGGCCGGGGTCAATCCGCTCACAGCCGCTCTCCGCCGCCTACAGGGAATCTGCGATCCGGATGTTTTCCCGGATGCCGTCACAGCACTCCTGGAAATGCTTCTTCTCTTCTTCGGTCAGCGGCAGCTCCACCACTTCTTCGCAGCCGTCCTTTCCGATGACAGCCGGAACACCGGCGAAGGTGTCCGTCACGCCGTATTCCCCCTCCAGCGGTGCGCTGACCGGCAGGATGACCTTCTCGTCATGGAGAACCGCACGGATGATCCGGGCTGCGGTGGCAGCGATCGCATACTCTGTGCAGTTCTTGCCGTTGAATACGGTCCAGGCCCCCTCGATGACTTCCTGCACCATTTCTTCGTGGTCGAAGCGGAAACGCTCATCCTTCTCTGCCAGCTCCGACAGCTTGTTGGCGCCGAAGGAAACCACGGACCACGGTGCAAACTGGGCGTTGCCGTGTTCGCCGATCATATATGCTGTAATGGACTTGTGATCCACGCCGGTGGTCTCCGCCAGATGGGCGATCAGACGGGCGGAGTCCAGTCCGGTCCCCGTTCCGAAAACATGACCCTTCGGCAGGCCCAGCCCCTTGGCGATCTCTGCGGTGACGATGTCGCACGGGTTGCTGATGTTCAGGAAGATGCCGTTGAAGCCGGACGCCTTCACCTTCGGCAGGAAACCCTTTGCCGCCGGTACGGTGAATTCCATTTCCTTGACCCGGTCGTGGGATCTGGCCAGGGACAAAATATCACCGCTGGCGTTCACCACAATGTCACAGTCCTTCAGATCTGGATAGTCACCGACAGTGACCCGGACACGATGCGGCATATAGACGATGGAATCCCGGATATCCCGGCATTCGCACTCTGCCTTCGCCCGGTTGATGTCGATCAGTACGATTTCATCTGCGATCGCCTGTGTAACCAGCGCACTCAGAACGTGAGCGCCCACATGTCCCAATCCGATAATGCCTGCTTTTCTTGTCTTCATCTTGAATTCCTCCCGTTTCGCGCCTGATATGCCGCTTCCGTCCCGCACCGCAGGGCGGATAACGATTATTTCATCCGCATACATATACGCATTGTTATTTGTTTCACTTATCTGCTATCATAGCACAATTCCGGAGAAACGAACTGCCGCCCCGGTAATCCGGAGGCGGCAGCCGCAAAAAATTCTTTTGTTTTGTGTCGAAAAACAACGTATTTTCCGATCCTTTCATTTCTTGTATACAAAGCACACAAATTCCTGTTTATCTCCGGTCCGCTTCCCGCTCCTGCTCCCTGCGGGCAACCGCATTCGTGTCCAGGGTCTTCCCGAACACGAAGAACCGGTCATAGAGGAACTCGGTGATGAAGTTGCAGCACATGTTCAGCAGGGTCACCAGATAGTCATTCCACCCCAGATCCTCCGCCAGATAGTTGCCCAGCAGCGTGGTCGCCGGCGTGAACACACAGTAGAACGCCGCCACCTTCAGCATGGCCACCGGCACGTTGTTGGCGGACTTGAAGGTGTAGCGCCGGTTCAGCGTGAAATTCCACAGCACGGAGCACACCAGTGCGATCAGGTAACGGGGCCAGTACGGCCAGTCCGTCAGCCGTTCCAGCAGCGCAAAGACGCCGATCTCGATGACGCCGGCGGAGATGGAAAACAGGAAGAATTTCACGGACCGCACCGCTTCTTTCCTGCCATTGATTTCACTCATTTCAAACCCTCCTTCCTCACCGGTTCAGAATGCCCATCAGCGTCCGGTTCTTCTCGTACAGTTCCCGGAAGACCCGGTAATTCCGGTCATAGACCGCCCTCACCGCCGGATCACCGGTCGGCCTATAGACACCGGTCACCGGAATCATCTCCTTCACCGCTTCCAGTTTCCGGATGATCCCCAGTCCCTGACAGGCCAGAGCCGCCGCCCCCACAGAGCCCACATCCTGGGGATCCGGCACTGTTTCCACGGTCCGGTTCAGAATATCCGCCAGGATCTGGCAGGTCACCGGGGACAGGGCGCCGCCCCCCACGAAGCGAACCGTCTCCGAGGAACGGACCTTCCGGTCCGCACACTCCAGCATCCACCGGAGGTGGAAACAGATCCCCTCGACCACCGCCCGGATCATCTCCGTCTTCCCGGTTTCCAGCCGGACATTGAAGAACATACCGCAGGCGGCGGGATCCTCGAATGGACAGCGGTTTCCGTGGAGCCACGGAGTGAAAATCACACCCCCGGACCCCGGCTCCGCCTTCCGGATGGTATCCGTCAGGTAGGTGAACAGACTGGCGCACACCGCCTCATGGTCCCCCGTTCCTTCCGTCACATCGTGCTTCTCCAGATAGATGCCGATCTCGTCCAGCGCCAGATGATTCTTCACCCATTCCAGACATTTCCCGGCGGTTTCCATTTCGGCGAAATAGTTGAACCGCCCCGGCTCCGCCCCCACAATGGCGGCGATCATGGAAGACGGGTCCACTGCCCGGCGGTCCGTCACCGTCTCCACCCAGCCGCTGGTTCCCTGATAGATGTGGGTGTCCCCGAGGCCCGCCGCACCGGCCCCCACACCGATGAGAGTGGCGTCGCCGCCGCCTCCGAAAACCGGAGTCCCGGGAAGGAGCCCCAGTTCCCGGGCCGCATCCTCCCGGAGCGTCCCCGCCTGTGCCTGACACGGAATTACTTCCGGCAGATGATCCATATTCACGCCGAACAGACGGCAGAGTTCCCGGCTCCACCCTTCCCGGCCCTTCCGGGTGTCATACAGCATGGTGGAGAACGCCGAATCCGGGGTCATGACGAAAACACCGGTCGCCCGGACAATCAGACTCTCTTTCACATCCAGCCACCGGTACACCCGCCGGAAATTCTCCGGCTCGTGCTTCTCGACCCACTTATATTTCCACACCGGATCCTTCACACTCAGCGGCGCCGCTCCGGTGAGCAGGATACACTTCAGCAGCCTCCGGGCATTCCCGCCGGCAATGCAAATTCCCTTCTGCATCCCTTCCCGGATTTCCGCTTTCGCCCGCTGATCCATATAACTCATGGGCCGTCTGACCGGCTTCCCTTCCCGGTCCACCAGCACCAGCCCCTGCATCTGGGAACAAAAAGAAATGCCCGCTATCTCCTCCGCCCCGGTTCCGGTTTCCTCCATCACCTGACGGGCGGTACTGCACATGGCGCTCCACCATTCATCCGGATCCTGCTCGGCGCCCCCGTCCGGGAGCAGATACAGTCCGTATCCCGCACTGGCCCCGGCCAGAATCCGCAGCGTATCCCCTGCTTCAACGATACAGGTTTTCACCCCTGTGGTGCCGATATCGAACGCCAGAATTTTCTTTTTGTCCACGCTCATTCCCCCTGTTCCGCATCCGGTCCGGACTCCCGAAAAAATCCCGCCATGAGAATTGTCATCTGCCGGATCAGTTCCTCCCGGTCCGGCTCCCCGCAGTAGATCCGCCACCGCTCGTCATAGTAGGCCAGGCTGCCGGTGAACTGCAGCATCATCAGCAGATTATCAAAAAACATCGCCATGTATTCCGGCCGCACCCGCTGCCGCAGCATGCCCCGCCGGGTCAGATCCGTCATCAGCCGGACATACACCCGGGAAGACTCCTCCTCGATTTCCCGTGCCAGCCGCCGGGTCTCCTCCCCTTTCTCCCAGTTCGTGATCCGGTGATAAAGCAGCATCTCCTCCCGGTTGTCCCGGGCGAAATCCGCCGCGGCCCGCACCAGATGCTCCGCCAGCTCCTCCGGGTGCTCCCCGGCGCTGCGGACCGGGTCCAGAACCGACTGCAGGGCTTCCAGGCTCTTCCTGACGCAGGACAAAAAGAATTCTTCCTTGCTCCCGTAATACTTATACAAAACCCCGACGCTGATGCCCGCCTTCTTCGCAATTATATTGATGTTGGCCCGGTCGTACCCCAGCTTCGCGAACTGGGTGATGCCGGTGCGCAGGATTTCTCCCTGCTTATCGTCCGTCAGTTTTCTTCCCATGGGACTGTCCGATCCTCTTCGAGTAACTCTTCTGGTAGAACATCCGCTGGAGCAGGGCATCCGCCTTCCCCAGATAATGGTGCGGGTGACGGCTGTCCGCCGTGTCATAAATCGCCGCCTTGCACGCCTTCTCCAGAATCATCCCCACAGCCTCTGCATCGGCCCGGGTCCTTCCGGTGGTCAGGGCGCCCCCGTAGCGGATCAGCACCGCATTCCGTCCCCTGAGGCCGCTGATGATCTTCTTCGGGGACAGATCCGCCATCCGGACACACCGGATGTCTGTTCCGGCCACCTGGGCCAGATCGTCCAGGTAAGGGGGCAGTGTTTTCCCGGCAGCGCTGTACGCCGCAACATCCTCTGCGGTGTTGTGCAGTATACAGGAAATGCTCCGGTCCGCCCGGTAGACCGCCTCATGGAGAAGAACCACCGGAGATGCATTCTGCGGCAGCTCCCCGATGTGGTATTCCGTCTCCCGGCCGTTCTCCCGGACCCTCATCCTGCGGCCGCTCCGGATGCTGCTCCCGTAGTCCGGAATCTGATAAGGCTGATGACAGTTATGTTCATCGAAAAACGGCGTTTTCCCTCCCGCCCATTCGATCTCGTTTTCACAGACTTCCTCCAGCATCCGGGCTTTCCGGAAGGCATCCTCTTCACTTTTTGCCAGTACGAAGGTGCCGTGACTCCGCATGAGAAACACGGAATGCCGGGGATACTTCTTCACCACCTGCTCCACTTCATGCCGGAGCTTCTTCGTAGAGGAAATCCCGTACCCTGCGCACGGCACGAAAGACCCCAGAAGCTCCTCCGCCCCCCGGACATTCACCGTGACCGCATGCCCCCGGACGCTCACCGCAGAGGCACAGGGCTGGTGAGTGTGGATAATGAAATCCACATCACTCCTGAGCCGGTATGCGTCGGCATGAATCCACTTCTCACTGGAAGGCTTGATCTCCCCCTCGTAACTGCAGTCCTCGATCCGGCACCGGACCAGATCCCCGGGCCCGAGACTTTCATACGCCATACCGCTTGGGGTGATGATGAATTCACTGTCGGAGATCCGGGCGCTGATGTTGCCCCAGGTCCGGGCGGTCAGCCCCTCCTTCACCAGCCGGATGCCGGCGTCCACCACAAGCCTTCTGGCCTCTTCTTCTGTATAACTCATTTCTGCTCCTCTGTTTTCTTTCTTTCGTTCGCGGTCGGCTGCGGTCGGCTGCGGAGTTCCCGGTCGGCCATAGGTTTACGGTCGACATAATTGTTTCCGGTCGGCCATGGGTTTGCGGTCGACATAATTGTTCCCGGTCGGCCATGGGTTTGCGGTCGACCCCGCTATTTCCCGGACAGCGGTCCGCACTGACTGAAGACCCTGTCGAACCGGCTGATCACATCATCAATCATCTCTTCGGTATATGCCGCACTGGTATACAGACGGGTTCCTGCCAGCGTGATCAGCCCTTCCGCCATATAGGCGGCTCCCATGTGCTCCATTTCCTTCTGGCGGATTCCCGTTTCTTTCAAAATGTGCGGCAGCTGCCACGGCTTCGTCCAGTCAATGGCGAAGTGCATGGTGCCTGCGTTGTCCAGATGACAGACTGAACCGATATTAAAAGCGACAAACGGCAGGTTGTACTTCCGGATCGACGCTTTCAGTCCCTTCGTCAGCCGGTCTCCCATGCGGCCGGCCACCTCGCAGGCATTCCGCTTCTCGATCTCGCAAAGAGTATAGTATCCGGCCACACAGCTTACCGGGGTGGCCGCCAGGGTGCCGCCGCAAAGCGCCTTGGACACTTTCTTGCCGCTGGAGTCCAGCCCCGCCCCCAGATGGGCCATCACATCCCTGTGACCGCCTACGCCGCCGGCTCCCGGGAAACCGCCGGCAATAATTTTTCCGAAAATCGTCAGATCCGGGTCAATGCCGTAGTATCCCTGGGCTCCTCCCGGACCGATGCGGAAACCGGAAACCACTTCGTCACAGACCAGCAGTGCGCCGTACCGGTGCGCCAGCCGTTCACAGCCTTTCACGAACTCCTTCGACACCGGCCGGGTGCCGCTCTCCGGACCGATCGGTTCGATGAAGACCGCCGCCGTGCCGCCGGTGTGCTTATTCCTCTTCAGATGCTTTTCCAGATCCTCCAGATCGTTCGGGAAGAACTCGTCCGTGTGGCGGAATACAAAACCCGGTACTCCCTTCGACATCAT
>OCTW011256957.1_pt1 | contig 13120 bp, 11 predicted proteins | sample 1539671 | NCBI WGS metagenome assembly OCTW01 (sample SAMN02144230, study PRJEB22623) | gut metagenome | biome: sheep rumen | host: Ovis aries | place: New Zealand | reverse complement strand
TCGAAGTGCGAAAAGAACTTACAGACGAGTGGGATCGTGCCGGAGTTACTGAAGGGCAACAGTACGCCACCCTTACCGACATCATTACACAGGGCTGGAGCGGCAAAACAACCAGGCAGTACAAGCACTACAAAGGCTTGAAGAAGGAAAACCTCCGAGACAACATGACGAACATCGAGCTTGCCTTGAATACCCTGGCCGAAGCCTCTGTCACCGAGATTAGCAAATCGCGTGATCCGAAAGGCTTCCGTCAAAGCGCTGCCGTGGCTCGTGAAGGTAGCAAGATCGCAGGCGATGCTCGCAAGCAGTTGGAGCAGCGGATAGGTCATTCCGTCATATCCAGTGCTAAGGCTTCGGATCATCTGCTGCCGGCAGAGGAAGAGGAATAGGAGATTTTTTTCTATTACTTATGACTCAACTGACTGACCAAGAACGGATTGTCCTGATGAACGATATGCGCTCGTTCGATGAGCAGATGCCTTGCGTGGGCATTTTCTGGTACGACCCTGTTGACCACAACTTCTTCGGCGTGCGGAAGAAAGAGATCACTCCGCGGATGGTCGAAGAGTCTGCGAAAAAGGGGGACCCCTTTATCAGTTATCCGGAGATGCAAAGGGAGTTGAGTGTCAATGAATCCAGCATGTGCGGTCGTGTTGTATGGTCGATTGATAAGTTCATCGTTCAAGTTGGTAAATGGGCTGAATATAGCCACGAGCAACTTGCAAAATTGCTTGAGAAAGAGTTTTCGTTGCCTTATTTCGAGTTCGTGTATGATGAGCATGGTGATTTGAATCATTGATGGTCGGGAAATATGCCGAAATAGTTATACGCTTCAGGACCGGCTAGGAAAACCACAACAAGTCTACATGGCCCAAGACGATGAGACGATCAGTAGGGATGAAGCACAAAGGATAGTATAATGCAAACTGCGAAGTCTCGAACGTAAAGACAATCAGTAGATTAGTATAATGTATCATGGAATACGAAGACAGGTTGAATACTTTCGATATTACTCAAATATCTAGTATTGTTTCGATGTTTTGTTTTTCCCTCCGATTACATTTTAGTACGAAGATGGAGTCAAAGAAACACCTTTGAATTCGTTGAACCCTAACTCTAATTAAAGATATTAGACTTTTTTATGAGAGTTAATACAAAACAAGCTGTTAGACTTTTTTTCCAGAACCCCTCTTTGGAACAGGTTTTTAAGGAGGCAATTGCCAATTCCTTGGATGCGAATGCTACTAATGTGGAGGTAAAGGTTTTTATTGACTCGTTTGAGAAACAGGAAACTTTACAATTGACAATTTCAGACAACGGAGAAGGTTTTACAGACATACGTTATGATAAGTTCTGTGAACTTCTTAAAGTGGAGGAAGACTCACATAAGGGAATTGGTCGATTGGTTTATTTGAGCTATTTTGACACAATAGAGGTGTCCAGTTGTTATGATGGAAATATTCGAACTTTCACTTTCAATGATGCATTTGACCGAGACAAGTCGGATATGAAGGTTATTTCATCTGAAGAAGGAAAACGGGAAACGACCATCGTATTTAAGGATTGCTCTATGCAAAGGCTTAGCAGTTATGCTGTTATTACACCAGATTATCTTAAGGAACAAATATTACAGGAGTTTTTTCCGAGATTTTATCTGATTAAGCAAAAGGGATTAGATTTCAGAATCTCATTCTCTATTGAGATTCCTCATAAAAAGAAGAAGCAAGTAGTAGGATCATACTATACAGAAATTACTAGCAACGATATCCCAAAACTGCAGTCAATCCCAGTCGATACTGACATCGTTGAAATGTTTAATAACTCAAGGATTGATTATGTTATTCAGAAGACAGATTCTTTTCGGAAGTCTTTTTTGATGACTGCTTTGTGTGTTGACAATAGAACGCAAGTGCTTGATGATATTGTATCTATTGAGAATCTTCCACAATCCGGATACAACTTATTATTTATTCTTTATTCAACTTTTTTCACTGGTAAGGTAGACGCCTCTCGGCAGACTCTTACTCTGAAAGAAGCAGAACAAAAAACTATTAAAGCTTTGTTTAGGGAAAAGGTAGGAGATTTGATTGTGAAAGAGATTCCTTCCATCAAAGAACGCAATGATGCCACTAAAGCATCTTTGTATAAGACTTATCCACATTTGCTGGGTTATTTCAATGAAGGGGAAGTTGGAATAGTAGAGAGAAATAAGTCGATTGAAGAGGCTCAAAAGAACTTTCTCAAAGCGCAGAAAGATATTCTGGAGGCTCAAACCTTAGATGATGATAATTATGAGAAAGCATTGGATGTCTCTTCACGAACCCTTGCCCAATACATTCTCTATAGGGAAAAAATAATTGAGAAGGTTGAGCGGTACACTGATAAAGATTCTGAGGCTGACCTCCATAATCTTATTTTGCCCAAACGCACTGTAATGGAGAATGGAGATGTTGACGGCATCTATAACAACAATCTTTGGTTGCTTGATAATAAATATATGACTTACACAACGGCCATGAGTGAGAGAACCATGACGGAAGTGCTGGATGAGATTACGAAGAAAGCAAATGACATTATTGATGATGGGCGTCCTGATATAGCCATAGTATTCTCAAATGACCCAAATGAAGCTGATAATCACTCTGTGGATGTTGTGATTATAGAGTTAAAAAAACGAGGTATTACGCTTGCCAAAACAGAAGAAGTTGAGAGTCAATTACAGCAGAGAGCTGTTAAGTTGTTGAATTATTATCCTAACAAGATTCAGCGGATGTGGTTTTATGGTATAGTGGAGTTTACAAAGGAATTCAAATTATCCTTACGCAATGACCACTATACCCCGCTCTATTCAAAGGATTCTCTTTATTACAAGGAGAATGAATGGTACATAGATCTTGAAGATGATAGCAAACCTTATAAGGTTGGAACTTATATCCTTTCCATTGATGCCTTTATTAAGGATGCTAAAGCACATAATGAAGTGTTCTTGAATATTCTTAAAGAGGGCTTCAAGGGAACACATAAATAGAAGCAACAACAGATACGAGATAAGTCAGCAGCATCCGCTCTTACGCACAAAAAGTATTAGCGATAGGGTAACGCAAGGCTTCACACATCTTGGCTAACCAGGCAAAAGTGACGGAGTTTCCTAGGACTCCTCAGTGGAACTATTTAGACCTCAGTATTATCCACCTACATATGCTCTCTTCAGAATCATACATACAACGCCTTAAAGATAGTATTTCTTCTGCGGATAAGATAATCCTAGAGATATCGCGAGTACAACCGGTGTCATATCGAGATTTGCATGAACTTACATATGATGGGATTCCGATGGCGAAGAAGATGCTGGTCGAGGATCGTGTCAAAGGCTGGTATAGAACTACGCGAATTCTGATAGAAACCGGGAGTGGAGCAAAGGATCCAAATGTGATGGATTTTATCTCTCGTGGATCAGCGACGTTAATAGAGCCGGATTTTAAATCTCTCTTAATCAAGCGTCTTAGAGCTGGTCAGTCCGTTCTTAAAAACATCATTGAGGCAGAGGACCTTAAAGCGTCTTTACGGTCATCCGAAGAGAAAACAGATGAGATTTGGAGAATAATGCATCCGGCAGTTAGAGAAGTTGCCAAATCAAGGATGGAGAGTGGCTATTACGCCGATGCCGTAGAAAGTGCTTGCAAACTCCTGAATACGACGGTCCGCACAATCGTTCAGTCTGAAACGGGGGAGGAAGCCGATGGCGCAAGTCTGATGCGAAAGGCCTTTTCACCGAAGAATCCTATAATCCGCCTCGTGGACTTACACTCCAGGAGTGGCCAAGACATCCAACAGGGCTACATGGATATATACGCCGGGGTTATGACGGGCATCCGCAATCCCAAGGCCCACGACAATGAGACAATCAGCAGGGAAGATGCTCTTAGGAAACTGGTATTGGTCAGCCTTCTGATGTATAAAATTGACGATCGGGAAGTATAACGTAAACCGCAATTCCCTCACGCCGTCCGAAGCAAACCACACTCTCCAAACCAATGCACCCTACCACGTCAATACCCTCCTAAGCTCCCAAGCCTTCCTGCACAGGAAGCGCTCCGGGCGGTGCTCCATCGTCGGAGAGTAGTGCCGGCAAATACATCGCAAGGAGATCTGGAATTAGCGAAATATCGAAGCCCGCGACCGAAACATGCCAGCCATGTTCCGGTCGCTTATTCTTTATAACTCAAAACGGCGGGTTAAGTCAAATATTATTTGTATCTTTGCGAGGTTTACAAAGTATCTGGAATAGATACTCCATTCGTCCGGCAAGGGCCTCTTGGATAGGAGGCCGGTCAGGCGAATAATTCCTTGCATAGATGAAATCGTGCGAGGAATAGGAGATTTTGTCTATGGCTAAAGGATATTACCATGAATCCAAAGACCCTATTCGAACAATTTGATGAACTTCATTCCCAATGGACCCTTTTGGATAAGGTGGGGAGAGAGATGCAGTTGGGGAGGATGTGGCAGCAGATGACATCGGCATATCGTTATCTTGTCCAGGTGTACCAGAGTCGGGGGTATCTGACGCCCATTGAAAGTAACTATGCCAATCAGATAGGTCAGACGCTGATGATGCTCCAGAGCGAAAAGATGAAGGTCGATCAAGCATTGGCAGATGAAATGCTGAAGCATCTTGTGAAGATGAAGTGAATCAAATACGGCCACCCGCAATCCAAAGGTCCACGACAATGAGCCGATCAGTAGGGAGGATGCACTTAGGAAATGATCATGCAAACCGCAAAGCCCGAAGCTGAAAGTCAATCAGGTCACAGAGGGGCAAGGGACGCGGTTCGGAAGTGGAAGTCCATCTATGTCGATCAGATGATGGAGGATATAAACGCGGTCCGGAAAAGGGTCCGGTGTCGATGGAAACTGTCGACAAGCGAGTCCGGCTGGATGTCGATGCCGGCAAATCCGTGAAAGAGTCGATAACTCATGCGGAACAAGCGTATGCGGTGGGAGCAAATTCGGTAATTCTGATTATGATGCTAGAATAATAGCGATATAGCTTAGTGGACGATATTATATATCGTACGCAACTAGAATGCGGTAAATAAACATAAGATTCAAGTAAGGCAGGCGCAATAACATAAACAGATGTGATTGTCCGCCTATGTCGAAATTACAATAAAACACCATTTGAGTATTATATGAAAATTGCAGTTGCCGGCACCGGATACGTAGGATTATCCATAGCGACACTTCTGGCACAACATCATCAGGTGACCGCCGTAGATGTGATTCCGGAGAAAGTTGAGAAGATAAACAAGAAGATATCACCTATTCAGGATGAGTACATCGAGAAGTATCTAACAGAGAAAGACCTCAATCTCGTGGCCACCCTCGATGGTAAAGCAGCATACAAAGACGCAGTTTTTGTAGTCATTGCTGCTCCTACCAATTATGACCCTAAGAAAAACTTCTTTGACACCACACACGTTGAGGAAGTTATCGAGCTTGTCTTGGAAGTTAACCCCGATGCCATAATGGTCATCAAGTCTACAATTCCGGTAGGTTACACTAGGAGCGTTCGTGAGAAGTTCAGCTATCGTGAGCGTCAAGCTAATGGCTCTTTCAAAATAATTACTCCAAAGATTATCTTCGCCCCTGAGTTCCTGCGCGAGAGCAAGGCTCTGTATGATAACCTTTATCCGTCCCGCATCATCGTAGGTTATGATGATCATGCACTTGAAGAATTTGCGCACACCTTCGCCACCATCATAAAAGAAGGCGCCATCAAGCAAGACGTTCCCGTCCTCTTCATGGGTACTACCGAGGCGGAAGCTGTGAAGCTCTTTGCCAACACCTATCTGGCACTCCGTGTTTCCTTCTTTAACGAACTGGACACTTATGCTGAGATGAAAGGACTCAGTACTCAATCAATTATCGAAGGAGTAGGACTGGATCCTCGGATAGGCACACATTATAACAACCCTTCCTTTGGCTATGGTGGCTATTGCCTTCCCAAGGATACCAAGCAACTACTGGCCAACTTTAATGATGTGCCGGAGAACCTTATCAAGGCCATTGTAGATTCCAACCGCACCCGTAAAGATTACATTGCAGACCGTGTTCTTGAAAAGGCAGGATATTATACCGCTTCAAGCACCTATGATGCCATGAAAGAGAGGGAAGTGGTGGTTGGAGTGTACAGACTCACCATGAAATCCAACTCCGATAACTTCCGCCAATCGGCCATTCAGGGTATTATGAAACGCATCAAGGCCAAGGGCGCCAGAGTCATTATCTATGAACCGACTCTGCCGAAAGGAAGCACATTCTTCGGTAGCGAGGTGGTCAACGACCTCAGCGCCTTCAAACTCCGCTCCGACGCCATCATCGCCAATCGCTATGACTCGTCTTTAGACGATGTTCAGAGCAAGGTTTATACGCGGGATATCTTCAAGAGAGATTAGTTTTTGCTAAATATTATGAAAGGAATTGTATTGGCTGGGGGAAGCGGGACTAGGCTGTTCCCTATTACAAAGGGAGTGAGTAAACAACTGCTTCCGATATATGATAAGCCTATGGTGTACTATCCTGTCAGCGTCTTGATGCTGGCAGGGATTCGTGATATTCTCATCATTTCAACACCGCAGGACCTTCCGGGATTTAAGCGTCTCCTCGGAGATGGCAGCGACTATGGGGTTCATTTCGAGTATGCCGAGCAGCCTAGTCCGGATGGTCTGGCACAGGCGTTCATTATCGGAGAAGAGTTTATTGGGAATGACAGTGTATGCCTTGTGCTGGGCGATAATATCTTCCACGGGGCCGGATTCAGCGCTCTCCTAAAGGAATCCGTCAGAACTGCTGAAGAAGAAAAGAAGGCGACGGTATTTGGTTATTGGGTAAATGATCCGGAGCGTTATGGCGTCGCTGAGTTCGATAAGGATGGGAATTGCTTAAGCATTGAAGAAAAACCCAAGGAACCCAAGAGCAACTACGCCGTTGTAGGTCTGTATTTCTATCCGAACAAGGTGGTTGATGTTGCGAAGCACATCAAGCCGAGTGCCCGCGGTGAGTTGGAAATTACCACCGTTAACCAGGTATTCCTGAAGGATGGAGAGCTGAAAGTTCAGACTTTAGGCCGCGGATTCGCTTGGCTTGACACCGGCACACATGACAGTCTTGCGGAGGCGACAAGTTATATTGAAACGATTGAGAAACGCCAGGGCCTTAAGGTCGCTTGCCTGGAAGGAATTGCTCTTCGAAAAGGTTGGATTACTCCCGACAAGATGCGCGAGTTGGCCAAGCCCATGCTCAAGAACCAGTATGGGCAGTATTTGATGAAAATGGCTGATGAGTTTGACAAGAATGGAGCCGGTAAAATTGATGAGTTTTAGAATCAAACATGATAAACGTAATAAAGACAGATATTGAAGGTGTGGTCATCATCGAGCCCAAGGTGTTTGGTGACGACCGAGGATACTTCTTTGAATCCTGGAGTCAGAAGGATTTTGATGAGCAAGTACGGCCCATTAAATTTGTCCAGGATAATGAGAGCAAGAGTCGCTATGGAGTCCTCCGTGGTCTTCATTTTCAGAAAGGGAAGTATTCTCAAAGCAAGTTGGTCAGAGTCGTTAAAGGCAAGGTTCTCGATGTCGCTGTGGATGTACGGAAAGGATCGCCTACTTTCGGGAAACACGTCGCGGTAGAACTCACGGAAGAAAACCATCGCCAATTCTTTATCCCTCGCGGTTTTGCCCATGGTTTTGTGGTATTGAGTGAGGAAGCGATATTCCAATACAAATGCGATAATCTTTATGCTCCACAGGAGGAAGGAGCACTCGCCTGGGATGATCCAGAGATTGGCGTCGATTGGGGTGTCCCGGCAGATCGGATAGTCTTGTCCGCAAAAGACAAGAATCATCCTCATCTGAACGAATCAAAAGAGTTATTTGATTATCATATAGATTATTACGCCGAATGAATATTCTTGTAACCGGTGCGAATGGACAGCTAGGCAATGAAATGCGGATTGTCTCCAAAGATAGTGAGGATAAATATATCTTTACCGATGTCGTAGATGCATCCGAGGAATCCATTGCCATGTTAAAGAAGTTGGCAGGAAACGATATAAATACAGACACCACTCATCTTGACATCACAAATCTCGGTGCTATCCGAGAAATAGTAAAAGAGAATCATGTGAATGTCATTGTCAATTGCGCTGCCTATACTAATGTTGATGCCGCAGAAGATCACGAGGAGTTAGCCGAACTCCTGAATGCCAAAGCGCCGGAGAACTTAGCCATAGCAATGAAGGAGGTCAATGGCCTTCTGGTGCATATCAGCACGGACTATGTCTTTGGCGGTGATCCTTACAACACGCCCTGCACAGAAGATCAGAAAGGAACCCCCACAGGTGTTTATGGGTTAACGAAGTTTCATGGTGAGCAGAACATACGAGGACTCGGGTGCAATTATGTCATTATTCGTACATCTTGGCTGTATAGTGAATTTGGAAATAGTTTTGTCAAGACAATCTTAAATCATCTGGCTAAAAAGACTTTACTAAAGGTGGTTTTTGACCAAGTCGGTACTCCGACTTATGCGTTTGATCTAGCTAATGTAATTATAAACATTATTTATGATTATCGAATAGCCTTATCTTCTCTTCAGTGCAAGTGCAAGAATGGATCAAACAATACGCAGAAGTCTTTCGATAATTGTGAAGTTAACATGAGGAAGATGACTTGGACTTACTCGAAAAATGGTGTCTATCATTTTTCAAATGAAGGTGTGTGCTCCTGGTTTGATTTCGCCATGATGATATCACAATATGCTGGATACTATGATCTCAATATTGAGCCATGCCACAGTAACGAATACATGAGTAGAGTTCAACGACCATCGTATAGTGTGCTTGACAAATCGAAGATAAAAGAAGCATTTACCATTATTAATCCATATTGGGTTAACAGCTTGTCTAAATGTATAAAAAGGATGATCTGATGATTAAAGTTATAACATACGGAACATATGATCTGTTACATCAAGGTCATATTAATCTTCTACGTAGGGCAAAGGAACTTGGTGACTATCTTATTGTTGGTGTCACTAGCGATAGCTTTGATCGAGGTCGAGGTAAATTAAACGTACGTAACAATGTCCTAGAACGCGTAGATGCAGTTAAAGCAACGGGGTATGCGGATGAGGTGATCATAGAAGATTATTTTGGTCAGAAGATTGATGACATTCAAAGGTATGATATTGACATCTTCGCTATTGGCAGTGATTGGATAGGTAAATTTGACTACCTGAATGAGTATTGTAAGGTTGTCTATTTGCCTCGCACAGAGGGAATCTCATCAACGATGTTAAGAGCTGAAAGTCAAGAAATTTTCAAAATTGGTATTGTTGGCAGTGGTAGAATAGCACATCGATTTGTCCCAGAGAGTAGAGTCGTTAATGGAGCGCAGGTCATAGCCGTGATGGACCCGGATATGAAAAATGCAAGTTTGTTTTCCGACATATATGGAATAATTCCATTCACCGAATATGAAAGTATGTTGGAAATTGTTGATCTTGTTTACGTAGCATCTCCTCATCTTACACACTACGATTATGTTAAACGCGCACTTTTGGCCAACAAACATGTACTATGTGAGATTCCTTTCGTATTATATAAAGAACAGGCACTAGAATTATATCGCATCGCAGAAGAACGGAATCTTGTTTTGCTTGAAGCTTCAAAGACAGCATTTTGTCCTGCATTTGGCCATATAGTAACCTTGGTTAAGAGTGGTGTTATTGGTGATGTGGTGGATGTGAAGGCATCTTTAAGCAAAATGGTGCCCCCGCCTACCCGGGAGTTGGATTCGACTCAAGCTGGAGGAGCCATGACTGAGCATTCTCCATTAACTCTTTTGGCTATAGTCAAGTTGCTCGGCACCGACTGGAACGAGCTTTATTTTCATAGTCGGTTTGAGCAAGGCGTTGATATTTATACAAAGGGTGTATTGAATTATGCTCATGCTACCTCCTCATTCACGCTAGGTATCGGGGTTAAGACAGAGGGTAATCTGGTTATTTCGGGTACCAAAGGCTACATTTATGTGCCTGCACCATGGTGGCTAACCGATTTCTTTGAGGTACGCTATGAAGATCAGGCAAAGAACAAAAAGTATTTCTACAGCTATGATGGTGATGGATTACGTTATGAGATTCAAGAGTGGCTTTCGATGATTGTGAATAATCGGCGGAGTTGTTATAAACTTCGAAGACACGAAAGTGTCGCGATAGTTGATATAATTGAGAAATACCGTAAAGGTGAATATGTAAAAGAAATATGAAATATGCAGTTGTAACAGGCGCTTCATCCGGTATGGGACTTGGGGTGGCAAAAATGTTGGTTAGTAAGGGCTACTATGTGATTGGTACATATATAGGCTCTGAATTGACAGAGAGGATTGAGAATTTTGAACTTCATTTTGTTGATCAGACAAATAGAACTGAAGTTTATGCTTTCATCGGATATGTCAAATCGAAGACTGACCATATAAATTGTATTGTGTGTAATGCAGGAATGAGTATTCGGAAGTCTTTTACAGCAACTACAGATGCAGATTGGGATTGTCAGATGGAGGTGGCTGTCAATTCGCACTATATTATGATTCGGGAGTTTTTCCATATTATTCCTGCGGACAGTCGTATCTTGTTCACAGGATCACAAATGGCAGTACATCCTCATGCCACCGTGCTTGCTTATGGAGTAACAAAATCGGCAGTATGTGCTCTCTCTCAGAATCTCGTTAAAGAGTTCGAGGGGACTGGGACAACTGTGAATACCATTATCCCTGGTTTTGTTGATACTCCGTGGCAGAAGGAGAAACCAGAACAAATAAAACAGAATATTTATAAAAAAATTGCCATTCATCGCTTCGCCACGGTTGATGAAATTGTCGATGCATTCCGTTTTTGTATTGATAATCCATGTGTTAATGGGAGCATGATTGAAGTTAATGGGGGATATTGCTTTAAATAATAATGTAATTTTTTATCGACATGATCAATAAAGACAGTATTCTTCTTTTTACAAAAGATGCTTTTTGCATAGATTATTTGCCTTGCTACGGTAATAAGTATTGGGAGGGGAAGACGCCCAATCTGGATGCTCTAGTGGCTAAAGGAACACTTTACAACCGTTTTTATACTGCGGCGCCGTCGTCTGCTATGGCATATATGGCAATGTTTACAGGCAAATATCCATATGAACAGGAAATAATGGAGTATGTTCCATTAGTTAAATCATATAATGGAATAACACTATTTGACATTGCTCGCGAAAAAGGCTTCGAATGCCATATTGTTTGGGATGAAATATGGATGACAACATCATATAAGCATTCTCTATGTTATGGAAATGGAACCGTTTTTCATGCATTGCATGGACTACGTCAAGGAGTCGGTTTTCATTATAAACATGAGGGCTTCTTGAAACCGAGTATAGAGAAAGAGAAGGCAACGTTGGAAATGATCGAGGAGGAAATAAAAGAAATAGCCGAGTCAGGAAAGGTCTTTGTCTGGTTCCATTTGCCTCATGTAATCAATGGTCGAGTGGGATATGGCTCTGATATCGATCTATACGATAATGTGTTAGGTATTATGCGAAAGTACTTTTGTGACACAAATATTTACATCTCAGGAGATCATGGTAATATGAATGGCCATAAAGGTAAACTAGGGTATGGTTTTGATGTATATGAGCCAGCAATAAGAATTCCATTAATAACCCCGCGGAAGCAGAATTTGACTGTATGTGATGATCTTATATCTAATATTGACTGGGATAAGATTATATTTGGTGGAGATGTTATTCCTAGCCGAGAAATAATCATTTCAGATTGTGCTTATTATGCCCAACCATCAAGGAAAACGGTTTTTATGTATGGAAACTACCGTTATATTTATAATCGTAGTGATAAAAGTGAAGAATTATATGATATAAAATGGGACCCTAATCAGAATTTTAATCTGATGAAAGACAGGTGTTATGACGAGGACAGGAAGGTAGAAAACATCTCTAGAGAACTGTTTTTTTATCCTTACTGGGAGTATTTGCCGGAAATTCGAGAAAAACTTAGAAACGCTAAAAATATAATTTGGAGAGAACCATCTAGAAAGCAGAAACTGATTGCTCGTTTAAAGAAGAATAAAATGATTCGCTTTGTAGGTATGTTTATATTGAAACGTATAATTGGTAAATAATGTTTATGTTTTATTCAAATCCACAGTCTTTGAAGACTACTATGTCACAAACGGCCTTCTAATCAATCAGTGTTTAAGCCCTTAGTCCTTAGGAATAAACCTATCTTATGGCAATTAATGGTAGATTAATAGCTAAGAACACCGCGCTTTTGTATTGTAGGATGATACTACTAATGTTAGTATCACTCTATACTAGTAGGGTTGTATTAGCAGCATTAGGTGTTGACGATTTTGGAATTTACAATGTCGTAGGAGGTATCGTCGCTATATTAGGTTTTCTCAATGGGACGTTAAGTACATCTTCATCTCGCTTCATTACGGTTGCGTTGGCTGGAGGAGATGAGCGTAATATGCGAAAGACCTTTTCTGTGGTCTTAACAGTAAATATTATGCTATTATTGATTATCTTGCTACTCGCGGAAACAATTGGACTATGGTTCCTTTTGGAGAAGATGACCATTCCAAAGGAGAGGATGAACGCCGCATTCTGGGTGTACCAGTTTTCGGTTCTAACAATTGTCTTTAATATTATAAGTGTGCCATTCAACGCTTCTATTATAGCGCATGAGAGGATGGGGGCTTTTGCATATATCTCACTGATTGATGCTTTATTAAAACTTGGTGCTGCATTTTGTATAACCGTAATAGATTCAGATAGACTTATATTTTGGGGTGGAGCATTAGTGTCTATACAGGTGTTGAATTGTTTGATATATGCTATTTTCTGTTATAAACACTTTAGCGAATGTAAACTTTCTTTTTGTTTTGAAAAGAAAATGTTCAAGCAGATTATGGGGTTTATTTCATGGTCTGCCTATGGAAGTTTCGTTTCGGTATGTTTTACACAAGGACTAAACATTATTCTGAA
>OCTW011518969.1_pt1 | contig 13121 bp, 9 predicted proteins | sample 1539671 | NCBI WGS metagenome assembly OCTW01 (sample SAMN02144230, study PRJEB22623) | gut metagenome | biome: sheep rumen | host: Ovis aries | place: New Zealand | reverse complement strand
GAAGGTTTTGAGAATGACGAACAACTCTCCATGTACGATGTGCTGATGAAAGATGACCTTTCAAAAGAAGACATCAAGAAACTAAAGGTTGTTGCCAAAGAATTGTTGGAGAAGATAAAGGACCAACTCTCCACGATGGATCATCCGTTCGACAAACAGGAAACCCGGGCATCCATCATCATCACCATTCGTGACATCCTCTGGAAAGAACTCCCCGAGAGCTATTCCGACGAAAGTATCAACTACTATCGCGATGCTGTGTATAACTACGTCAGCCAGCATTATGGAAGCGTGGCATAAATAAAAGACTTAAATAAAGAAAGAAATATGGCAGTAGAATCACATGACAAAAAGTTAGACGACCTCCTTAAAATGGTTGAGGATGGTAAGGCTCAGCTCCCCGATTTTCAACGTAGTTGGGTTTGGGACGACTCCAAAATATGTAAACTGATAGAAAGCATAACATCAGGATATCCTATGGGAGCTGCGATGTTCTTAGCAAATGGCGGCGAACAGGTTAGGTTCAGCTATAGAAAGTTTGAAGGTGTGACTTCTACTGAAGAGGTTATACCGGAATGGTTGGTGCTTGATGGTCAGCAACGACTCACTACGCTGTATCAGGTACTGAAAAGTAAAGGGGCAACTATAACCCGGCTGGAAACAGAGAAGGACAAGACCATTAAACGGTATTACTATCTGGACATCAGGAAATGCCTTGATTCGAATGCAGACCGACTTGATGCTATTATTTCAGTGTCTGAAAAGAAGCAACAGACAACAGATATAGGCCGAACGATTTTACTGGATCTTTCGACAAAGGAAAAAGAATTTGAAAACCTGATGTTCCCTCTGAACATTACATTCTCACCTAACGATACTGATGACTGGCGATATGAAATGGAAGAGCATTATGGCAACAACAGGGAATATAGCCTATTATTCCGCGAGTTCTCACAGAAAATTCTGCGCCCCATAATCGCTTATAACATGCCTGTTATTCAGCTGGATAAAGAAACACCAAAGGAGGCTGTTTGCCAAATCTTTGAGAATGTCAATACAGGTGGTGTTCCTTTAACAGTGTTTGAACTTGTTACAGCGACATTCGCTGCAGATGGTTTCAAGTTGCGTGATGACTGGGAAAACGCACGGGCAACTTTTAAGAGCAAAGTCAACGGAGAATTGCTTACTGAGATAACCGGAGCGAATTTCCTTGCTGCTATGACACTACTTGTAACCTTTTATCGGAGAATAAAATCTGGCGACGATGAGCGTATTGCTGTTACATGTAAGAAGAAAGACATCCTGAAACTGGATTTGGAGGATTACAGGATGTATCGTGATTCTCTGGTACAAGGGTTCTGTGAGGCTGCGGATTTCCTCGTTCATCAAGGTATATTCCGTTCCAGAGATCTTCCGTATTCATCTCAGCTGACACCACTTGCGGCAATCTTCTCATATGATAGAGATAACGGACACATACTTGCACTCGGTCCTAACCAAGAGAAACTGGCGAAGTGGTATTGGTGTGGTGTGTTTGGAGAACAATATGGTGGCGCCAACGAAGCCCGGTTTGCTTTGGATATTCAAGGTGTATTAAGATGGATGAATGGTGGTGACATGCCAGACACGGTTTATAGAGCAAGCCTACAACCCACACGACTTCTGACGATGCAGACGCGCAATAGCGCAGCCTACAAGGGCATAATGGCACTTATCCTACAAGATTCGCCATTAGACTTTATGACGGGCAACCGCATGGATATTGCTTCGTACATTGACGAAGATGCTGATATTCACCATATTTTCCCGCAGACATATTGCAAAAGCCAGAACTACCCATCAAAGAAGTGGAATTCTGTCATCAACAAGACACCCATTTATGCCAGTTCCAATAGGTCAATCGGTGGTCACGCTCCCAGCATTTATATCAGAACTATGGCAGGGAAGGGACTTGATGACGAAAAGATAATCAAGGCCATTGAGTCACACAAGATAAACTACGATTATCTCTCTGCAGATAATTTCGATGACTTTTTCATTGATAGGGCGAAAAAGATTATCAAATGCATCGAGAAAGCCATGGGCAAATCTGTAGATGGATTGGACAGCGAAGATACAATCCGCGAATATGGAGTTTCATTATCAGATAATAGGAACACAGAAGTAATACCAGTGTTTATTGAACCGTAAATACATTTAGCAAAAAACAACATATGGATAAGTTCAAATATACAATTGATCATATATTCGATTTAGCAAAGTTTATTTGGCTCCATCGAAAAGGGAATAAAAGTATCTATGTTATAAAATGTTGGTACTATATAGCAATTGCCTTGATTGGAGTATATGCTTTTGCTTTCTTTGCTGATTCAAACGGCCATTGGCACTTCTCTATTAGTACCGCAACGTTAGGTTGGAGTGAAATTGTTTTTTTTCTAATAACAACATTCTTTACTGCATATGTCTTATATTTATTTAATAGAGATTCTTATGCAGAATTTCAAAAGAAAACAATTGATAAAATTGCTCATGAACAATTTCTTACTAGCATAAGTCCTATTACAGAATTCCGTGAATTCGAGCGTCTTTATTCTAAGCATGGCGTTAAAGAGTTCGTGGATAACGATGATTATCGTAAGATTAGAAGTACTATTTGTGATTTTTCAAAGGGAAATGTTCGTTTGTTGGGATTATCGGGAACTGGTAAAACTTTTATAATTCAATCTGCTTTCATTGAAAGAGGAAATACGTCCAAGGTGTATTATTGTGATAATGTTCGAACTGGTGACATAATCACTGGAGCTGCAAATTTATCAAGACAAGTTGATAATGCTGTTTTGATTCTAGACAACTGCCCAAGAGATATTTATGATTCTGTGTTACAAAAGGTTGGTAATTCTATTAGATTAGTATCAGCTTATTATGATCCTACAGAAAGGGCAAATGGTTGCAATCTGCTATATTTGGACAATTGTCATCTAGATTTAGTCGTGCAAACCATTATTGAGCAAAACCTTTCAAAGGAAATCACCCAAGAACAAAAAAACTACTTAGTGTACCATTCTGGAAATATACCTTTCATGGCCTTACTACTTGTTCAAGCATTCAACAAGTTGCAAGGTATAACAGATTCTTTTGATAGAGACTTGAAAGAACATTTATTGGATATCCAAGGAGAATACCCTTACGAACAACGTCATGTAATGCGAACCCTGTCTTTATGCCAACCTTTAGAATATGCTGGTGGTAATGCAGAGCAATTTAGGTTTTTGAGAGATAGTGAGAATTTTACTCCTATAGCAACAAACCTTAATAGAAGTATTTTATTCAAGACTGTTATAAATAAGCTAAAAGAACGTAATCTTATTGAATCGGATTCTGTTTATATAAATATGCGTCCTCAGCCACTAGCTATTTGGCTAGTTTCAGAATGGATAAAAGAACAAGGAGCAGGTTTGGTGGACTCCATTATGGAACTTGCCAGCCAACCCAAAAAATTATATGGACCACTGTTGGATTCATGGGCAAGGCGTCTAGAATTCATGCAAGATAATCAAGATGCTATCAATTTGTATAGTGAACTCCTAAAAGTCAATGGAGGCCCTTTCGCAAACGAGGATGTAGTTTGCTCTGACTTCGGTTCACGCCTCATCCTCGCAATGTCTACAGTGAACCCAGTCGCTGTTGCGGATTGTTTTTTTGCCGTTTTGTTTGGTCAATCTATAGAATGGCTCAATGTCAGTTTGACAGGTGATGCTCGACGAAATATTGTCAGGACGTTAGAAAAGCTGTGCTTTTGCAAGGATAGCTTTCATTTGTCAACAATGGTCTGTGCACGTTTGGCATTAGCAGAAAATGAAGATTGGTCTAATAACGCCACTGGTTTATTCAATCAACTCTTTCATGTGTTTCTTGCAGGGACAGAATCGAATTTAGAAGCTCGTATTGCTGTATTAAAAGATTTATATGAACAAGGGCGGGAGTTTCATGGTTTGTTGTTTTCTGCTATAAAGGGAGCTTTTGCTATAGAACACCTCTCCCGAATTGGGGGTGCTGAAAAATTTGGTTTTAAGGAACTAATTGATTATAGTCCAAATGGTAATGAGATTGGTAAATATTGGAATGAGTTATACACATTGCTTTGTGGTTGGATAGATACAGAACCGCATTATCTGACAGATGTGTCAGAAATAGTTCAGCTAAATACGAGGCATTTCATCAGAGGTGGAAAACCAGAACTATTGTTTAAATTCATAGAAACTTTAGCTCCAAGACTTAATTATGATTGGAATAAAATGCATAAATCATTAGTTGAAACCAATAATTATGATCATCCGTCCGATGAGGTTATGGATAAAATTTCTTATTGGATAGAAAAGCTAACACCTAAAGATATCGTGGGAAGAATGAAAATTGCTGTTCACGAGACTTATATCAATGAAAGAAAGGGTGGTGATATAATAAAAAAAGAGGAGGAAATTTCAATTCCGTTTGCTAAAGAATTTGTAGAAAAGAAAGCGTATTTAACAAAAGAAATGGATGCTCTTATCAATAATGATGAGAGTTATCTATCATGGGCTTTTACAATGCATTTGGCACATAATCTTCCAATAGACGAGATTGAGCCTATGGGAGAATACATAAAAAAAATCGTCTTTAAACGCGACAAGACATTTTATAGTTCATTTGTTGTCGCATTATACCGCCAAATTCCTTATAAACAAAAAACGAAGCATTTTATAAATGATCTTTATAATGCTCAGTATTATGCGCTTGCCCTACCGTTATTGGCTGTCACAGATGATAAAGAAAGACTAAACTTGACTTTTGTTTTGAAGCAAGTCAAAAATGGAGTGATTTCTTCAGATGAAGTGCGTAGATACTTCTCAGCAATCAGACTTCAGACTTCAACAGATATTCTTTCCGTGTTGAACATTCTTCACGACAATGGGTGTGACCTACAACTAAAATTTGACTTCATAGCAGAATATTGGTTTATGGATGATTTATATCAGGACGAAGATCTTCTAAATAAATACAAATCTATACTATTAAGATACCCCATAGTCGACAACACTCATTATAACTATGAGTACACACGACAAGTAGATAATGTATTAAGAAGAACTAATGATAGAGGTTTCGCAATAGATATTAATAGGAAACTTATCGATGTCCTTTCCCATCACATTACACATAATGGTCTAGAAGACTTGTACAGTGTACTACTGACTAAATACAGATGTGATATTTGGCCAGAGTTTATAGATGCACTTACAGATATAGACAACCGTTCTAGATTCTTTTTCCAAATAAGATATAAAATTGGCGCTGGTTTTGATTTTGGTGAAAAAGCATTATTTAAAGGGCATGAAGAAGAAATGAAAGAAGTTTGTAAGAATTATCCCAAGTATGGACCTTGGGTTTGTGCTGCAATGTGCCCGGTTTTTGATCAGGCTAATAAAGAAACAGGTGAAATAGAATCTTTTCATCCATTCGCAATATGGCTATTAGAGAACTACGGAACTGACCAAACTGTTCTTGATGAGTTCCATGCGAATCTTGGTACATTCCATTGGGCAGGGAGTACTCTGCCATTATACGAAGACCGTAGAAGATGTTTTGAAAATTTACGGCATAATCCCAAATTACCAGCAAACGTGAATGAGTGGATAAAAAAATGTTTGGTCGCAAATAAGTCTGATTACGAAAGGGAAGCTCAAAATGTGGCTTATACGAGAATGGCATACAATAATCATTGATAAACAAAATGTAAGTAAGGGTAGATGTTATTATGCCGGAGAAGATCCATACATAGAAGTGAGTTTGTAAGGTGAAATGGAATACCCAAGGAGAGGGATCTCAGAGAAACAAATACTGCTCTTTCTGATTTAATTAAGATGTACTAAGCTCACTCCCTGCTCTATGGGGAAATGACTAAATGATCAAAAGAGAAATGAAAGACAAAAGAATTTATGGCATGTTTGGCCCAAAGATAAAGGCCATGAGACTGGAGCAAGGATTGAAGCAACGGCAGTTAGCTGAGTTGCTGGAAACGGACATGCCTATGTATAGCAAGATGGAGTTGGGAGCACGACGTGTGAGACGCGATCAGGTTCCAAAGTTAGCAGAGCTGTATAAGGTTGACGAGAAGGAACTGATGACGCTCTGGCTGGCCGATGGAGTGTATGCCGCATTGAAGGAGGAAGATAACACCCTCCGTTTAGATGCCATCGACTTGGCAAAAGAGTATTTCAAGAACGATGGAAGTCTGTAGAATCATCCTTGATGCTATCCACAAATATGTTTTCGCATTCTCACAAGATTGCAAAAACGTGCAGAAAATGGGGTCGAACTCAAACCGATTGTTTTCGCATTGTTTTCACAAAACGAAAAATCAGCAACTTGAATCTCTTCTAAGTTGCTGATTTTCGTCGTGGACCAGCTAGGGCTTGAACCTAGGACCTCCAGATTATGAGTCTGTTGCTCTAACCAACTGAGCTACAAGTCCAGTGCAATGTGAGGAAGTCTCAAGAATGTTCTCCCTAACTTTTGCGGTTGCAAAGATAGGAAGAAAAGGGGAAAGAGGAAAGAGAAATGTGAAAAAAAATTGTTTTGAAGTTTTTTTTTGTTTGTTTTTGATTAATTATTGATAAAGATGAGTAAGATGAAGAACTTATCACGAATTGAAAGAGACTATAAATTGTCGAGGTGGGTGAGGGTTTGGAGACGACGCATGGCTGCAGGGTCATCCTTGGGGCAGATCATGAGTACTCCGTCTGCCTCGACTATTGCGAATCCGTGAAGGCCGCTAATTGCTGCTATGTTCCCTTCAGGCAAGCGTACGAGGTTGTCGGATGCGTCGTCGAAGAGAGCTTCGGAGTGAACGGTGATGTTGTTGCGCCCATCAATGTGGATGTCAGTAGGTGGCTGAGGTGTGTTGTCGGAAGGCGCATGCATGGCATCGGCTGCTATGCCTTGCCATGTTCCAAGGTCTGCCCATCCGAAATGACAGCGCTGGACGTAGTTGTGGCCTGTTTGTTCAAGCACGGCAAATTCCATGGAAAGGTTGGGCAATGCTGTGTAAAGCTGTGGCGGGGTGAGTGTGGTGAGGTGGTTCTCGTTTTTGGTGAGCTCGGGGAACATGTCAGCGTACTCAGGTACGTGTTTGATGATGTTGTGCAGCATGTAGTGCGCGCCAAAGACGAAAAGACCAGTGTTCCAGAGAAATTCGCCACTGTCCATGAACATGCGTGCGAATTCGTGATTGGGCTTTTCCGTGAAGGTCTTGACATGGTAGATTTGGCGCTCCGCATCCTTGACATCGCCTATTTGCACGTAGCCGTAGCCTACTTCTGGGCGTGTGGGCTGTACGCCGAGGGTGACTACTCCCTGATGACTGCTGACGTGGTCGAGAGCCTGTAGGAGGTTCTCCATGAAAATCTCATCGGAATAGATGACCTGGTCAGATGGCGTAACGGCTATGCATGCGTTGGGGTTGATGTGGCTTATGGCACTTGTGGCCCAGGTGACGGGCGCGAGTGTGCCTCGGCGAACGGGCTCGGTGAGGATATGCTGTCGTGAAAGTTGTGGCAGCTGTTCTTGCACGAGTCGGAGATAGCTCTCTTGGGTACTTACGAAGATGTTCTCGGGCGCTATGAATTGGGCGAATCGGTTGTAGGTCTGTTGGATGAGCGTGAGCCCGGAGCCTTCGAAGTCGAGAAATTGTTTAGGTTTGTGTTCGCGGCTTGCTGGCCACAATCTGCTTCCTAAGCCTCCAGCGAGGATTAGGCAATAGTAATTCGGGTATTGATTCATGTATTTGGGTTAGTTTTTTACTTATTTCAACTGCTAAGATAATTTTTTTTTGAATTGCCGCAAAACATATTATTGATTATTTTATGAAAAAGCAGGTTTTTAAAGATTTTATAACTACTTTTGTAGCCCAAAGTATCACGAAACGTTCAAACGACAATGAATGTCCGCATAAATGAAAGTTGGCGTAAGCACTTAGAATCAGAGTTCGCTAAACCATATTTTGCAGAGTTGGCAGCTTTTGTGCGCTCGGAATATGCTTCAGGTCCCTGCTATCCGCCTGGCTCAAAGATTTTCAATGCATTCGACAGCACACCCTTTGACCACGTCAAGGTCGTTATTCTTGGTCAAGACCCATACCACGAACCAGGCCAGGCCATGGGCTTGTCATTTTCGGTGCCAAACGGTGTTGCAATACCACCGTCATTGAAGAACATATATGAAGAAATACATAACGAACTCGGCACACCCATTCCTCTCTCTGGCGACCTTACTCGCTGGGCGCAGCAGGGGGTACTGCTTCTAAATGCCACGTTAACCGTACGCCACGGGATTGCCGGATCCCATCAACGTCGGGGATGGGAAACGTTCACCGACGCAGCCATCCGTGCCTTGGCTACAGAACGCGAGCATTTGGTATTTATGCTTTGGGGCTCTTACGCAGGGCAAAAAGCTTCGTTCATCAATCCTGAGATGCATTTGGTCCTAAGGTCAGCTCACCCTTCACCCCTCTCAGCTTTTCGAGGGTTCTTCGGCAACCACCATTTCCAACTATGCAATGACTATCTGGCAGCTCACGGAAAAAGCAAGATTGAATGGTAAGCTACACAACTACAATATATCTATACGCCCGTCTGCCATAAGAAAGATACAGATGACAAGAGCTCCTATTTAAGTTCAGTGCTTTCATATCTGGAATACCCGTGAAAAATCAAATCACACCCATTAATAATACTCTTGACAGAGGTTATTCAACATTGTAATGAAACAAATTCCCATACTCGAAGTTGGCGATGTACTGATTTCAACTGCTATCCTGACTGAAAAATTCTGCTGTGATCTCTCGGCTTGTGGCGGAGCATGTTGCATTGAAGGAGATGCTGGCGCCCCTGTAACGTCAGATGAAATAGATGAGATTGAGAAATCTTTGGATGCAGTCTGGCCATTGATGTCGGCCACTGCACAAGCAATTGTAGAACAACAGGGTGTAGCTTACACTGACCCTGAAGGGGAACTTGTCACATCCATCGTCAATGGGAAGGATTGTGTCTTCACCTATTACAACTATCCTCCTAATGCAATTCGTGAGTTACCTTCAGGATGTTGTCTCTGTGCCCTTGAGAAAGCCTGCCGAAAGGGGCAAACCAACTTTATGAAGCCGATATCATGCGCCCTCTACCCCATCCGCGAGAAGCATTTCGGTGGAGGACTTATAGGCCTCAACCTTCATCACTGGAGTGTATGCGAAGCAGCATACGAGAAAGGGCGAATGCTTAACATTCCTGTCTACCGTTTCTTGCGTGAACCACTAATCCGGCGATTCGGGGCTGATTGGTACGCTGATTTAGAGCGAGCAGCAAAAGCATTCGAGCATGAATATAGCAACACCTGACAGATTATTCATTGTATTGATTTGTTATGCTCACCCACAACAACTAAGTATTATTATCGGCCCCACGAACTTTAGAAATTGGAATGATGAAATCCTACGGCTACAGAGGAAGCCAAATTAAGTGGCAATATTGACTAAGATTATAAAAAAAACAACATATCAGTTAGCACAAATCTTCTCCGAAGCCTATCTCTTTTAGGCTTTACCAATGATTCATTATTTAAAACCAAAAAGCAGAAAGAGTCGATGACCCTTTCTGCTTTTTGGTTTTTGCCTGGATTTAGGCGTCAATATTAGCGTAATTGGCGTTCTTTTCAATGAAGTCACGACGTGGAGCGACGTCCTCGCCCATAAGCATAGAGAAGACGTAGTCAGCACCTGCGGCATCCTCGATGGTCACCTGCTTTAGTAGGCGCGTCTCAGGATTCATTGTCGTTTCCCACAGCTGTTCAGGATTCATCTCACCAAGACCTTTGTAACGCTGTGTGTAGACGCCCTGTTCCTGACCGTCGTTGTACTTGAGCAGGAATTGAAGGCGTTGTTGGTCGTTGTAGCAATACTCTTCAATCTTTCCTTTTTTGCATCGATAAAGTGGCGGCGTAGCGATGAAAAGGTGACCACGCTGGATGAGCTCTGGCATGTAACGATAGAAGAGAGTCATAAGGAGGGTGTCGATGTGGTAACCATCGACGTCGGCATCAGTCATGATAACGACTTTATGATACCGCAACTTGTCATAGTTCGCCTCCTTTGAATCCTCACCCAGACCATAACGTACGCCGAGAGCCTGAATGATATTGTTAACTTCTTCGTGCTCGAAGGCTTTGTGCCACATTACGCGCTCCACATTAAAGATTTTACCACGTATGGGCAGAATCGCTTGGAAATGACGGTTGCGTCCCTGTTTGGCAGATCCGCCTGCAGAATCACCCTCTACAATGAACATCTCGCAGTTGGCGGGATCACGGTCGGAGCAGTCTGCCAATTTTCCAGGCAATCCTCCACCCGACATTGGAGACTTACGCTGTACGCTCTCACGAGCCTTACGGGCAGCTACACGAGCGGTGGCTGCAAGAATCACCTTATCAACAATGAGTTTAGCTTCCTTGGGGTGTTCCTCAAGATAGTTGTTCAAAGCTTCACCTACAGCCTGCTGAACCGCGCCAGCCACTTCCGAGTTACCAAGTTTGGTTTTTGTCTGCCCTTCAAACTGAGGCTCAGCCACTTTAATAGAGATAACAGCCGTAAGGCCTTCGCGGAAGTCCTCACCGGAAATCTCTACTTTGTTTTTCTCCAACTTCTCCAGTTCCTTGGCGCATTGTTCTTCGGCGTACTTTTTCAAAGTACGTGTAAGTGCCATACGGAAGCCTTGTAGGTGGGTTCCACCTTCTATGGTATTAATATTGTTAACGTAGGAATGGAGATTCTCCGAGTAGGCCGTGTTGTACATAATAGCACACTCGATGGGTATCCCCTGCTTCTCTGTATTAAGATAGATTACATCGTTGAAGAGGTGCGTTCGTGTAGAATCGATGTAACGAACAAACTCACGTAGGCCATCTTTAGAGTAAAAAATATCCTGTCGCGTATTTCCCTCATCATCGGGGCGCATGTCAGTTAACGTAATGGTGATACCGGCATTAAGGAAAGCCAGTTCACGCATACGATTTGCCAGAATATCATATTTGTACTCCGTTGTAATAAAGATTGAATCGTCTGGCCAGAATTGCTGACGTGTACCCCTGAGTTCTGTCGTGCCTACAACTTTGACATCGTACAGCGGTTTTCCTTTCTCGTACTCCTGTTGGTAGATTTTGCCATCACGGAACACCTGGCTCTTCATGTGAGTAGACAGTGCATTGACACAACTGACACCAACGCCATGGAGTCCACCAGAGACCTTATATGAGCCTTTATCAAACTTTCCGCCTGCATGCAGCACAGTCATTACCACTTCAAGGGCGCTCTTATGCTCCTTTTCGTGCATATCGACAGGTATTCCACGTCCATTATCTTGAACCGTTATGGAGTTGTCTTCGTTGATCGTAACTTCAATATGGGTACAATATCCAGCAAGAGCCTCGTCTATAGAGTTGTCTACAGTCTCGTAAACGAGGTGATGCAGACCTTTCTCGCTGATATCTCCGATATACATAGCCGGGCGCTTGCGAACGGCTTCCAAGCCCTCAAGTACTTGTATGTTACTCGCGCTATAGTCAGCGCCATTTTTCAGTTCTTCTTCCATCTGTAGGATTTTCTATAATTCTGCGTGCAAAGATACAAAAAATATTTCGCACGCGCGCACGAAAGAGGAAAAAACTTTTAGACGTTTTTTGAGGTCTGACACAAAAAAAAGAACAATGAACCTCACGGCTCACTGTTCTTTGATTTTAATATAATATAATTGCTATGGACGAATGCGAAAGAGCCAGTGCCTCTGCATTTAGCCGAGCTTCTGGATGTAGCGTGCAAGCTTAGACTTCAGATTTGAAGCCTTGTTCTTGTGAATGACGTTAACCTTAGCAAGCTTATCGAGCATTTTCTGCACAGCAGGGTACATGCCCTGAGCCTCGGCCTTGTCTGTTGTAGCACGCAGTTTACGCACAGCAGCACGCATTGCCTTTGCATAGTAGCGATTGTGAAGGCGACGTTTTTGCTCCTGGCGAATTCTTTTAAGTGAAGACTTATGATTTGCCATTTCTACTTTTTATCTTTTTTGTTTAACTTAAGTAGTCCATAGCAGAGTCGAACTGCTCTTTAGAGAATGAAAATCTCTCGTCCTAACCGATAGACGAATGGACCAAACCGTTGCTTGAATCACAGAAGCAAGCGCTCAGATGTGATTTGCGGGTGCAAAGGTAGTTCAAAAAGTAATACGCACCAAATATTTCGACAAAAAATATTAATTTTATTGCTATTTTAGCCCTTTCCGAACACTTGAGCATTGTTTTTTTCATACTTTTGCGTCCATGAATCGTTCGCATGGCATTGTCCTTCGCTCACTCCGTTATAACGACACTCAGGTTATTGTGAGCATCTTCACTGAGCTTTCAGGCACAGTGGATTTTATCGTGCGCCACTCGCCCAAAGCCCGTTCGGGAACAAAAGCTATTGCATGGGCTCCTTTGTCACTGATAGACGTGATATGGGAGCCACGTTTGGGAACCTCCATACAACGCCCCAAGGAGCTGAGTCTATGGAAGCCCTGGCTTTCGATTCCCTTTCATCCTGCCAAATCGGCCGTTACGCTATTTTTAGGAGAAGTACTGAGCCACACATTACGCCACGAACAGGCCAACCAACAGCTTTTTGAATTCCTTACAACCAATATGCTATGGTTGGACGAGAGCGACGAGCATTACGCCAACTTCCATATTATTTTTCTACTTAAGCTGACCCGTTTTCTTGGGTTCATGCCAAACGTCGAAGATTGGCACGAGGGCGCATTGTTTGACCTCGAGTCAGCGACCTTCGTGGATATTGTTCCACAACACCCTTATTATCTCGATGCGACAGAATCAGCACTTGTGCCTAAGTTTCTACGAATGAACATCCGCTCGATGCAAGCTGTAGGCCTGAACGGGAAGATGCGTAGAAGAGCCCTCGAAATCGTCACCTTATTCTATCGCCTGCATATCCCTGAGCTGCCTGAGCCGAAGAGCCTTGCGGTGCTCGTTGACGTGTTTGCATAAAA
>OCTW011596147.1_pt1 | contig 13122 bp, 12 predicted proteins | sample 1539671 | NCBI WGS metagenome assembly OCTW01 (sample SAMN02144230, study PRJEB22623) | gut metagenome | biome: sheep rumen | host: Ovis aries | place: New Zealand | reverse complement strand
CGAAAAGAGCACCGTCCGGTGGACGGTGCGAATTGAGGTGACTGTGAGCAAATCTAATGCGCAAGTTGGAGCACCGATAGGCGCGGGAAACGCAGCGCATTGGATATTGCGAACTGAAAGCCCCTTGGCGGGCTACGGGGCAGAGCCCCGGCTAAGGAGTAACAATCAATCAGAGAACTCACAAATTGCACATTGCTCATTAAAAATATGCTTCACTTTCCCATTGGACTCACTGGCGGCATGGGGTCCGGCAAATCGACCGTTGCGCAAACCCTCAAATCCAGAGGATTTGCGATCATCGACGCGGACAAAATCACATGCCAGACGTATCAAATCCCCGGCGTATTGGCTCAGCTCATGGCCGAATTTGGCCAGGATATCTGTCAATTTGACGATGATGTGCCCCAAATCAATCGGCCATTACTTGCCCAAAGAGCGTTCTGCTCAGATAACAAACGACAGCGTCTCAATGATATCATGCACCCGGCGATGAAAGAAACGGCTGTTGCTTTGTTAAAGGATGCATCGGAACGCGCCATTCTCGATGCCCCTCTCCTATTTGAGGCCGGCTGGGACGCACTCGTCCATACGACGATTGCGGTCCTATGCCCCATCGAAACTCGAATTGCCCGCGTCCAACAGAGAGATGGCCTCATACGACAGCAAATCATGTCCAGAGTCCATGCACAAATTCAAAATTATGAACGGCGTGCCGATATCCTCATTTATAATACGTCCGACAGGCAGCATCTGATTCGGCAAATCGATAATATTTTTATGGGTCATGTGTAGCCGCAGCGGGAAATCCATGACTCAATCCGTGCCCGGGGCCTGGAGAAGGAATTGATCGCTCCAGGCTCCAGGCTCAGTTTAGTAAACGCCCACAGACTTGCACATTTCATCGAAAGAAATCGGTTCTTTTTGATTGGAGAACCGCTCCCGGCCTTCTTTGCAAAGGCGTCCCGCTTCTTTCGAATCCCCTTTGATTATTTTGATCAATATATAATTATGATACGAAATCATACGGCTCTTATCTGTATTATAAGCCATGGAACAAGCCTGTTCCGCTTTTTCGAAGGATTGAATTTTTATGCTATTAATACATTCATTTTGATATTTTTCAGAGACATTCGACAGCCCCATCATTCCAAATGCAACAGCACACAATCCCACCATGAGCATGCATAATAGCCGCGAGCCACGAATCATCCACCGTTTGGTAAACCCCGTAGTCGATTGTTTCGGAAGGACAAAACCGAGAATGGCACCCAATATTGCACCCGATATATGCGCAAAATTATCGACCCCCATTGAACCGGTATAGGATACGACTAAGCCAAACACAACGACAAATGCGGCCCATTTGATCATGCTGTTGCGAATCTGCAATGAGATCACCGTGTTTTCACGATGTGCTGCAACCGCAGCCATGCCGATAAACCCCATCAGTGCGCCGCTCGCACCGGCAACGATGCCCTGACCGCCCAGTATATTTGAAAACAGCATCGACCCGGTACCCAACAGGACAAATGCCGCTATCGTCAAGGCGGCCCCGTAAATCCGTTCAATATAAGGTGTAACTGTTTTCAATGCCCATGCATTAAAAAGGATATGAATAATCCCAAAATGGACAAAATTCGCCGTAATCAGACGCCACCAAACGAGATTGCCACGCACATGCGCACCGCGACGATAGATAATCTCCACAGGCGGATTCAGCAATGCTTCTCTGATCCCAAATTGCGGATGACTGATTATTTCAATGGAAATCAGAAAAAAATAAGCAATGATCGTCACAAGCAGAATGCGCGTGGCTGGAGTTTTGAAAGGCAGAATCCCCTTTACCAGGCGAGCAAATTTAACTTCAAATGAACTCAGCTGCGGCTGATTGCAATAGGGGCATCGATTGTCCTGTATCGGTATCTCTGACTGACAGCTATGGCATATTTTATGGTCTTTATCTGGATCGTACATCACGTATTCCTTATTGTTCTGTTTATACGGTAACGATTGAGAAGACTATGAATCATGGATAATGGAGAATTGATAATGGAGAATTAACAATGGATAATTAATAATGGATGACAACTCAATGAGCAAAATCCTGTTCCCAAATCCATGAATTCTCCACTATAAGCTATAAGCAAACGCCTATCCCACCTGATCGAACATCCCCCAATTAAAATGGTAAAACTTCATTCATCATTCCGCATTCCGAATATCTCATTGCTCATTCATAAAAAATTCCCGGGCCCGAAGCTGCTGCAGCGCCGTAAATAGCTGCAAATCACTGATGGAAGGCAGTGGTTCACCTGTAACATGCTCAACTTGCTGTGTTTCGGCCGTCTCCCCCCGTGTGCCATCGGCCGTCATCGCACTCCCGGGGGCATGTCCTTCATTTTCTTGTCTAATCCTGGCCTTCCCATCGGCCGTAATTGCATGTTCGAGGTCTTTTTCACGCAAAGTGCTTCGCGGACGCATCTGCAAGACGAGATCCTCCACCTCGACATCGGGAACGATCCCCTGTGCCTGAATGCATTTGCCCGATGGTGTATAATACCTGCCAATCGTGAGTTTGACCGTCGATCCGTCCTTGAGTTTAAACATATTCTGGATGCTTGCCTTGCCAAATGAGGTCTGCCCCACAATCACTGCACGATGATGATCCTGCAGTGCACCAGCAACGATTTCCGACGCCGATGCCGAGCCTTCGTCAATGAGTACAGCCATCGGCATATCATAGACATAGTTCAGCCGGGAGGCATCGTAGCTCTGAATCGATACGCCATCGCGTCCGCGCGTGCTCACGATATTGCCAGAGGGGATAAACAAATTGGCAACCGCCACGCCTTCATTCAGAAAACCGCCCGGATTCTTGCGCAAATCGAGTATCAGCCCCTTGACGCCCCTCGGAACATAGCCATTCAGTTTGTCAATTTCTGCCTTTACTTTCTTGGCAGTGTCCGTTCCAAATGTTTTGATGGCAACGTAGCCGTAATCCCCGTCCAAAAGCATGCTGCGCACCATATCCAGCTGCACCACCGCACGCTCGACGACATACGTCTGAATCGACAATTTGTCCGGATGTTTGACACTGAGCTTCACAGTCGAACCCACTTCCCCGCGAAGGGCATTAAAAAGCTCATCCAATGACATGGTCGAAACATCCTTGCCATCGATGCCGAGTATGACATCGCCAGACTGCAAACCCGCGCGCTGGGCTGGACCGCCATAAAAAGTCGTAATGATGCGAAGTTCGTCGCCTTTCATGCCAACTTCCATCCCGATTCCGACAAACTGGCTCTGCGTTCGCTGTTCAAAATCCTTGCGTTCCGCTGCAGACAAAAAATTCGAATGCGGATCGAGCGCACGAACCATCCCATGAATCGCACCGTCAATCATGGCTGTCCGGTCGACTGTATCCACGTAGTTGCTCTCGATGACATTCAGGACCTGGGCAAATGTATCCAACCGCTCGTAAGGCTCATGACTGGCTTTTTCGGCATAGGAATCTTTCCCAGTCAGATGCCCGAATGCAAAACCAATCGATAATGCAAGCAATGACGCCGTAAACACTGTTAAAAATCTCGAAGACATACCTTTGACCAATCGGCAGATAATGTGACGGCGGTGCTTTTGCCTGCCGGCAATACGCACCTGCATGGCGCCGTCTATTGGCAGAGCCAATACGACTGCGCCTATTTTGAATGTGGTGTCCTTCGCCACAAAAAACGCAACGGCTTTTTTAGCGGTATCTGCACCCACAAACAACAAAAAAGCCACTTATTCCATTTAGAAAACAATCCCGCATCCCGCAATTGCCCCCCAAATTTGCATTCATCATTGATGCATTGCGCATTGCGAACAGAAAACAAATCCGCATCCGCATAAAAAAAACGTTTAAAATTTGAATTATTTTAAATTTGGTTGACAATCAAAGGATGAACGGCGCGTATTGCCGAAGGCAATAGCGCAGTTCGGTGCGGCGTGCGAAGCAGCCGCACGAGCCGGTCGTATTGCCGACAGGCAATAGACAGGGCAAAATGGTTACTATTCTTCCGTCAGCCTTGTCCGTTTTTAACAAAAGGATTTGTTCGCATCTAACGATGCTCACTTTTTTAGTACGAGTGTTAGCAGGTCTGTAAAACATAAGTTTGAAGTCAATACAAACACTTTAGAGAGATGGGGAAGGGGCCAAGGACCGTCGAGTTCTAAAAATGCTTGACTTTATGTAAATCACAAAAAACTTGATGATTGCCTGGTCTGAGCCCTGAAAGGGCGAGAAGGGTACAGCCCGGGGTGGAGCGTAAACGTAACCCCGGGAATCGGTGTTTTCCCAACAATAATCACCCTGAAAGTGTGAAAGGCAAAATCAAGTAAAAAAAGAACTCGACAGCCCCTGGGGAAGAGGCCCCATCGAGAGATAAGTTGGCTAAGTTTATAAAAGTGATGGATAAACAAAAAAGTTGAAGCACCGATAGGTGCGAGAAACGAAGCGGATTTGATATTGCGAACGGAAAGCCTCTTGGCGGGGGCCGGGGCAGATCCCCGGCTGAGTGGTAACCTCAAAATGAACATTTTTGACGGCTATTATTGATAAATGACACACAAACTGATAAAAGCGCACTTGTGGGTATCTGCCCATAGACAATGTTTTTAATGATTCCGGAATGCTTTCCGGGAGTTTTTTACATGGTCACGCGCTTGAGTGAAGCGGATTTTAAAGTCTGTGGGCTTTGAAACCCTATATTCGAGGCGTGATTTTACTGTTTAGGAGTTTATATGCGTGATGCTTTTAAGCATTTGACTTTCGTTGCCGGTGCTCTCTCGGCCTGTCTGGCTTTCTCCACGGCCGCCATGGCACAGGATAATTCCACCGTTCAGGGCGACCAGTCCATCAACGTGGAATCTGAAAATGCAGTTATCAGCGATGCCGCAACCAAAGAAGCTGTTGAGAGCGGATTTACTCGCGCAACAGGCTGGTATCCCAAACTGCGTATCGGTGGTTCCGCAGCTCTGAACTGGAACCGCAATGTCGATGGTGTCAATGATGGCACGGCCTTCTCGTTTGGCGTAAATCTCAAGGGCGCGCTCGACGGCGTTTATAAAAACCTCGAATGGCAGAATAAACTCGATATCGAACATCAACAGACCAAAACCCCCAATATCGACCACTGGATTAAATCGACCGATAAATTCGACTTCCAGACGCTCCTTCTGTTCCGTATCCCCGGCGCAGAATGGGTTGGTCCTTTTGCACGTTTCCGTCTGCAGTCCTCACTCCTCCCCGGCTACTACAGCTCCGATAAAGACCTCGTCGTTCGTTTCTATGAATACGGCACCAAAATTGACGAGAAAGAAGATAGCGCTATCACAAAAGTTCGCGCACTCGCCGCTCAGGATCAGATCAAACTTTCGAGTGCTTTCGAACCCCTTCTCCTCTCCGAATCCGCTGGCTTCTTCATCAGCCCCTATTCGACCGAAATGCTCAATGTCAACTTCACCGTCGGTGTCGCAGGACAGCACCTGATTTCTGACGGCGGTTACGTCGGCTTCGATGATGACGATGATGATGCCTACTACGATGTCATTGAGCTCAAAGACACAAACTCCTTCGGTATCGAAGGCCAGCTCTCCTTGAACGGCGTTTTCGTAGGCTATGTCAACTGGTCACTCAGCGGCAGCCTCTACTATCCGTTCGTCATGGACGAAGACCACGGCCTCAAGGATGAAGAACTCATTCACTCCGACATCGAAGCCAAGATCAGCGTCAAAATGGCTTCGTGGGCCAGCCTCGACTATGCACTCACTGCCAAATTGCATCCTTTCGTTACGGAAGAATGGCAGCTCACCAACACCCTGCTCTTCAACATCGGATTTGATGTTTTCTAGGCCAGTAGGATAAATGGTTTCGTGCGTAGAGACGTGTCACGACACGTCTCTACGCGTTTTTACCCCCTAAAACCCCAATAATATGTCGCGCTCCTCGGGGGTAAAACGCTCATGATGCGCATTGCGCTGGCCAAAAACGTGGCGCAGGTCAAGAAGTTCTCCGAACAGCGGCGCAAAACGTAGCCAGCTCAGGACATCCGATGAAATCGGGGATTCATCCGGTTTGGCACCATAAATCCCCTGCTCTATGATGCGCAGAGCCATCTCAAAATCATCCGACGTACGCACCATCGTGCGAAGCCAGGGCAGACAATCCTCTACGAGCGAAGGCGTCATCTCTGGCATGGACGCCAGCATCTGGCACGTCCTCATCTGAAGCATACTCCGCATATCCACATGCACATTGGGCCATTTTTCCCGCGGCGAAAGCGCCCTGATAATGGTCTGAAGCCGCTCCATGCTCATATCTTCGGCACGGGATGCAATGTAAAACAACCGCAACGCATTGAGTTTGCTTAGATAAAAGAGCTTGCTGTCGTCACTCCGGCGAAGCGCCTCGATCGTCGTCATTTCAGACTGAAGATGCTTTCTCGACATCAGCTCGGTATACCCTTCGAGCGCTATCCCATAAACATTGCCCTCGAGCGTATTGTCCACAGCTATCGAACGGAATGCCGACGCAATAAAACCATTCTGGTTCGATAACATGGCGGCCTCTGTACGCAGCCTGGCTGCAAGAAGCGCAGTGTCGGCATGGGGCCACGAAGAATCACCCTCAATCGCATTGGCACAGGCCAGCATGTAATTCTCTTCGACAGGAACTGGCTGGGGACTGCCCACGGCAAAAAGCCCCGGATATACCGAATAACACAGCGGCTCATCGGGGCTGGAGTGAGACAGAATCCATGCACGGTACTGGGAGTCGGTCAGTTCCGACTGGAAGGGAATAAAACGTGACTGATATTGATCTACGGCTTCAATCAAAGACTGCTGAGGCGCGCTTTCATCAATCGAAGCACAATAAAGCGGCGTAAACCCCGTCAGATTGCCTGCATAATCGTAATTAACCTGAGGCTCAAAACAAACCCGCGTTCCCTGCTCACTGATTTCAATGTGATTAAAAGCCCTGGTATCGCGCCCGGATGGCTCGACAGATATCTCATATTCAGGAATGGACGAACTCACCCCTCGGGCCGTCTGCTGCCATGACTCGACAGATTCCGAGGTTTCGAGCATGAGCGTCATGGGACTGCGCGTGATTTGTCCCGACTGCGTCGATGCGCATCCAAGTGCGCTAACCAGCATACCAATTGAGATAACAGTCACTTTGCGTAGCATAGATAATCCTTTGAATTTCTCATACGCCAACAGGGGACAGCCACGAGGCAAATGTCATTATAATGGTATTTCGATCAATTGCTAATTGCTAATTACATTGCGCATTGTGAATACGTCATTATAATATTCTTGTGAGTATTTGCGAATGCACCCATTAAGAAAATGAATCATAATGAATGCATAATAAAATCGTCATGCCCCGCAGGGGCATATCATCCATAGCCAATAACCGGGGGGTAAGCACGTAGCGCGCAGCCCTCGGAGTGGGAATGCATGATCATAATTGAACAAGGGGGTTCAGGATGAAAGCAAAAAAGAAATCTGAAGCAAATATGCAGAAATCCTGGATGATGAGTGCTCTCGATCGATTGTCGGGCCAATCCCCCGACCATCCCCTCGTTGTTCAGGGCGAGCAGCTGCAGACGCGAGCACAAATGCTGGCTGCCGTCAAAAGCATTGCAGGATTTTTGCAATCACTCGGAATAAAGCGTGGCATGCGGGTGATATTCGATATCGACACCTCGCTTTCTTGGCGCGTTTTAGCCAGTTGGTGCGCCTGTCAGTGCATTGGGGCCATCTCATTTTTTTGGCCGGTCGATATGCGTTTTCGACACGAATCCGAAGAAATGAACATCTCTGATGAAATCAACGGCATGCCTTCCCTCGTTTTGATTTCGACCCCCAAACGCGCAGCACAATGGAAAGAGACAGATCTAAAAAATCATGTCGAAGGACGCACTCTCATCGATCTGACAGGAGCCTGCAGTGGGATAAGTGATGTCATTGCGTGGGACGAAGTGCTCAATCACGAAGCCATCGCCCCCCAAATTTGTCCAGATAATGCAACCATTGTCTACACCCAGGGATCCCATCAGTTTGAGCGCTCGGTTTATCTGTCGTTACTTCATTTGCGGAATGAAGCCGAAGATCTGCAAAACCTGTTTCAATTGGATATGCATTCCCGACTGTGGGCAGATCTGAACACCCCAAATACAGTGAATTTAATTCTATTTGCCGCTTGCCTGCAATCCGGTGCGACACTGGTATGCCATGATCAATCGCACTCGCTCGACAGCATCCGCGATGAAAGCGTCACGCATGCTTTCTTGCTGCCAGGTACCTTGTCCAAATGGATGCATCAGATAAAGATCCCCGAAGGGTATTCAGGAATATCCCGAAAATGGCGCGAATTAAGCCTAAAATTCAGCCGGCTCAGAGCAAAGCAAAAAACCATATTTGCGGGTGCCATCCAAAAGGCATGTATACAGCCTATCATAAATACCCATTTTCCTGCGCTCAAAGCTGTGATTTCGTATGGAAATCATTTCGATGCAGATGTGGGGAATTTCTTTTCGTACCTGGATATTCCCATCTACAACGCCTTTACCATGAGTGAACTCGGATTTGTTCACATTCACGCTTTTATGGGCACAGGTGGCTTCTTAAAATGTATGGATGCGCGCATAAAGATGGGTATTCTGGCAGTCAAATCAAAGCGTGAGGGCCCGTTTATTGACTCGGAAGATCTCGTATTCGAGGATGAGCGGTGCGGTTTGTGTTCCAAACGTGCATACGTCATTACGCTTCAGAATGGCGCGCAGGTCGATGTATCCCCCATGCGGGAGATCCTGCGCCGTGACCCGCTCATCGATGAAATATTTGTCTTTGGGGAAGGCAAACCCTACCTGACAGGCCTGGTTTATTTAAATGAACAAGCGCTGACAAACTGGGCAAATGGCGCAAAACAGAAAGGTTCTTTTGCAGAATTGGCCAAGGACGCTCAGCTTTACAAACACATCCGGGATATCGTCGATCGATGCAATATGCGCCGGGCACCTCACGAAAGTATTCAGAAAATCGCCATCTTAACCTGCCCGCTCGATCGGGATCCCCGCATTCTGACGCCCTGTGGCCTGACCCGGCGCGTCGATGTTGAACGCCGATACGCCAAAATACTGGATGCTTTTTATCGCGAAAATTTCTAAATATGGATTGACTGAATCGAAAAAATCATGCAATATATACACGTTCGCCGGGGTGGCGGAACTGGTAGACGCACCAGACTCAAAATCTGGCGGGGGCAACTCCATATCGGTTCGATTCCGATCCTCGGTATTCCAAAGAAGGCGCTCATTCGAGCGCCTTTTTTTGTATCCCAAGATTCGTTTTGGCGTATTTGCCAAAGGCAAATAGCCAAAACCGCCAGGGCGTATGGCGGCAAAGCCGACATAGCACGGCTCCATAAAAACGTGACGATTCAGAGCCCCTATGCTTTTTTTTCGAAATCCCAAATCATTAAAACTATCCATAATGCCTTCTTTCCGATACAATCCTTTTGAGCTGAGAAATTCTCAAGACCAGGAGTTTTACAGGAGATTGCTATGACGAAAGAATTATGGGCAAATCTAAAAAAACGCCTTACCATTCCTTTATTTGGACTCGGTGCCGTGAGCGTCAGTACAGTCCTGGCCGCGTGTTACGGGCCCGATCCGGGGGAGGATGATTTCCGTTACACCGAATACTGCGAACAGATTTTACAGAGCGAATGCAAATCGGATACGGATACCATGACGACCGAATGTCAGGATTGCTGCACTCATCTTAAAGAAGAGCAAGTATATTATAATGATATAGAGATTCCGGATATCTGTCCGCAATCCGCCCAATAATGAATACGTTATCCCCGTGCATGGGGCACCATCATAAAAAGGAGAAACGCATGGCATCTACATTATGGTCAAACCTCAAAGCTCGCCTTGCCAAACCGCTGATAGGACTCGGCACCGTCGGCGTCAGCGCCACGCTCGCCGCTTGTTATGGGCCCCCGCCGCATTATGCCGACGGCAAAGCCCCCGATCAGAACACCGAGGAATACTGCGAACTCATTCTGCAACAGGGATGCAAAGACGAAAATGGTCAGCTGCCGCCCGCATGCGATAGCTACTGCATGACGCTGAGAATTAAAAAATGCACAGATAATGAAGTCACCGTCCCGGATTGCTGTCCGCCAATAGCCGAAGATCGCATTGAAAAATTGTGCAGAGACAACCATTCCGGCAACTGAGCATTTTCCACCCCTGCCCGGCAGGAAGAAGTGCACGGCCAGGGCCAAAAAAAAGCGCCTTACGGCGCTTTTTTTACACATGCATGAAAACAGATTAGAAATCGGCACCAATCTTTAGGCCAACGCTCATCACCTGTTTGCCCAATTCGCCCTCGACACCAAAGACGAAGAAATCGCCCTTGAGCTGGAGACCTACGAACCCGCGGTGCATGAACTGCTGCTGACGACGGAAGACGGATTCGAAAGCACCATCGCTACCAGCGATGAGAAGCGGACGGCTCGAAGACCAGTTTGTCAGGAGGCTGTAACCACCATAGGGGGTAATGGAGGCAATGCCACCCAATCCCCATGTATAAGAGAGAGCAATATCGCAATTGACATTGATGAGGCTGATTTCGGAAGCACCCACGACGGTACCGGCATGCGCACGAACGCTCAAATCGGGGAGGAACCACCAACCTTCGGTAATGGCCCAACGCAGTCCTGCACCGACATAGAAAACTTCGGAATTGGCCAACCAGTTAAAAACACCTTCGACCTCGAAGCTAAAGGGAAGGCCTTTGCGCATGTGAAGCTGTATGGTCGCAAAAAGATCGGGAGCTGCATATTTGCCGTCTTCGGATTGCGCATCCGCATTCTTGTTGGTGGCTTTCCAGCTGGAATTGTCTTCGGTCGAAAAGCTCATTTTGCTCTCGACTGCAATTTCAAAGCCTTCTTCACCCAATGTACTTGCAGGCTGAAAATGCATAGGAGCCAAAAGGGAGGCATAGGCTCGGCTTAAAGTTTTAAAATCGTTGATTGCCTCTGGAGTTCCGCAGCCCGTCTCACCACAAAGTCGCGAAAGTTTGAAATCGTTGTCACCAGCAAACGCATTGCCTGATGCCATAAAGAAAACACAGAACGTAGCTGCAAAAGCAAGAATTAATCGTCGAAGCATGAGAGTTTTATTTTCCATAATCATCCCAAAGTTAAACGGGAATTTCGTTAAACGGTTTACACCGAAACGGCTTGCACCGCTCTTCAGCGCCGGGTAGATTAGCACGCAAACAGCATCCAGTCAAGGCATGCTGTCTTACAACAAAGATTACTATAGCATTCTTTTTTCCAAAAAGCACATTTTAGGGGTTTTATGAACGAAAGTACTTTTTCTTTTCAAAATATCACCATGAAAAAAGTCACCGAAGGAGACATTTCCACGGTCCAGTCCATCCTGGATCATGCGGCTTATTACCATACGACCATTGTACAGTATTCACCTTCGGGACTGGCCGATCGCTGTTTTCATGCAGAACCTCCAAAAGTTGAGGGCTCGCGCGTTTTTAAATGGTTCCTGGCCATCACAGACGGGGCACTGACTTCGACACCCATTGCCGCACTCGATCTCTTCGTCGGCTACCCAAACTACAAAACCGCAAGCGTGGCCATGCTCGTGATTCGCGATGAATACCAGCGAAAAGGCCTCGGAACCAAACTCCTCACCGAAGCCATTCCTGCCTTTCTTAGCGAGTATCATCCCGCCGTCACCACACTCGCCGTTTCATTGACAGAAAACAATGTGCCGGCCCTGCGCTGTTTGCTCAAATGCAAATACGAACGCACCAACCGATGGGAAAAACTCGATATCAAAGGACGCCCGATTATCGCACTGACCTATAAGAATACGTTTAAATAAGGCGTCCGGTACGATTTGGCGCGGGCTATCGCCATGCGGCGATACGCCCTGCGCGCCCGCCTATGGCCTGCGGCCATACGCCGGGCTAACCTTCCGGATGATAGCGATAATTGTGTTTTGCAAGTTTCTTTTCGGTCACCGTCCCCTTGGGCATAACCGTGGTATCGGCATCCGCGATGTTGCGCACGGCAAGTTGTTTATAGGGCAACCCATCTTCGAGACAGTGGCGTTCGCGCGTCGATTTGGTCCATTTATCCTGGCCCGGAACCTCTGTAATATCGGCCATTTCAAAGCATGGCGAGGCTTTGAGGTACTCTTCGACGGCATCGAAATAATCGAGTACATCGGTTTTGAGGACGAAGAAGCCCCCGGGTTTTAAGAAGGCATGCGCCATCTCGAAGAAACTGTCATCGAGCAGACGGCGGCGCGCATGGCGGCGTTTCCACCAGGGATCGGGGAAAAGAACGTAAATCGCATCGAGCGTACCCGGCTTAAACAGTACCGGAAGGGCCAGCTTGGCATCGGCATGAATGACATGACCATTGTCGAGCCCTTCATTCGCAAGTTTTCGGGCGGAGATTTTGCACAGCGATTCTTTAAGCTCGATGCCTAAAACAGTCGTTTCGCGCTTGCGCGCCAGGCCTAAAAGAAAGCATCCCCGATTCGATCCAATCTCGACCTCGGCCGGCAGTGAGAGGGGATTTTCTTTGGCCCAAGCCAGAATTCTTTCGATTTCATCCGAACGGTACTGCAAAATCTCGTCGGGAATGTATTGGGCAAAGGGTTCTTTTTTAAGTTCGGTCCAGTTGGGGTTGAGTGGCGTCATGGTAATTCGTAATGCGAAATTGAGGGAAGCAAAACTCAAGGCAAAAGCTAAAGCTAAAAGGAAATGGCGTTCAAATGAGCAATGTGCAATGAGCAATGTGCAATTGGGATGCAAAACCAAAGTGAGTTACTGAAGCTTAGAGGGAATGATGTTCAAATTAGCAGTGAGCAGTGAGCAATTGAGCGTGTACCCCCAAATATCACTCTAAATCTAAAAAACTTAATTCTTTAGGAATAAAATAGAGAACTCATTCATTGCTAACTGCTAACTGCTAACTGCTAACTGCTAACTGCTAACTGCTAACTGCTAACTGCTAACTGCTAACTGCTA
>OCTW011614266.1_pt1 | contig 13123 bp, 5 predicted proteins | sample 1539671 | NCBI WGS metagenome assembly OCTW01 (sample SAMN02144230, study PRJEB22623) | gut metagenome | biome: sheep rumen | host: Ovis aries | place: New Zealand | reverse complement strand
CAGCGGCGAGAAAGAAGTCCGTCAGGTGACGCTCTCCGTCTCCAACGTGTCCATCGATGCCGATGCCGGCACCGTTTCCGCGGACGTCAGGCTGTCGTCCAACTTCCCGGCTGCACAGCGGGATGCCATCGATGCCACCAAACTCTGCGTGGTCGTGGGCATTTCGACCGCCGCGGTCATCGAACCCGTCGGCAACGCCCCGAAATTCGGTGTCCCAGGAGACTGGAGCAAGTCCAACAGCTATCAGGTTACGGCTGCGGACAACAGCACGAAGAACTGGACCGTCCAGATAAACTTCAGCAAATAATCCGCTGCACATACGCCAAGGATAGGGGACGACCGCATGGTCGTCCCCTTTTTGTTTCTCCGCGCAAAAATTATTAGCTTTCGTAATGTGTAAAAAATAAGACATTTTTTGAGTTTTTCTGGATATTTTCGGATTTTCCCGGCTGAATCCGGGCAACCAATTTTGAAATAGTTTTATACTTTTGTACAAATAGTTTTGTACTTTTGCACAAATCATTAACCACGTTTTTTTTTAATCCTATTAAAATCAATTACTATGTCAAGACCAATTCGAACAGCCATCCTGTCGGCAATTGCCTTCTTGCTGGCATGTACCGTTTCTTCGGCGCAGACGCCGCAGACGGCCCGCGGAACGGTTACCGACGCTTCCGGCGAACCCGTCATCGGCGCCACCATCATCATCAAGGGAACGTTGAAAGGAACGTCCACGGACGTCAACGGCAGCTTTACCCTTTCGCAAGTCAATCCGGGAGACATCCTGCAAGTCTCCTCCATCGGCTACCTCCCGGCGGAACTCGCCTGGAACGGGACCCCGCTTACCTTTGTCATCAAAGAAGACACCCTGGCCCTGGAAGAGTCGGTGGTGGTCGGTTACGGTGTCCAGAAGAAAGTGAACGTTACCGGCGCCGTGAGCATGGTGGACGGTGACGCGCTGTCTTCCCGTCCCGTCCAGACAATCTCCCAGGCCCTTCAGGGCCAGGTTCCGGGCCTGAACTTCGGCGTAACCACCGGCGGCGGCGAGCTCAACCAGAACATGAGCGTCAACGTCCGCGGTACCGGAACCATCGGCGACGGCTCCACGGCCGCTCCCCTGATCCTGATCGACGGCATTGAAGGAGACATGAACACGATCAACTACAACGACGTGGAATCCATCTCCGTCCTGAAGGATGCCGCATCCTCCTCCATCTACGGTGCCCGCGGCGCCTTCGGCGTGATCCTGATCACCACCAAGAGCGGAAAGGCCGGAAAGACCCACGTCTCCTACAGCGGAAACGTCAATTTCAACAGCGCCCTTCATCTGCCCAAGATGATGAGCTCCGACAAATTCGTCCGCTACTGGAACCGCGCCCGCGCCCTGGCCGGCCAGCAGCCGCAGTTCGATACGGAAACGGTTCGCCGGGTCGATGATTTCATCGCCGGGGTGAGCGACGTCCAGACCATCCGCGACGCCGGAAACAACCACTGGGGCACCTATGCCACCGGCAGCGCCAACACGGACTGGTTCCAGGTTTTCTACGGCAGCAACGTTCCCTCCCACAACCACAATGTGAGCGTGAGCGGCGGAACGGACCGCCTGAACTACCGCGTGAGCGGATCCTTCCAGAATACAAACGGTCTCCTGAAGTTCGGAAAGGACAAGATGAACCGGTTTAACATCGACGCCAAGATCGGTGCAAAACTGACAGACTGGGCCAGGCTGAACTTCTCTACCAAATGGACCCGCGAAGACTATACCCGTCCCACCTATCTCACCTACCAGGGACGCCTGTTCATGCACAATATCGCCCGTCGCTGGCCCAACGTGCCGGTGTATGACCCCAACGGTCACCTGATTGGCGGCATGGAAACCGAGACCCTGCGCGACGGCGGTGAACAGTTCACCCAGAAGAACTACTACACCAACCAGCTGGCCCTCATCTTCGAGCCCATCAAGAACTGGCACATCAACATCGAGGGCAATATGCGCACCTATACCAACCAGGACCATCAGGTCTTCCTCCCGGTCGTCTCGTATGACTGCGACAACCAGCCCTATTATGACTCCTGGGACAACGGTGTCGGTTCCATCTCTCCCGGCCAGAGCCGCGTTCTGGAATCCCGCTATACGCAAGACTACTTCACCACCAACATCTACACGGACTACAGCTTCTCCCTGGCCGAGGCCCATAACTTCTATGTCCTGGCCGGTGTAAACGCCGAGCTCACCTCGTACGACACCATGTCCGGACGCGGCGACTACCTGGTGGACAACTCCGTGCCGTGGCTGAGCCAGACAACGACCAATCCGGTCATCAGCGGCGGCCGCGAACACAACGCCATCGCCGGTTACTTCGGCCGTATCAACTACAACTACAAGGAACGGTATCTGCTGGAACTGAACGGCCGCTATGACGGTTCTTCCCGCTTTATCGGCGACAAGCGCTGGGCCTTCTTCCCCTCCGTTTCCGTGGGATGGAATATCGCCAAGGAACCTTTCTTCGAACCCCTCTCCGAGCAGATCAGCACCCTGAAGCTGCGCGCGTCCTGGGGTTCCCTGGGTAACACGAATACCAACAACTGGTATCCTTTCTACCAGACCATGCCCGTGAGCTCCGCCGCCGGCAACTGGATCATCAACGGCAATAAGCCCAACATTGCCTCCATCCCCGGCATCGTGAGCGCCCTCATGACCTGGGAAAGCATCCAGACCCTGGACTTCGGTATCGACATCACCGCCCTCAAGGGCCGCCTTAACTTCACCTTCGACTGGTTCCGTCGCGTGACCAACAACATGATCGGTCCCGCTCCGGAACTGCCGGCCGCCCTGGGCGCCGCCGTTCCCAAGGTGAACAACGCCGACATGCTCTCCCGTGGTTGGGAAATGGAACTGAGCTGGCGCGACAACATCGGCCGCGACTTCTCCTACGGAGCCCGCCTGGTTCTGTCGGACGCCCGCCAGTTCATCACCCGCTACCCCAACGACATTAACTCCCTCTCTACCTATTATAATGGCATGGAAATGGGTGAAATCTGGGGTTATCAGGCCACCGGCCTGGCCAATTCGCAGGCCGAGATGGACAGCCACCTGGAGGCCAACCGGCCCGGCTGGGGCTCCGGCTGGGGTGCCGGCGACCTGATGTACGTGGATGTCACCGGCGACGGAAAGGTCAATCAGGGAAACAACACCCTGGAGGACCATGGCGACAAGAAAATCATCGGCAACAGCACGCCCCGCTACAACTTCGGTCTCGTCCTGGACGTTGCCTGGAAGGGTATTGACCTGCGCGCCTATTTCCAGGGCGTGGGCAAGCGCGACTACTGGGTAAGCGGTCCTTACTTCACCGGTGCCGGCGCTTCGGGCATGTGGCAGTGCGCCGCCTTCGACTCACACTGGGACTTCTGGCGTGACGAAGGAGACGAACTGGGCGCCAACCTGAACGCCTACTTCCCCAAGCCGCAGTTCGCCAATGGATCCAAGAACTTCCAAGTTTCTTCCCATTATCTGCAGAATGCCGCGTATATCCGCCTCAAGAACATCCAGCTGGGTTACACCCTTCCCAAGAAATGGACGGAAAAAGCCGGCATGTCCTCGGTCCGTATCTACGCTTCCGGCGAAAACCTTCTTACCCTCACCAAGATGTTCAAGGAGTTCGATCCCGAGACCATCGGTGGCGACTGGGGCGACGGAAAGGTTTACCCGCTCATGAAGACCTACTCCATCGGTATCAACATTAACTTCTAAGTCAGCCTGATCCTATGAAAAAGATTTATACCCTTTTGGCGATTGCCGCTACACTGCTGCTGGCTTCTTGCGACAAATTCCTGAACCGGGAGCCCATTACCAACATCACGCCCGAGAAATACTTCAAATCGGCCGATGAACTGGCAGCTTATACCATAAACTACTATACTACCTTCTTTACCTCCTACGCCGGCAACTACAGCGTGGGCGTAATCTGGGAAGATGCCTTTACGGACAATCTGGTGCGGGACGGATCCGGAAACGGAACGGCGCTCCAGTATTTCTCCGGCTCCAACACCCGCTGGCTGGTTCCCACCGGACAGGCCACCTCTACCTTGTTCCGCAACATCCGCGTGTGCAACTACTTCTTCGAGCAGGTGCTTCCCAAGATGGAAGACGGAACCCTCTCGGGCAAGGAGGTGGAACATTATGTGGGTGAAATGTATGTGATGCGCGCCCAGGCCTACTTCAGCGCCCTGCGCACATTCGGCGACTTCCCCATCATCGAAGAAGTTCTCCCGGACGACCGGGAAGTGCTCATCGAGGCCAGCAAGCGCGCACCGCGCAACGAGGTGGCCCGCTTCATCCTGTCGGATCTGGACAAGGCCGCTTCGCTGCTGAACCTTACCGACAAGCGCCGCATCACCAAAGACCTGGCCCTGCTGATCAAATCCCGCGTAGCCCTGTATGAGGCCACGTTCGAGAAGTACCACAAGGGCAGCGGACGCGTTCCCGGCGATGCCGACTGGCCCGGTGCCAAAATGAGCTACAACAGCGGAAAGAGCTTCAATATCGAAACGGAAGTGAACTTCTTCCTGGATCAGTGCCTCGCCGCTGCGGAACAGGTGGCCGACGCCCACACCCTGGTGAACAACACCGGCGTGATGAACCCCACCAAGGCCGCCACCCCTTACGGCTGGAACCCCTACTTCGAGATGTTCAGCCAGCCCGATCCCAGTTCCGTGAGCGAAGTGCTCCTGTGGAGAGAATACAACCGTGAGCAGAACGTCGCTTCCGGCCAGGGTCCCTACATCTTCGAAGGCGGAAACTGCGGTGCAACCCGCAGCCACATCGACGGCTTCCTGATGAAGAACGGCCTGCCGATTTATGCCTCCGGCTCCGGCTACAAGGGTGACGAAAGCCTGGATCTCCAGCAGGAAGGCCGCGACGAGCGCCTGCAGCTGTTTGTCTTCAGCAACAGCGACGTCCTCCTTCTCCGGGATTCCGAAGGCCAGTCGGACATGCCCTTCAACGCCCCCCTGTTCCTGGCCCAGGCCGAACACCACGACAGAACCGGTTTCCGCATCCGCAAAACCTACACCTACGATTCTTCCCAGACGGCCGGTGCACATGGTAACATCATCGGCACCAACGGCCTGGTCCTGTACCGCGCCACCGAGGCTTACCTGAACTACATCGAGGCCTATTATGAGAAGAACGGCAATGTCTCCGGCAAGGCCGACACCTACTGGCGCGCCATCCGCAAGCGGGCCGGCGTGGACGAGGACTACAACAAGACCATCGCCGCCACCGACCTCTCCAAGGAAGACGACTGGGGCAAGATCTCCGGCAGCTCGCAGGTGGATGCCATGCTGTTCAACATCCGCCGCGAACGCCGCTGCGAGTTCATCGGCGAAGGCTTCCGCTGGGACGACCTTATCCGCTGGCGCGCCTTTGACCAGCTTCTCACCAAGAAGTGGATTCCGGAAGGCGTCAACCTCTGGGGCGGAGACCTGTACGAGAACGATCTGTACAAGGAGGACGGCCAGACGAGGTTCGTGGAAGGTGCTTCCGGAGTCAGCGGCGCCAATGTATCGGCCAGGACCGACTCCAAGTACGTGCGTCCGCTGCGGATCATCTACGACAACAATGAACTGTTTGACGGTTACACCTGGCACAAGGCCTACTATCTGAGTCCCTACGGCCTGCAGGATCTCATCCTCACGTCCACTGACGGAACGCCGGAAACCTCCGTTGCCTACCAGAATCCCTACTGGCCCAGCAAGGGTTCCGAAGGCCCTCTTGAATAATCCACATTTCTTATGAGATTGCCCTGCCCCGTGCGGGCAATCTCTTTTTTATCAACAATCTGCCATCCGATGAAAAGAACCGCAATTCCCCTCCTGCTTTTTGGCCTGCTTGCGGCCTGCACGCCACGCGAGAAAGGCTGGTCCCTGGTATGGACCGAAGATTTTAACGGCGACCGGATCGACCCGTCCGTCTGGACCCGGGTAGAGAAAGGTCCCTCCAACTGGAATGACATGATGTCGCTGCGCGAAGATCTCGCCTTTGTAGAAGACGGTGCCCTGGTACTTCTGGGAAAAGTGAATGACGGATCCACGGCCGACACCACCGCCTTCGTCACCGGCGGCGTACACAGCAAGGGCAAGAAGTCCTTCCAGCAGTGCAAAGTGGAAATCCGGGCCAAGTTTAACAGCGCCAACGGTTTCTGGCCGGCCTTGTGGCTGATGCCGGACCTGTCGCTCCCGGAACCGCTTTATGCCGAGCTGGATATCATGGAACATCTGAACCATGACGACTTCGTGTACCAGACCGTCCATTCCCGCTACTCGCTGGACGTGAGCCGGGAAGACCCGCCCAATTACCGGACGGGAAAAATTGACAAGGACGATTGGAACACCTACGCCGTGGAAGTGTATCAGGACAGCATCTGTATGTACACCAACAACATCAAAACCCTCACCTATCCCCGCGTGGAAGGCAAGAAGTACCAGTTCCCCTGGCCGGACTATCCTTTTTACCTGATCCTGTCCAACCAGCTTGAGGGGTCCTGGGTGGGGCCTGCAGACAAGCCGGAGGAACTTCCCTCCGAACTGCGCATCGACTGGATCAAAGTGTATCAATGGAAATAATATCCGACTGAAAACTCAGATCCCGTTTAAAGGAGCCTGACTAAAATAGATTCTTCGGCAGGTGAACCTGCCTCAGAATGACATAAGGCCGTCATAAAGACATAAGGCTGTTATTCTGAAACCTGCCCTGAGCTTGCCGAAGGGCGAAATGAAGAATCTTTTTAGCCAGGCTCTTTTGGATATTATTTGACCATTTTAAAATGTATTTTGACTTTTTTACCATTATGGGCTTTCGTTAGGGAATATTTTTATTTATTTTTGCCCGAACACAAAATTTTTAACACATACATCTTATTTATCACTAACCCTTTTTACTATGCTACTAACCATTAAAAAAGTCTTTGTGACAGCCTCGGCCTTCCTGCTGGCAGGCGCCCTTGTGCTGGCACAGAATCCGCAGACGGTACGCGGAACGGTCAACGACCCTTCCGGCGAACCCGTCATCGGCGCATCCGTGATGGTGAAAGACACCATGAACGGAGCCATTACCGACGTCGGCGGAGCCTACGTACTTCCGCGTGTGAACCCCGGTTCCACTTTGGTTTTCTCCTGCATCGGTTACACCACGCAGGAAATCACCTGGACGGGCGGGGTGCTGAACGTCGTGCTTGAAGAAGACTCCACCTTGCTCGACGAAACCGTCGTGGTGGGTTACGGTGCCCAAAAGAAGATGAATCTCTCCGGTGCCGTATCCTCCGTAAAAATGGAAGACGTCCTGGGAGACCGGCCCCAGCCCAACGTGGCCGCCGCCCTGCAGGGCGCCATCCCGGGCCTGTATATCTCTTCCGGATCCAACACGCCCGGCCAGACCGGAAAAACCATCCAGATCCGCGGCAGCGCCTCCTTCTCGGGCAGCAGCTCGGGGGTTTCTTCCCTGGGACCGCTGGTGCTGATTGACAACGTCCCCGGTGAGCTGGATGCCCTGAACCCCGACGACATCGAGACCGTCAGTGTCCTCAAGGATGCCTCGGCATCGGCCATCTACGGTGCCCGCGCCGCCGCCGGCGTGATTCTCATCACCACCAAACGGCCCAAGGACGCCCAGAAGGTGTCCATCAACTACAGCGGAACCGTGGGTCTGGTGAACGCCATCTCCACGCCCAGCCAGGTGGAAACCAAGACTCTCCTGAACATGTATAAGGAAGCCTTCGGGACCAACCTGTACACCGCCGCCCAGAACCAGAATATCGACGACTGGATCGGCTATATCGACCAGTACCGCGCCGGGAAACTCAGCGGCGTTACGGACAATGGCATCTATGTCGCTCCCGACGGACTTCGCTATTACCTGAAGGACGACGACCTGGCCGGCCGCATGATGGAGACGGGATCTTCCTGGAACCACAACCTGGCCGTAAGCGGCGGCTCCAACGCCATCCGATTCCGCATGTCGGCCAACAGCTATTCCGAAAACGGTCCCCTCTACGGCAAAAAGGATATCTACAAGCGCCGGGGCGTGAACGGTGTCATATCGGCCGATATCACCAAATGGCTCACCCAGGAGCTTGATTTTTACTACACCCAGCAGCATCGTGAACTGCTGCAGGACGAGGCCGGAGCCCTCTACGGACAGCGCAACCAAAGCTTCCTGCCCGACGGAAAGGATCCCGAAGGTTACCTGATCCGAACCCCGCGCAACATCATCGAGACCGCCAACGTGGCTACCACGGTGATTGATCAGCCGCGTGTATTCGCCAAGACCATCCTGCGTCCCATCAAGGGCCTGGAGGCTATTTTCGAGTACACCTACCAGAAACGCGGAACCGACTTCAACTACAATTCCGGCAAGTACACCTACACGGACCTTCAGATCAATGTGCTGAACGGTCCCGAGCATGACTATTCCATCGCCCGCCGCTTCTACGAGACGCGCAACGCCATCAATGCCTACGCCACCTACCGCTTCGAGCCCTGGAAAGACCACCACTTCTCCATCATGGGCGGTTACAACCAGGAATACTGGGACTATGCCTACTTCAACACGCGGGCCGAGGACCAGGCCATCCTGGACATCCCGTCCATGAGCAACGCCCAGGGCAAGGTGACCACCCAGGACCAGTATGCCGACTTTGCCACCCGCAGCGGCTTCTTCCGCTTCAACTACGACTACGACGGAAGATATATCCTGGAAGTGAGCGGACGCTATGACGGCTCCTCCAAATTCCCGAAAGACCACCGCTTCGGCTTCTTCCCTTCCTTCTCCCTGGCCTGGAACATGGCCCGTGAGCCGTTTATGGCCGGAAGCCGCCGCTGGCTGGATCTGCTCAAGCCCCGCTTCTCCTACGGCTCCATCGGCAACCAGTCGTCCGTGGGATACTATGATTATTATTCCACCATGGGCCTGAACACCCAGAGCAACGTCTGGCTGAACGGCGCAAACAACGGATACGTGACGGTGATCGGCATGCCCGGCATCGTGAGCGACAGCTTCACCTGGGAAACCATCTCCACCCTGAACGCGGGCGTGGACTTCGCCTTCTTCGGCAACCGCCTCACCGGATCGTTCGACTGGTTCCGCCGCGACACCAAGGACATCCTTTCCGAGAGCGTGGCCCTGCCCGCCGTCCTGGGCGACAACGCCCCCATGCAGAACGTGGGCCGGATGCGCACCCAGGGCTGGGAATTCCAGCTGGGCTGGAAGGGCAGCATCGGCCGTGCCGTCCAGTATCGGGCCGACTTCAACATCTGGGACTACACCTCCCGCGTCACCGACCTCAAATTCAATGAGGAAAAGAGCCTGAGCTATCTGTATGTAGGCAAGCAGGTGGGTGAAATCTGGGGCTACGAATGGGACGGATTCTACGACGTGAACGACTTCGCCGACCTGAGCACCTGGAAGCTCAAGGACGGGGTCGTGGGCGTTGACGGCGTATCGCCCCGCCCCGGTGACTTCAAGTACCGCAACCTGGCCGACGGACAGATGTCCGAGACCGACATGAACAGCATCAACTCCGGCAAGGACACTGCCGACGAGCCGGGCGACCGCCGGATCATCGGCAACAGCACACCGCGCTTCCAATACGGCCTGAACCTGGGCCTGAGCGTGGCCGGCTTTGATCTGAGCGTACGCCTGCAGGGCGTGGGCAAACGCGACTACTTCAACAGCGGTCCTTATTTCTACACCTATTATGCCCAGCAGGATGCCATCTGGTCGCCGGTTTTCACGGGTACCGACAATTACTGGACCCCGAAGAGCACCGACGCTGCCAGCCCCGACTACTATGTATCGGCCAACCCCGACGCCACGCTGCCGCGCATCTACGGTTCCGTGGGCAACGGCGGATACAACCGCTGGCAGAACACCCACATGCTCGCCAACGCCGCCTATCTGCGCATCAAGAACGTGACCCTTTCCTACTCCTTCCCCAAGAGCCTGCTGCAGAAAATCTACATCGCCAATCTGCGGGCTTTCGTGAGCGTGGAGAACCTGGCCACCTTCAGCAGCCTTCCCAAGGGAATCGATCCGGAAACGCTTTCCTGGTCGTATCCGCTCTACCGCACTGTTTCCTTTGGTCTGAACATCACTCTTTAAGCAGCGCAACTTATGAAAAAATATATACTCATACCTACGCTTGTGGCAGCCATCCTGGGTACTTCCTCCTGCAACGACGCCTATATGGACCTGTCTCCGAGGGGAGCCGTAACCGATGCCACCGCCTTTGACTCCTACGAATCCTGCAGCGCCTACCTGCTGGGCCTGTACAATGTCTTCAACGGATACCGTTTCTTCCAGGGACCGGCCATTGTGAACGACGCCATGGGGTCCTCCATGCGGGACACCTATTCCGGGCTCCTGACCAATTACGGTTCCGGATACTCCACCATACCCAACAGCTACGCCGCCCAGACGGTGACCATTCCCACCGAATCCAATGCCTACAAGAATCCCTATGTCTGGATCCGGCAGGCGAACATCCTGCTCTCCCACCTGGAAGAAGCCGATGTCACCGACGCCCAGCGCAAGCACCTGGAGGCCGTAGCCCGCTTTTTCCGGGCCTACTGCCACTATGCGCTGCTGGTAAACTACGGCGACTGCATCTATGTGGACGAAGTGCTGGGCGAGAGTTCCGAGCAGCTCTATGGCCAGCGCGACTCCCGCGTGTACGTAGCCGACCAGATTTACAAGGAACTTCAGTGGTGCATGGAAAACATCCAGGACAACCTGGCCTCCCCCAACACCGTCAATTCCCATGTGGTGAAGGCCTTCATGAGCCGCTTCTGCCTCTTCGAGGGAACATGGCGCAAGTACCACAACGTGGCCGATGAAGCCAACCTCACCACCGGAGCCACTCTCCTGAACACCTGTCTCAGCGTGTCCAAAGAACTGATGAACCAGTACCCTGAGCTTTACTATGGCGACGGCAACGATCTCCATCCCGGCAAGGGCTGGGGGCAGATGTGGACCACCGACAACCTGGCCGGCGTGAAAGGAGTGATTCTGTATGCCAAGTACATTCCGGACTACAAGATGCACCGCCTGGGGCACTTCGAGCACATTGCCAGCGCCCGTCTGGAGATGCCGCAGAGCACCGTGGACCTGTATCTGACCGCCGATGGCCTGCCCATCCACAACGCCGGGGTGAAGACCTATGACTACGACGGCCTCAACAAGCGTTACACCGAATCGGCCACGCCGTACGATTATGCCAACGCAGATCCGTACAAGACCTTCCGCAAGAGGGACCCCCGCCTGTGGCAGACGGTGATTCCTCCCTATCACGTAATCAACAACGTGGGCAGCAACGGCTGGATTCCGGACGAAGCCAGCGACGGCGTTTACTCCGAGTTCGTGAACCAGTTCGCTTTCCGAGGCAAGAAGGAAGAGAACTGCTGGATGGTGCCCAACTTCAACCAGGGTTACAACCAGATATCCTCCCACAAATCCCTTCCTTCCACCAACTGGGCCGGAAACATCCTGGTGGGCGTACCGCACACCGACATGTCCAACAACGCCAACTGCTATAAGGACGGAAAAACCGGTTATTACGCCGGAAAGGGCTTCCAGCGCGGCAAGAGCGGATACTTCGTGTGGAAGCAGGTGGCCAACTGGGACGGCCAGGACCCCACCTTTACCAAGGACGTGGCCGACAAGCCCCTGTTCAAGATTGAGGAAGTGATGCTCAACTACGCCGAAGCCGCCTTCGAACTGGGCCGATTCGACCAGGGTGTGGCCGACGAGAGCATCAACAAACTGCGCGACCGCGCCGGAGTGGGCCGCATGAACGTGGGTGCCATCGGCGCCGACTTCGATCCCGACCGCGACAAGAGCGTGGACCCTGTCCTGTGGGAAATCCGCCGCGAACGCCTTATCGAACTCATGGGCGAGAGCTTCTCCTTTGAGGATGTCCGCCGCTGGAAGAAGGGCGACTGGTTTGTGAACAAACAGCACTACGGTGCCTGGGTGAATGCCGACAACGTCTCGGCCGTCATCTCCAAGACCGGCGGTGCAACGGGCCTGCTGAACGCCGAAACCCGACTGGAAGCCACTGCAGCGGATGTTGCCGCACAGGGCGGCGGTCACCTGTACTATTACCTGGATCCGGTGAAGGCCGGAAAGGGCTGGCTGGACAAGTACTACCTGGAGCCCATTCCTTCCGAGGAACTGCTCCTGAACGAAGCCCTGAAACAGCAGGAAGGCTGGAAATAATTCTTAAAACATGTACAATCCGAGTTTACCCGGAGCTTTGATGATGACAGGAGCCGCGGCGCTGGCCGCAGGCTCCTGCGCATCGGAGCGTCCCGCAAAAAAGGCGCAGCCCAACGTGGTGTTCATCCTGGCCGACGACCTGGGCTGGGGCGACCTGTCCTGCTACGGGCAGGAGCGATTCACCACGCCCAACATCGACCGCCTGGCGGCAGAAGGAATGCTGTTCACGCAGTGCTACAGCGGCACCACAGTAAGTGCCCCCTCGCGCTCCTGCCTGATCACCGGCACCCACAGCGGCCATACCCCCATCCGGGGCAACCGCGAGATGGTTCCGGAAGGGCAGTTCCCGCTGCCGGAAGGCGTACAGACGATTTTCCACGACTTTCGCGAGGCCGGTTACACCACCGGAGCCTTCGGAAAGTGGGGATTAGGCTTTATCGGCACCTCCGGCGATCCCCGGACGCAGGGAGTGGACCGCTTTTACGGTTACAACTGCCAGTTGCTGGCCCACAGCTACTATCCGGACCATCTCTGGGACAATGAGAAGCGTGTGGATCTGCCGGAAAACCGAAACGACGAAAGCTATGGAAGCGGCTCCTATGCCCCGGACCTGATTCACCGGGAGGCGCTCGCTTTCATCGACAGCGCGGCCCGGGAAGGAAAGCCCTTTTTCCTGTGGTATCCCACCACTCTTCCGCATGCGGAACTGCTGGTTCCCGAAGACAGCCTGATGCAGGCCTTCCGCGGCCGATACCCTGAAACGCCCTATGCAGGCGCCCGTCCCGGGGATCCCTATTTTCTCAAAGGAGCCTATGTCGCCCAGGAGCACCCTCACGCCACTTTTGCCGCCAT
>OCTW013382187.1_pt1 | contig 13124 bp, 14 predicted proteins | sample 1539671 | NCBI WGS metagenome assembly OCTW01 (sample SAMN02144230, study PRJEB22623) | gut metagenome | biome: sheep rumen | host: Ovis aries | place: New Zealand | reverse complement strand
GTGCAAGCTCATCGAGCGCGACGGCGCCCGCGGGAGCTCGCTCACCCCCGCCGGCGAGCGAGCCATAGCGGCCTACGAGGAGCTGCAGGCAGAGATCAACGAAGTCATAGCCGCAAGGGCCAACGACCTGATCGACACCATCAAAGAGTAGCTAATTTGGGACGGGGCTTTTTTAGCTACCCATCCAGAGCATTCTTAACTCATAGCCAAAAATTGACATTGGGTAGCTAAAAAAGCCCCGTCCCAAATTAGCTACTATCGGAGGGCGTTATCGAGGGCGGCGGCAACCGTCAGGGGATCGTCGGTGCCGGCGAAGAGGCGGATGGTGTCCCCCTGCTTGCCACGTGGGGCCGAAAGGCGCGTCGTTGCACCGCCGGCGAACGATGTGCGAAACTCCCCCGGCAAAGCGTCGAACAGCTCTCCCGCGCTACGCTCGATAAGGTCAAACTCAACTGCCGGGCCAAAGCCATGCTCGAGGATTCCCGTTGCAACCGCATGGTCAGGATGCGAGCTCAGCCCGGGATAGCGCACGTTGCGCACCATCTCGTTCGCGGCCAGATACTCGGCCAGCGCACGGGCGCGGTCGAAATGCGCCTGCATGCGAGCGTTAAGCGAGGAAAGCCCGCGCTCCAGCACGTCGGCCTCCTCAGCAGAAAGATCGAGCGCCGACGCACCGCAGCCCGCAAACAACGCATGCGCGCACTCAGCCGCGGCATCCACACGATGGCGCTTGAGCTGCGATCGCGCCACCGAAGCGGCAACGAGCTTACGCGGGGCCTTACCGGCACACACGCGGTCGAGTGCCTCGAGCGACAGCACGGCGCCCAAGCTCAGCGGATTGCAGCCAAAGACGTCAGCCACGGTGTTGTCAACAACCAGCAGCGCATGGGCCACACGCGCGGCGCGGCCTAACGCGCGCAAATCGGGCACACGCAGACCGAACGCGCCAATGGAGTTGGCGAACCACCACAGGTGCGGCCCCTCGGCATCAAGCGAAGCATCAAAGCCCTCGGACGCAGCAGCAAACGCCGCAACCGACGGCTCCCCCACCATAGCCACGTCGCAGCCCTCAAAGCCGCAAGCAAACGCTTCGGCAAAGTCATCCGCAAAGGCCACCAGGCGATCGCCGGGGCGCACAATCCCCAGAAGCGAAAGCGCCGCCGGCACATGCGAGGCTGCAACCAGTCGCGCCTCACGTGCGTTGGCCCTTGCAGCCCAAGCCTCTTCTAGCTGTTGCACGTCCACGTGGCACCGTCCCCTCAAAACAAAAGCCCACGATGCGGATGTTTCCCACATCGTGGGCAACGGCTGCAGTATAGCGCCGATAGGCGATTGCTCGCCTAGATGTTGAGCGCGTGGTAGGTCACATTCGCGCCAGCGGCATCAACGGACACGCCATAGGTCGCAGGGTAGATGCGCGTGGAAACTAATGAGCCACTTGAGGCATGTCTAGCGACAATCACTTCGCAGCCAGTAAAGCTAAACAAAGTAGCAGCATCCCCATCGTTACTCATGCCAGGGAAACAATCATCCAATCGCCGTCGCCGGTTTTGGCGAGAGCGGCGGCCGGTGTCGATGCGGGCTTGGTCTTCTTGGCAGTCTTGGTCGCAGGCGTCTTGGCGGAAGCAGACACCGGCTTTTCGTCCGGCCCAGGAGCCGGATCGGGCATAGGCATGAGATCCTCGCTGGGCTTGTTCTCGTCCTTGGGTTTTTCTTCGCTACCGGACTTTGTATCCCCCGCGGGATCACCGCCGGCGGACTCATCGGTACCGGGCCGGGTCTCCCCCGCCGGCGGATTGGCGCCCGTGGGCTCAATTACCACATGCTGCGTCACAGGCCCGTTGGCATCAATCACGCTGGTGCTACCAAACGCCCCGCCCATCGGCGTCACAAACAGTGCAGAGGCAAGTGAACCGCTCTCGCAGGCAACGCCGGCTTTGGCGCCGGTCGCGTCCACCCAGGAGGCATCCACGGCAAACTGGCCATCGGAGGCGTACATACCAAGGAAGTGGCAATCGTCGCCTGATCCGCTGCCGGCGGCAACAACATGCGCACCGCCGCGTACGCTAACGGTGGCACCGCGCACGCCGGCCACCGAAGCATCGATCATGCCCCTGCCGTCAGCCCGGCCATCGACCAAGCAGCCGTCGATCACCAGCGCGCCCAACGCAAAGACACCGCACTGCGAACCCGTCGCGCGCAGCGAGCCCGCGCCGCAAAGCGTAAGGTTGCCCCACACCTCAAGGCCGCTCGTGCACATGTCCGCATCCTCGGCCTGCGCCTCGTCCACAACATTTTGGCCCACCAGCGTTACCACCAGGTCGCCTCCGCGCCAATGGCCTCGTCTGCGTAGCCGTTAAGCTGCAGATGGTCGGCATCGGTCCAGGCCCAGCCGGGGCCCGAGACACCGGGCTCGTCGTAGGTCTGGCCCGCGATGGTAAGGCTATCCGCACCCGCGGCATAAGAAGGCCCGCTCAGCAAAACGCATAGGCAGGCCATAGCGACAAGCAGAATGTGGCGACGATGATGACTGGACAAAACGACTGACATGGCCGCTCCGATCTCCACGGAAAGCCAATAGACCTGCACCAGAAAATGGCCTGGTAGCAGCATCTATTAGTGTAACGAGATTGGATCCGTAACAAATCGAAGTACGCTGGGACAAGCGAACAATTCGGCGTAAATCGTTTTTGCAATCGGCGGACGGCGGGGCAATGAATGACACTTGGGTGACTCAACGACTTACCCCACTAAATTGCAGTAATTTGCCAAGTAAATACGTCAGCACGCGCTGCATCAGAACGTTAAATCCGGAAGTATGCGGCAAATTTGAAACACGCCGACCACGCGGGAACACCGCAATCAATCTACATGCGGGTTCTTTGGATAAAATAGGGCGTGTGCTCAGAGTTTCCAGAATTTGACGCATACTTCCGGCATCGGTTCTCAGAAGTGCGGGGGAAACGACTTCAAGCCAACCAAGCCACACTTTTAAACAATTGTGACCTGCGGTTTTAATGACGAATAACCGATCGTGGTCGACAGGTCTCGATTTCCCCCCGCACTTCCGGAAACAGCTCATGTAATAAGCCTTCAACACAACAGAAAACGTTACCCGAAGGACTCTCAGCTTTCAGTTAATGCGAAATGCTCCAATATAAACCCATCCTCGCAGCAAATGGCAGAGCGACAAGCGTCCTATCGGAATATACGCCACTTCGGCCATAAAGAAAACGGGGGCACACTCAGCGAATGCGTCCCCGATAAGAAGATCTCAACCAACTTCTTTGTATTGATTATCATTGTATGCGAACTTCGATTTCAGTTAGCACAATCTCCTTTGGAGCTGAGCATTGAACTCTCGATATCCAAGTCCAGACAAGACGTGTCCAATAGAGGCGTCGTTAACAACCGTAGAAATAAGCCCCAACAAGTCCTTCAAATACTCCATGAATTCCGAGTGAGTTAAGTAGTGCTCGAGCATCCAGGTCATCTTGAGGTAATTAACGTCTTTTCTTCCACCAACCTTGGCGCAGTACAAGCGCTCGTCATGAGCACAAATATTGCGAAACTTTACAAGCACCTCCAGATGCGTCCTCATGTCATTTACCTCAAGGAAGCCCGGATTAGGAGCGTTGAGTTCACGAGTTGAAAGTGCAATCATCTTCGCGACGTCTTTCTTTCCTTGAGGTTTCATTAAATTAAAAAGTGCTCGAGATTACCGAAGGTTAGATCACCCTCATCAAAAGGCGATCAGTTTCCGAATCGGCGATGAGGCCACGAGAAATAAGCAGCCCAACCTGCTCCTCAATCGTAAGAAACGGCTTAGACACAAGTCCTCATAGAAAATGCGAAAGGCGGCCGCCAAACGGAGACCGCCTTTCAGGTGGACGTGGTTCCCGTAGGAGCTCCACGTCAATTTCACTGACACAAATTTACTCCAATTTTGGACTTGACACAAGGCAACCGGAAGTCTCCATAGCTTTTCGCCCGCACATCGAAGTGACAACGCCACGCTCATGCATAAAACTTTGGACCAATTAATGATAGGCGCATATGTGTCCGCACGAATCTTTAGATTCCTTACGTCATGCGAAGCCATAACGCGAAAGGAATCAACATGCTGTTTTGCAAAGAGGTACGAAGCTGGCTTGACATTCTTGACGATGCAGGAGTACTGCTCCGTCGACTAGAAATACTAGAAAATCTGATCGGCAAATGCTCCTGCGATATCCCGCTCTCGGGATGCAGATTCATGGACGATACAGTAGATGGATATGACGGGAGCGAAATGCTGCTGTTTCTCGATGAATCCTTAGAGGTCCTCATTAAGGAATACAAAGACCAGATTAGGAAATACGAACAGGCATACAAAAACAATACTGGCAAGAATCAGGATATCGCGGCTAAAAGCAAAAGAACCATGGCGAATAAATGGCCCGAAGCCGATAAAGCCGCTTGATCTATTTGGAATAACTTCCTTAGGTCGACGGCACTTTAGTCGGCACGGCAACTCTTAGGTCACATGCAAAAGCATATCAATGCCATCGCACGGGGCACCAAAACCCAAGCAACCCATTGCAATGCGAATCTGACAGGCGCGCATTAACAACGTCAAAAACCCAGCGCCACGCCCCCTACTGACCCTGGGAGCGGTAGCGGGCCTCGGTGGCGACGTACCAGTCGATCGTCTGCTTCAGGCCCTCGGCGAAGTCGGTGTGGGCCGGCCTCCAGCCCAGCTCGCGCTGGAGCTTCGCGCTGTCGATGGCGTAGCGGCGGTCGTGGCCGGGGCGGTCGGCGACCCAGTCGAAGTCCTCGGGGTCGCGGCCCATGGCCGTAAGTATCATGCGCAGGACCGTGATGTTGTTCCTCTCGCCATTAGCTCCGATGAGGTAGGTCTCCCCCATGCGGCCCTTTGTCAGGATGTCCCAGACGGCCGAGGAGTGGTCCTCGGTGTGGATCCAGTCGCGCACGTTCTCGCCCTTTCCGTAGAGCTTGGGGCGCACGCCGTCGATTATGTTGGTGATCTGCCTGGGGATGAACTTCTCCACGTGCTGGTAGGGGCCGTAGTTGTTGGAGCAGTTGGAGATCGTGGTGCGAAGGCCGTAGGTGCGGGTCCAGGCGCGAACGAGCATGTCGGAGCTGGCCTTGGTGGAGCTGTACGGGGAGGACGGCTTATAGGGCGTCTCCTCGGTGAACTTCGCCGGGTCGTCGAGCGCCAGGTCGCCGTAGACCTCGTCGGTGGAGACGTGGTGGTAGCGGATGCCGTATTTCCTCACGGCCTCCAGAAGGCGGAAGGTGCCCTCGACGTTGGTGCGCAGGAACGGCTCCGGGTCGGCGATGGAGTTGTCGTTGTGGGACTCCGCGGCGTAGTGCACGATCGCGTCGTGGCCCGGCACGATCCTATCGAGCAGCTCGGCGTCGCAGATGTCGCCCACGACGAGCTCCACGCGGTCGGCGGGAAGCCCGGCGATGTTCTCGGGGTTGCCGGCGTAGGTCAGCTTGTCCAGGACGGTGACGTGGACGCCCGGGTGGTTGTTCACGACGTTGTGCACGAAGTTGCTGCCGATGAAGCCGCAGCCGCCCGTGACGATGATGTTCTTGGGATTGAACGTTTCAGCCATGGCCTATCCCCTATCTGCCTCACTGTTAATCGAAGATGGCGCTAGAATTGCGTCGCCGCCCCCAATGTCATCCAATTCCAACTTCACAGTTTCTCATTTCCCCATTATTCATTCTTTCCAAGTTTGACGGGAAACGACAACGCCCAACGGCATGACTTCCAGCATTTCAATCCAGTCAGCAGCACGATTAAATCAAAAATAGGGGATGCCCTCCTTTTGAAAGGAACCCCCTTACAAAAACAGAGACTACGGATAGTCTCTGTTTTTCATTGCACGACAGGATAACTCAAAGGCGATTTCAATATAGAACGACTTCTCCTACCTGCTGAAATTCTCGTACAAAAAGGTGCACATCGACGAACAAACGGACGGCTATCTCCGTATGAACGCAGCCGACTGCTACCATGGCCTGCCTGGTGAGCAGAGCGATCCAATGGAAGCGCCTTTACCGTACAGGATGGGAATCTACGCCGACTGGTTCTTGTCGGCCTACTACATGTTTTCGGACTCTGCCCGAGTTGCTTCATGGCAATCTTGATGTTGCCATGCTGCAGCCTGGAATAGCCCACTATCACCTGCGCCAGAAAACAGCTAGTAAGCAGCCCAGACAGAAGCAAACGCCTCCGTGCCCATAAACTCCTAATTAAAACAAAGGGCCGCCGCTCGCAATAACAGGGACTTTTTTGGCTCCGACTCGCTTAGGGTCCACGGTGACCCCATCATTGGATACTTAATTGCTCAATTCGACATAACTGGCCTCGATTTGGAACAGTTTTTCTTAATCGTGGCGAAATATGAATCCCCAAAACCGCATCAAGTAAACAAGGGCACGTGAGATCAGGTTCCCGACCAAGCCAACGCTACCCATTACACGCCTTGGCCAGCAGAACAAGCCTCTTAGCGGCATCATCGAAAGATCCCACAGCGTAATATCCGTCTTTATCCTTGCCAATGCACCCAACAAAAGGAGAGGACAGGAACTCGAGCATTTCCCCAACCTCGCTGATCGACAAATCTTCAATTGAGGACGTTCCGTTTTTCATGAACCAGTAAACATCCCGCTTAGACATCAACCCGCCAAATTCTTTATCTTCGTTTTGAGAAAGCAACGCCCTGAGCACCAAATCGAGCAGCTTGGTTGTTCGCCTAAAGCGGGCAATAGCGGGTTCCAATAAACCAAGATCGATAGACCCCGAATACTCGAAGAGAACTTTGTAGTCTTGAGAGACGAGCGGAATCTCCTCTTGAAGCTTAAGAAGCTTTTCCAACTCGCTAATTCCAAACAACGCGACGTCATGTTCCTTGGCCCTATCGCAGATCCGTTTTTCAGAAAAACTTGACCCCACAACGGCGATGAACGACGCATCGTGTTTACGACGATGCAGCTCAAGGGTATCAAAATCGACTTGTGAGGCAGAGACCCCGCCATTAGAGGTTGATTTGGCATCAATTACCACGGAATAAGAAAATCTCGAAGCAGCATTCGCGACCGCTAAAACATCTGTATCACCAGACCCGCCCAACAAAGTCGTTCTAAACCCAAGGCGACTAAAGCACCGCTCCACAGCTCGTTCCAGCCGATCGGGATGACCGGAATCGCGCGAAGCATCCCAAAGCTCTGTAATCAGTTTGTCGACATCGGTAGCCACGGGCTGCTCAGGTCCCGTCCCCTGTTTGCCAATGGAATCAACGATGAAATTAAACCCATATCCACTCAAAAATGAGTCGCAGTGCTCAGTTGCCTGATAACTCATCTGGCTTCTCTTTTTAAGCAAGCCGGCTTTCAACAACACATTAAGACGCTTTCTTAGCGCATCATGGGAGATGTTGACGTTAAAACGTTCGAATAGATGCAGCTGGATTGACCTAACATCAAACGCGCTGTGGCCAACAAGCGGCAAAAGCTCAAATACCCAAGAGAACGCTGCATGAAAACAGCAAGCAAAATTAATTGCAGATTTTTCAGACAGCCAAGCGTCACCAATTGAAGTTAATTCGTACGTCGTAAGTGATGACCGCTGCACAAAGCCCAATTTTGAAAGTGAAGAAATCGCCGCCCTGGTTGAGCTTTCGGAAAGTTTATAGGACAAGTTAGAAAACTGAACGATTGCAGACTCATCACCACCGTTTTTAACGATGGAAAGAAGCTCAGCTGTGACATCAATAAAACCGGATGCTCCACCAGCGAAAAATCCAATAGAATCCGAACGATTAGATTGTTTAGCATTTAAAGCAAGGTCGACGGCCCAATTTGAAGGCTCATCCCAGTTTAAGGAAGCAGATTCCTCCAAGACGCCCTTGGGTTCCACTTCAATCTGAGAAACCCATTGGTCACCTAGAGGGGTCCGTGCATATCGACATCCTTCGTATTCTCGATATTCAACAAGGCCGAGCTCGCGAGCCCATTTTAGACGGCGCTGAACCTCGCTCTTCTTGGTCCAGCTCATTCCATACTCGGCATTGGCGATTAAACGCAGCTCGCCCGAAGTCTTTGGCGTGCCCAGCACGTCAATCATGCCGCTAAAGAATTTACAACGACATGCCAGGCACGCAGCCAGATAGGAGTTATCTCCCGTGTCAATCCAACGGTCCGCTTCCGCAGAAGGAGTGTATCCCTCAGCAGCCTTAACAACCAATCCGCACGGACTCAGGGCAAGACAAGCTTCGCCAAGAGAAAGTTTGGCCGTTGAGCCCTCAATTGAAATGGCATCGTCTAGGGATTGACCGCGCTTTAAGGCATCCAGAATCGTTCTTAGAGTCTCGATCATCCCCGTACTCCCAACAGGAATATTGGGAGAAGACTGGGCATGGGATGAATAATCGGAAAACTTTGGATATTCCATCGGATCGATCTGGACCATAGGGCATCTCCGATAAAGGTCGGCAAATAAAACGCTATGACCATGATATCAAGGGAAGAGCTCGCGAATCGCACGGGACCCTATACGCTACCGCGAAAGAGTTCGGCAATGTCTCGAAACGCCATTTACATTTGTCCAATTAGAGCATGGCAATCAGTGCAAACTGGGCCAATTTCCATTGGTGACAAACGCACCCCCGGTTCGTACACGAGCACGGCATTCTTAAGTTCGGGAATAATCTCAAGGTAGCGAAGGAAACAGCTCTTCTCCAGTTCGCCAAAGTCAGAACCCAATATTGCATCCCGCATCTCTTGGATTAGCAGGATTAGCTTCGCCAGCAAATTGTCCGTTTTGTCAAAAAACGTATCTCTTGATCGAAAATCAACCTATGAGCAGATGAAGCGCGCGCAAGCTCATCCTTATAGGCCTCAAGAAAAGTATCCAAGATGGATTTAAATTCCGCCATTCGCCTATTAAGGACATGATCGAAAGCACGTTCGGCAACTTTGGGGAAGACAAGCTCAAAGAAAGCAAGAACAGCTAGTGCACTTGGGACTAACTTAGAAATAACTCTTTTAATCATGTGTTAGCCTTATTTTACTTATTAGCGCGTATATCAAAAACAAACGAAAAACAAGACGGATGCTCCATTTCGCGTGCAAAGATACACACACAAGCCTGAGCTCCTAATTGAAATAACGAAGAATTAGTCAATCAAGATCTGTAGCATATTCTGCTTTAACGCTTGCGCTCCCTATGCCAAATTCGAATGCGATCAACCAAATAGTTAGAGGCTATTAAATAAACAAGCAATAGTATGAAAACAATTAATACGACCGTCCCGGAAATATCGACTTCTTGAATCGGGAGCAATCCCTCAGTTAGCGAAACGGTCAAGGACGCCGTAACCCCAATAAAGCACATCTTATCGGCATCAATGCAAATAATGCCTTTGTTTTTAGATAGAAAGAAAGCCGCGGCGCAATAAATAACCAACAAAGCCATAAGCCCCGGAACCGTATCCCAGCAGAAAAGTGCGACCATAACGGGAAAAGTCCATACCGCATTACCGGCCGCGTCAGAATCCATAAAAGTATAGCCCCTGGCCTTTAGCCCACTTTGTACCATTGCAAGCCGAAAACTCTCTCGTAATATCCATCCAGAAAGAGAAGAGAAATAAAGAACCATCAGGCGATCGACCGACCACAGTGAGCTATCCCCAAACACAAGAGTAAGCATGTGAGAAACTACAGGAAGTGCAGCTGAAGTTAAAATCGCAACCAATATATCGGCAATATCGATCGAGGCCGCTCCGTTCTGTTTTTGCTCGATCATAGTTGGCTCCAGTTCCGCAAATGAAGTCAGGCGCAACAGGCGATTAGCGTTAATTGAACCAGTTTAGAAAAAAGTTAAATAGCTAGTTTAGTAGCTTTTCGATTCGTTTCCCAATTTCCTTTTCGAGCTTAAATCGTTTCTTTTGATCATCAACTGCCCGGTTCAGATAATCCTCCCAGTAGTCAATTACGTTTTAGCGCAGCCATATGCCCGCGAGCCTTCTACTTGAAATGACCCTAGGAATATCATCGGCGATGAGTGGGAAGCGGAAAGACCCTTGCCTCCTTTTTCCGCCATCCCATTTTAAGAGGACAAGCTCACGGTCAAACCAATCCGACGTGGCCATCAACTTATAGACATGTTCATCCGAAATAATGAGCCCCCTTTTACAAAGCTCCTTGAGACACTACCGCAACGTGCTGGGAAGGGTTCCCGTGACCAGGCGAAAGGCCGTGGCGCGCATGTTGAAGGCGATCCACGCGCAGGAATCGTGCGAGGCATGCGGCAAGAAGGCCGAGGAGCTAGCGGACGAGTTGGGGTCGATGTGGCTCGAGCGGCCGCGAGGACGGTGCGCGGCGGGTTCGCCGAGACGCTGACCTACACGGAATTCCCGCCCGAGCGCTGGCGCCGGACCAGAACGGACAATGGAATCGAGCGCATCAACCGCGAGATCAGGAGGAGGAAGAGGGTCGTCGCGACCTTCTCAGACGGCAACTCAGTCCCCATGCTGATGACGACGGGGCTGAAGTACATAGTGGTGCACGATTGGGACAAGAGGAGGTGCCTGGACATGTCCAAACTAGAGGAGTTGGACGAGCTGAAGGAAAAGGCGGAGGGCTAGAAGAGAACGGTGTCGAGGACGGCAAAATCAATTTGAGAAAGAATATTGACGGTACCTGAAGCTAAATCTGTCCGTGCTGCTCCGGTTAGATTCTAAGCGCCGATGCGGACAACAATTCAAGACATTCGTTATTAGGCACAATCGATACCAGTTAATTAGCCACCTCAACAGCCATAACCACGATGAGCTGTAATACCAAAGACGGCCGAACAAACTGATGACCACTAGTCAATTCGACACACCATCGTAAAAACCTTAGTGTCTATCTCTCTCCGCTCGATGAACAACCGACAGCACAAAATCCGCAACGTTGGCAGCAGCGTTCACAGCAAGCCTTGCATGATAGTCCTCGATGTTCACCCTTGATGCCCCCACTCCGTGAGCATCGCCCTGTTTATTTCTCATCTGACCAATTGAGTCGACAATTTTATTGAGTCCATTTACCAAGTCACAAATTCTCCTATCCATTGTCTTATCAGCATGAATATTATAGAGGCATTTGACTTGAGAGAACATTTTTCCGACATCGCCGCTGCTCGAAGGCCGTTCTCCTTTGCGTTCGATAGCCCAACAGAAGACCTCTTCTAGTAATGTTCTCGCTTTAGTGAGAGCGCTATCGAAATTCCCAAGTTCAATATCTTCCTGGGCTCTATTGGCCATATCTTTAATATAAGAACGGTCAATCGTGTTGATTGAAGGAATAGACATCTCGGGCACGTCATCGACTGACGTAATGACGTAGTTATTACCGAAACATCTCAGCTCATGCCCACCAAAGAATAGAATGCTGTTAATGGCAGCGATAGCACCCTCAACAATCACGGCATGTCTCCGTTTTATTTCCTCCGGCGTCAGGCCAGAAAACTCTTTTTGGAAGCGCGCGAGGTTAAAGAAATAGGCCAACATATCAGAAACACGATTATTCTCGATACAATGCTCGAGCAGGGCTTCAACATACATCCACCGGCTAGATGAACCATACGAAGCGTCTATTCCAAACTTATTGAGCACTTCAACTAACTTAGGGCCCGATTGATACGGAAGGGAGACCTCTTCATCAAGCGCGTCTGAACGAAATGACGCATCTCCATCCAAGATAGCGTACACGTCTTTGGATTTAAGAAAGTTAAATCCAGCCTGCTCTTTCTCAAACATGGGCCCACCTTAATTTGAACTGAAATGCTTGGCCAATTGTATCCCTCTAAAACACATGTCAAGCCACGTCGCTAATCAAGCAGCTGAATCGTCTCGTTCCATCAGTTCTGAAAATGAGCCGCGCTCATCTCCAATCTTAAGCACCTTGATGACGGTGGTCATATAGCCCATGCTACTCGGCATCATCCTCGATGCCCTCTCCGTCGATCTCGCCAAAGCCAACGTTGTCCAAAGCCGAATAAGCGGGCCCAATCTGATTCCACTTTATGGAATCAATCGCTTCAAGGTATGAACACAAAGCATTAAGCTGATTCTGCTGAGCCATAGCCGTAATCTTCGCAAAGGAATCAGTCGCTAGGCCGACCTTCGACAGGGACGAAGGAATCTGCGCAGCCATATCGGAATAGTGATTAGACAAGTTGTACCTTTTTGTGCAACAAAAAAACCGCTCAACCAGCGGCTTTTCTTATTTGGGTATGAAAAAGGCGACCGCCCTTTGTAGACGGTCGCCTTTGTTAATTGTTGTGCAGTTTGTCTTAGGCGCGAGTCTTAATCTCCTCGGTCACCTTGGCAACAAACTCGTCAACGCTCATCGGAACGGTCTCGTTGGAACGATCGCGGACGGAGATGTTGCCGGCCTCGACCTCCTTCTCGCCCAGGATGAGCATATAGGGCACGCGGTCGATACTGCGGGCCTCGCGGATCTTGTAGCCGATCTTCTCGTCGCGATCGTCGCAGACCACGCGAATGCCGGCCTCTTCCAGCTTGGCGCACACCTCGTGGGCGTAGTCGCGGCTCTTCTCGGAGACGGGAAGCGCCTTGACCTGCACGGGAGCCAACCAGGTGGGGAACTTGCCCGCAAAGTGCTCGATCAGAATACCGATGAAGCGCTCGATGGAGCCAAAGCACACGCGATGCAGCATGATGGGGCGCTTCTTGGTGCCGTCGGCATCCACGTACTCCAGATCAAAGTTGAGCGGCATCTGGAAGTCGAGCTGGACGGTACCGCACTGCCAGGTACGGCCGAGCGAGTCCTCCAGGTGGAAGTCGATCTTGGGGCCGTAGAAGGCGCCGTCGCCCTCGTTGACCTCGTAGTCCATGCCCAGCTGCTCCAGAGCGGTGCGCAGACCCTCCTCGGCGCGCTCCCAGTCCTCGTCAGAACCCATGGAGTCCTCGGGGCGGGTGGAAAGCTCAACGTGATACTTAAAGCCAAACTTTTGGTACACGGAGTCGATAAGGTTGACCACGCCCACAATCTCGTCGGTCAGCTGGTCGGGGCGCACAAACAGGTGGGCGTCGTCCTGGTTA
>OCTW011454830.1_pt1 | contig 13125 bp, 14 predicted proteins | sample 1539671 | NCBI WGS metagenome assembly OCTW01 (sample SAMN02144230, study PRJEB22623) | gut metagenome | biome: sheep rumen | host: Ovis aries | place: New Zealand | reverse complement strand
GCTGATTGTTTGAAGTGTAATGATGGAGTACTCAGAATGGGGGATGCCTGCGCTACGCGCGGCGAGGTTGACGACATCACAGAGATAGGCATAATCTTTCATAAAGATAGAGGCCGAAATGGTGAGGCCGCAAACGCCGATGTAGCCGACACGGGCGGCTACGACGGCGGGACGGATGGCGCGGTACGCGGCCATCGTGTAGGTTTCGATATGGATTGTTGCTTTCATATTAGTTAGGTGTTTTTAAGGTATAGGCCATTAGATGGATGGGTAATTTTGCCAGCTTTGCAGAAGTCCGAAAGATACCGCTCAGCGGTTTTTTCGGAGATGTGGAGCGAAGCGGCGGTTTTGAGGTAGGTTGGACGGTCGAAAGTTTCTGGCAGTGATGCCAGGAACTTTTGGCGGGTGGCTTCGGCAAGCTGCCGACGGCCTTTTAGGGCGGCGGCGGTCTTGTCGGGCTTTCGGGGAAGGGTCTGGAATACCGCAGCGGAGTGGCAAAGTAGCACTTTGACCATCTCCAGAGCGGATGAGAAATCGGCATCAGAGCAAACGAGCCTATCCCCTGCCTTTTTGGACGGTTGTTTCTCGTCGATGAGGCGAAGGACTGAAAGGATCATCGCGAAGCGAAAGAGAATCAGACCGAGGCGTCGGACGGATGCTATGATGTCGTCGCCAAACAGCTGAGCGTATCGAAGCTGGGTGGCTTCAAAGAAGGTGTTGAATTGGACTTGCTGGGCGCGGCTGAGTGTGAACTGGACGCGCTTTCGGGCAAAGGTCTTTTGGAACTTGTAGAAATCGAGGCCGATTTGCTTGAACTGTTCATCGGCGGGCGCACCTTCGGAGAAGGCGAAGGTGTCGCGCCAAACAAGCTCGGTCTCCATGACATAAAAGATGAAACGGCTGAAGAGGCCGTTTTCAGCATCGGGAATGAGATTGAGCACCTGCTGCGGCGTTCCTGAAAGGACGGCGGAGAACTTGGGCTTGACAATCTCGACATACTCATGATCCTTTTTCCTCAGATAGGAAATGGATTCATGGTGGAAGGCCTTACGGAAGCCGTCGGAGTAGTTGCCAAGGTCGGAGTTGAAAGCGTTGGCCAAGGTGTCGCCTTCTGTCTCGAACAGAAGGCCGACACCGTTGTTTTGGGCAAGGGTTTGATAGACGACGGTTGCGGTGCTGTTGGCCGGAACGAACAAAGTGAGGAATGGCGGTTCTTTGGGCTGGACGGCCAGTCCGTTCTTGCGGTTGACGACAAAGGTGGCTTGGGCGGCTTCGTACTTTTTCATCTGCTTGCGGTACTTGTCGCGAAGCGCGGTGTGCAATGGCGCGGCAAGGTGGCGACAGAGAGAGAGCCTACCTTTGCCAGTGGAGGCGCGGGCGGTGACATAGAGGAAGAGATTGGCGAAGACTTCGCGGCGATCATAAACGCCGTAGACATTCGGCATACAGGCCGAAAAGACGGCGAGCGAGCCGAGGATGAGGATGTCGGCATCGACATCGGAAACGGAATCGGTGACGATGCGCTGCATGATGGACGGGAGCTTGTTGCGGATAGACTGGGAAAACGTGGGAAGTGGTATTGAGGAATCTGAGGAATTTGAGGAATTTTCCTCGGATTCCTCGGATTCCTCACTTGGGTTTTGTGAGGGAAACCCCCCCTGACCACCTCTTAGATTGGGACAAGACTCCCCCGCCCGTTGGGCACCCCCTCTCAGAGGGGGAAGGGGCAGGCAGATTCCATGAGCCTTGGCGATATGGAAGAGTGTGGCAATGGTGATGGGAGCCTTGCCTGAAGGCACTTTGTGACGAAGGCAGGCGGCGTATTGCTTGGAGGCTTCGGACGGGCTGTAAGCCGGATAGAAGGCAGAAATGCGGTGGAAGTAGACTTCGCCATCGGTGCCAAGGGCTTCGGCGAGGGCGAAGCCGATGCTGCACCAGTCGCCATAGTCGGATGTGATGTCGATGCCTGACCGTTCAATTAGGACGGTCAGGGCCTCGACGGAATCCGACACTGGCGCGGTGAAGGTGTTGAGCGGAGCGGTCATAACAGAGCGGGATTGATGTAGGCGTTTGGGTCGAATGGAAGGAAACAGGCACGGGAAACGTCTTTGCACTTCTCATCGACTTGGAGCGAATAGGTGTTGAGAAGGTAGGTTTGGACTGCGGAGTAAAACAGTGCCTGGTACGCGGCGGGTGTTTCCGAAGGAAAGAACCGCTCGCGGTTGGAGTAGTTTTGCTCCATGGAGATAACCCACTTCAGGCCGTCGCCCGAAGGGCTACGGAAAAGAAGGAGTGTTTCAAAATACGGGTCCTGAAGGAGTGTGAGGCTGACGGCTTCGACATCTGAAAGATGGTCGAAGTCGAAGCAAACGAGGAAGGAATGTCGGATGAGTCTGTCGGCCTTGCGTTGGACGAAGAGGCCTGAGAAGGTGCAAAAGTCAAAGTTTGACCTCTTGAAAGCGGGCCTTTCGGCTGGTGACAGCGAACGCAAGTGAGCTGTCGCCTGAGCCGAAATGCCGCTTTTGATGTAGTTGTAGGCATCGAGCAACGAGTATTCCATGGTAGGCATCAGGCGGCTTATCGGCTTGCCGAAAAAGGAAAAACGGACAAGGGTGGCCACCGTCGCGCCTGAAAGGTGCGACGGGATGAAGGTTTGGGGTCTAACAAGCGTTTCCATCGTCGTGCGGGGTTTTGCGGTTCTCGATGAAGGCAATGACTTCATCGAGCCTGTAGAGGCAATAATGGGTGTGAACCTTGTAGAAGGGCAACCCCTTGGCGCGGAGCTTGCCAAGGGTGCGCTGCGAGCAATGAAGCAGGCGCATGACATCGCCAGAATCGAGCCAGACCTTGGAAAGGTCGGGATGGGTCAACGTGACATCCTCTTTGTTGACATAGCCTTGCAGGTTGCTCATGGGTTGCCTCCTTTCTTGCTGCGAGCTTTGACGGGGACGCGGACGATCTCTTCGTCCTCGTCGACGGAGAAGGTCTCGCCCAATATCCAGGCATCAATCTCGGATTTGAGGAACTGGAGCTTTGCGCCTGCCTTGTGGTAAGGGATGGCCTTTTTCCAGACCCAAGAATAGATGGTCTGACGGGCGGGTTTTCCGGGAAGGTACATGATGAGGTCGTCGACACTCATCCAATGCTTAGAGGGCTGCACATCGCGGGCGGCGATGCCTTGCAGCATGGTTTTCATCTCACCTACCTCTTTCATCAGCTGGGAGACTGCATCGGGTAGGCTGTCGAAAGTTACGAGGTCGTTGGATCGGTACATGACGTGATTATTTTAGGGTTATCAATTGCGCTTTCAGTGGTGCCAGGCACCAAAGAAAAACCGCACTCCCGAAAGGGAAATGCGGTTGCGAAATAACGGCTAAAAAAACGGATGGAGGCATAGCCTATATATAGCCTATGGTTTTTACCTGCTGTCGAACTGGTCTTGTATGGCCTTGGCCAATTGGTCGAAAATGGCGGTGTGTTTGGATGCCGAGTTGCTGTCGGCGAGCGACGCGCTGAACAGCGTGGAAGCGTCGGAGAGGTCGATGTCCAGCAGGTCGCCGATGGTTTGGAAATAGGCTTTGAGCGTCAGCGAAGAGCCGTCGCGGGTGGCAATCTTTCCGGCATCGTAGAGGGCGCGGAAAACGCGAATGCAGTCGATTTTGGAAAAGGACTTGGAAGGTGTCAGGTTGGAATAGAAAAGTGAATCGGTTCGCTTTTGAAATGATTCTTGGCTGACTTTCACCAGTTCCAACAGGTCGCCGTTGGTGGAAGCGAGGTGGACGCGCAACACTTGGAAGAGGTCTGAGGAATTGGCCTCCATCGCGGCGTTGAGCAGGTCTTTGACCTGCACTATGCCGAGGTGGGCGACATCAAATGCGGCTGAGGGGTCGTCGAAAGGCAGCAATGTTTGATTGTTGCCGTCGGTGATGGGAGGAGATTCAATCGTTGACTGGTAGAGCGCGGAGAGTGCCATATATCGTTCCTGAAGGTCTAAATATTTTGAGTGCCAATCGAAGGGCGGCGGCGTGGAATCGAAGTCGAAAGAAATGCCGTTCTTCAGTAGGTTTGATGACAACTGGGCGAAGGCGAGGAAATAGCCGGAACTGGTGTCGATAGTGCGCTTGATGGCCAGGATTAGGCGGCTGCTTTTCTTGGCTTTCATAAGTGAAAGGATGACGAAGGTTGCGGAGAGGACTATCTCGGCAGCGTAGGTGTCGAGAAGGTGCCCGCGTATCTTGGCGAAGTGGTTTCGGATGAACTTCTCTTCCGGATGCCGTTCTTTCACGAACTCGTTCATTAGTGAATAGGTTTCCTTGAAAATCTCCAGTGGTGACTGCTCGATGGGATAGTGCCTATTGCTTGCAATGTTAGGCTCACTGACATCAAGGATGGTTTCATAGAGCATTTCATTGACGGGACCCAAGACAGGGTCATCAAGATAGCCGTCTATGTCGGCATAGATCTTAAATGATGGTGTTGGGGGCATAGCTATTAAAGATTAGGGTAAATCAAGGAGCAAACAAAGAAAAAGCCCAGCAGATTGCCGGGCTTTCGTTCATTCATCCTCTTCTTCAATCTCTGGATCGATGAAGAGGAGGTCATTCACTTTCAATCGTTTCTTTGGGCTGATTGTGCCCTGGTAGCCTCGGAGGACGTTCTTGGAATCGACATGGCCAACCATTGAATCGATGAAGGCATCGGAAATGCCGTGCCATGTGAGCGTCGTAATATAGGAATTACGCGCGGTGGAAGCGGTGACTGGTCGGATGCCCAACTTGGCGCATACGCCCTGCATTCCCTTACGGATTTGGCGGTTGAAGTCGTGGGTGCGGCTTTCCATCTCGGCCTCGGTCTGGGCATTGAGAAGGATTTGCGGGAAAACACGTTTGCCCTTTTCCGGCTCCGTACCGTATTTTGAAAGAAGTAACTGCAGCGGTTCAGTGACGGGGATATGAACGGTAACTTTCACTTTATCGGCAATTTTTCCACGAACATAGGATAATTCGTTTTTGAAGAAATAATCATCATCCCATTCAAGTTTTGCCAAGTCTTTCAGGTTACTGCCATTGCAGAGATAGAGGATAATCCACCAGTCTGCGGCTTTTTTACCATGGCCTTCATAGTCTCGAATCTTGATGATGTCAGACACGGGGATAAAGTCTTCTTTGCGACGAGTTCCAGACTTGATGCTGAATTTGGGTGTCTTGCTAATCATATTGGCATTTCCAAGGCTGTACATGACGGCACGAAGAGCGCGGAGATACATGCTCTTGGTGGAATCGGATAAGCCTTGGGTTTCCATATAATGTTGCCAATCCTCAATGACAAGTTCGGTGACGAACATTGGCAGCACTTTTGCCTTTTTGCCTTTGACAACAAGAGTTTTCTGTTTGGGGTCGGCCTCGTCTACGGTACTGGTAATAGAACAACCAAGATAGCGATAAAAGCACTTCAAAGCATTGGTGTATTGTTCCCTGGTCTTATGGGTGTTTTTGCTTTCGCCAAACTCGATCCAATACTCTAACAATGTCGATTTGTTTGCCTGGGTCTTTTGGGGACCTGCAAGAGTGCTTTTAAGGGCCTCTAATGAAAAGTTGTTTTCTGCTGTCAAGGCATTGACGGCGGAAACAACTTTTTTGAAGACTTGAGAAACTTGAGCCTTGGCTTTACAAATATTAGTCGAGCCTGTCTTGACCACAAGGGCTTTGGCGTAGTCGTCATCTGTGAGAGATACGCCAGTAGGCAGATACAATTTATCGTGACGGCAACAAACGCGGATGTAAATTGGATAAGTGCCATCTTTCTTGACCCTTCTCGTATCAAAGAGTGTGTTCACTGTGACATGTTCCGAAGTACTGACGAACAGAGGTTCACTGATTGCGGGATTAAGATTCATTTTGCGATTTCGTTTTAATTATCTATTTTTGCGCTGTGTTATAGCCCGAATGTAAACTAATTGCATCAAAAATTTGCACTCAATTTGCACTCAGACTTTTAAAACACTGCAAAGATACATATAAATAATGATATATGCAAGTAATTGATAAATAAATAATTAAATATAATCATAACTCTTTGAAAACTACAAAAATACTCTCAATCCTGCTTTGGGAGCAGGGGGTCGAAGGTTCGAATCCTTTTGCCCCGACGGTGAAAATCAAGGAGCTACAAGAAATTGTAGCTCCTATTTTTGTTTTGTGAGATATTTCGCCCTCTCTTTGTAAAACGGGAAAAGAAAAAAACTATCTTTGCACCCTAATAGGAGATTTCAACGAAATTAAATCCAAACCATCAGAAAATGGCACTCAACAACCTTTTCACAAGGGGCGGAAACCGCGAGAAGCACTTCTTCCCCACATATGCCAAACAGGCTGAAACTGCGCAGATTGCCGCAAAATACCTCAAGGAACTCGTCAAAAGCGACGACCCCGAGGAACGCAAACTGCTCACCCGCATGATCAAGAAACAGGAATCGACTGGCGACGAGCTGCTGCGCGAGTTCTATGTCGAACTCAACGAGGCCTTCGTCACGCCCTTCGACCGCGAAGACATGAACGCACTTGCCATGGACCTCGACAAGTTCCTCGACTTCATCAACCACTCAGCCAAGACCATCCTGATGTACAACCCCAAGAAAATCGACAAGCAAATCAAGGAAATCATCGACAACATCCACGAGGACGCCAACCTCATCCTCGAAATCTTCAACTTGCTCGACAACCTTGGAAACAATCATCAGCAAATCAGCGAGTTGTGCCAAAAGGTAACCTTAATCGAACACGCCGTCGACGACATCTATGGCGACTACATCTCCTACCTCTTCACCAACGAACAGGACGAGATTGAATTGTTGAAATACAAGGAGATAGCCCAAGTGGTGGAAGACACCACCGACCGTGCCAAGGACGTGACCACCACCGTTAAAAGTCTTATCATAAAAGAATCGTGATGAACCTCCTTACCATAGCCGTCATTCTCTCCATCGTGCTGGCTTTCGTCTTCACCTTCCTCAACGGCATGAACGACGCGGCCAACTCCATCTCGACCATCATCGCCACAAAGGTGATGACCCCAATGCAAGCCATCCTGTGGGCCTCGTTCTGGGAGTTCACCGCGTTCATCATCATCCGCTTGGTCTTCAACCAGCAGTTTGCCGTGGGCAACACCATGGCCAACTTTGCCGACCAAAACGTCATCGACCCCTACCTCATCCTCTCTGCCCTTGTGGGTGCGGCCATCTGGGTGGCCATCTGCACCAAAAGCGGCATGCCCATCTCCACGTCGCACGCCCTCATCGGCGGCATCATCGGGGCGGCATGGTTCGTCAACGGAGGTAGTGTCTTGCACATGGAACCCATCATTATCACATTGGCATTCATTGTGTTGTCACCGTTAATCGGATTGTTCTTGGGGTTCTTCCTCGAGTGTCTTTTCCTAAGGGTCTTCAAGAACACTCCGCGAAAACGTGTCGATAAGATCTTCAAGGTGTTGCAACACTTCTCGACGGCGGCCTTCTGCATCGGCCACGGCTCCAACGACGCGCCCAAGACGATGGGCATCATCGCCGTGCTGATGGCCAGCGTGTTCACAACGCAAGGCGTGACGCCAGCCATGAAGGAGTTCATCTCCAATTTCTACGATAGCAGCCAAGCCTTCCACATCCCCGACATCCTTGCCGTCGTTTGCTACATCATCATGTCGTTGGGCATCTTGATTGGCGGAAAGAACGTCATCAAGACCATGGGCGGCGGCTTGGCCAAAATCACGCCCATACGTGGCTTCTCAGCCGAGTTAGCCGGTGCCACCACCTTGATAGCCACCTCTTTCATGGGCATCCCCGTCAGCACGACGCACACCATCACCGGCGGTGTCATCGGCGTAGGCCTGACCGATGGGGTAAAGTCGGTGAAATGGGTCACGGCGCGACGCATCGTCCTGTCGTGGATCCTCACCATCCCCGTGCCGCTCGTCATTGCCGGCGTGCTTAACCTGTTGTTCCACCTCTTACCCATCTAAGTGCCATGAGTCTCAACAGTTTCTTCCAGTTTTTCGTCCCCAAGGAGACCAAATTCTACCCACTCTACCAGAAGCAGGCGGAATACATCGAGAAAGCCGCCAAGCTGCTGAGGCAGATGCTCATCGAAACCGACCTCGACCGATTGGAAAGCCTGAAAAAGGAAATCAAGGACTGCGAGACAGGCGGCGACCAGGTGCTTACCGACTTCTACACCCAGCTGTTCAGCACCATCCTGACCCCTTTCGACCGCGAGGAAGTACACGAACTCGCCGAGATGATGGACACCTTCCTCGACCGCATCGACGACTCGGCCAACATCGTGCTCACGCGACGCTTTCTCGCTGTGGACGAAGACCTTAACACCATGGCCGACAACATCATGTTTGCCGCCGAAAACCTCACTGCCATCTTCCGAGACCTCGAATTCATCGACACGGAAAGAGGCAAGGAAATGGTTCGTTTGTGCCACGAAATCAAGACCTTGGAGCACGACAACGACGAACTCTATGGCAACTATATCAGCAAATTGTTCCAACAAGACTACAGCCTCACCGAGATCATCAAACGCAAAGATCTGGTGCAAGTGCTTGAAAACACGACAAATTCAGTGAAATATATATCGGATAAAGTCAGAAGTATTCTTAGTAAGATGTAAAGCGGCGTTTCGACAAGCTCAACGACCGCCAGGGTCCCTGAGCTTGTCGAAGGGCCCGACCAAAACAAACAAAAACATGCGACAAATCATCAACAGCCTATTAGACAACGACCTCTACACCTTCAGCGTGTGCTACGCCTACCTCCAGAAATTTCCCCGCGCCATCGGCCAATACACCTTCGTCGACCGCAACAACACGGTCTATCCCGAAGGATTCGCCGAGAAACTACGCGAGCAGTTCGACCTGTATGGCGACCTCAAAATCACGGATGAGGAAGTGCATTTCATGAAGCGCAAATGCTACTATTTCCCGCTGTGGTTCTTCACCTTCCTAAGAGGTTTCCGCATGAAGCCCTCCGAGGTCGAGGTGAGCCAAGACGAGGAAGGCCATCTCCACATCCAGGTGACCGGATTACTCTGGCGCACCGTGTTTTGGGAGATGCCTATCTTAGCCACCGTCAGCGAGCTGATGCACGAGCTGAAAGGCGAGTTTGAGACCTACGATGCCGAAAAGGAATACAAGAAGTCCTACGACAAAGCCATCCGACTCATCGGCAACGGCGTGAAGTTCAGCGACTTCGGAACACGTCGCCGCTTCTCGTTCGAGCATCAGGATCTGGTCATCCGCAGCTTCATTGCAGCACAAAAGCAGTTCACCAAGACCTGCTTTGTGGGCACCAGCAACGTGCTGTTGGCCATGAAATACGACCTCACCCCCATCGGCACGATGAGTCACCAGTTCATCGAGACCTGCTCGCTCTACGGCTACAACGAGGCCAACTACTTAGCCATGGACTATTGGCAGGACGTGTATGCCGGCAGCCTCGGTGTGTTCCTCTACGACACCTACACCCGCAAAGCCTTCTTCCAGAACTTCACCACGCTGCACGCCAAGCTGTTTGACGGCTTGCGCGTCGACAGCGGCGACAACTACGAAGCCTTGGAGGAAATCATCGCCAAATACAAGGAACTCGGCATCGACCCGGCACAGAAGTCCATCATCTTCAGCAACGGCCTCAACGTTGACGAAGCCTTGGCCATCCACCAAGCCGTCGACGGGCGAATGCAAGACTCGTTCGGCATCGGCACCCACCTGACCTGCGACGTCGACAACGTGAAAGCCATGAACATCGTCGTGAAGCTCACCGCCGCCAAGATCACCGAAAAGAGAAATTGGAAGAAAGTGGTCAAACTCAGCGACGACCTCGGCAAATATACCGGCGACCCTGAGGAGATTGAGATTTGCAAGAAGACGCTGGAGATTGAATAAGAGGTAATATTACGCAAGTTTCATGGCCTTATTACGGGTTTGATTCAAAAGCCTAAAAAAGCAAAGGAGCCCCTCAAAACAAAATTGGGGGCTTTTTTGATGTCCCAATTAATACATCAAGCCAAAATGCCAAAGGGAAAGTATATTGAACATCCCTCGCTCAACATCGTCTTTCACGACAAAAGCGTTGTCCGCGTGCTCAATTTGCTTTTGCTGTTTGTTCTTTCCACCCAATTCAAAGTTATAGGTACCATCAACAAAGAAATCGGAAATTGTCGAAGACAGGATGTTATGGTTCACTTGCAATTGATTGAGGAAAAATGTCCCACGGGATGATGCCGTGCAAGTAGCGCAAAAAGCCCGTGTCGGTCTCTTTCAGCAGGTTATGGTATCTGAATAATAAGGTATCCATGTCGATTTTGCGGGTTTAATGAATGTTTTCGCCTGCAAAAACACGAAATTGTCGAATGCAATTGGCAAAAATTGGCAAAATTTGCAAAGTATGGTATGCAAAATACAGTAAAAATTGTAAAGTAGAGGATGCAAATACAATTGTTAGGGGTGATTATCGTCCCCACTCCGTCGCCGTCCGCATGGCCAGCATAATGGCCTCGCCTACCAAGGCCACATCTGCAAGCAGGTAATGGCTTTTGCCTCCACTGCGCCAGGTAGTTCCCGCAAGTTCTCCTGTCTTCAGAAGCTTTTTCCTTAGTGCCCAATCCTCAAAATAGGTCACACTGCCAACGGCAAAGGCTGTTCCCGTTGGGCTAAGGTTACACACAATGGGACCTGCATCGATGTCCATCCCGAGCCAACATCTTCTGTCGTGGTACTCCTTGAAGCCCGTGATAGGTCGTTTCTGCAAGAAGTTCACCTTCAGCCTCTCAAATTGGTCGTGGGCAAACTCTTCATCGATGAAGGTCAAGTAATAGCAACTCAACGCCGAGTAAGAGCCTTTGATGGGTGCTTCCTCATACATCCCTTCCCTATCGTCAGGCAAGAACGATGCGAGCATTCCTGTGTCCTTGTCAAGCCAATGCTGTTTGGCCTCAGCAAGCCATTGGTAAACGGTTGAGTAATACTTTCCCTCAAACTGCTGAGAATAGATTGATAATGCAACGATAGCAACCAGCATATCCGACACATACACGCACTCGCCCGGATAAGTCGGCAGATTCATGTTAGGGCTTTCAAGGATGCGGCGGTTCATGGTCTCGCATAGCCGATGATACAGCTCATCGTATTTGTCGCCTCCGCCGATGTGCTTGTAACCGCCAATCATCCAAGCCAAATGACTGAGATAAGAGACATGGCTCTCTTTGCCATCCAAGGTTCCCAGCGGGTCTTCGCCCCATCGCTCGCGGTCGTAAGCCCGTAGTTCTGGCGACATGACCATCTGGATGAGGCTATCGATACGGGCAATGTTCGCTTCCCTATCCTCATCGTATATCAAGGTGGTATTCACCAACGCCGCCGACAGCATCGAGCATGAATACAACGCCCATTCCCCTTGGAACTGCGGCCCGACGATGGCGGGCATTTTATCAATAAGCTTTTGCGGGCTGATCATCACTTTCTCTATCAGAAAGTCCCGCCGCGCCATAATGTCTGTCTTCTCGCTTTCAAAGTCGCCATTGTGCCTTGTGGCGATGCCGACCCAGATGGCTTTTATAATGATAGGCACAACTATGATAGTCAGGCAAATGATAATGACTTTCATGGATTTCTTCCGTGGTTTCATAGGTATGGATTTGGATGAAGACATGCTCGTTTGTTTTGCGACCTTGCAAAGTTACTGCCAACTGTCTTTGCAAGAGGTGTTGATAACTTTTTAATTGGCTTTAGTGCAGCAGGAGAAAAGCAGAGGCAGTGCCCATCCAAGAAGTAAAGTTTTTTTTCATGGATAACTCGTAAATCTAAGATTAGAAAATTGTAAATCAGGAAATTGTTCATCAATAAGAAGCCTGATATTCGTTTCACCAAGGCGTTCCTCCGTATGGATGTTGTCCTTCACCACACTTAAATTCACAGCGGCGTTGGTGCTTTCACCGCTACCATCATACTTGACGCCTAGCGATTCGGGGTAGCTGACAGTGATAACCATGTCCGACAGCATCAGTACGCTGTCCATCACGCTTTTCGAGGTGGAATGATTGATCCAAAACGATTCGACATCACCGACCATCTTACTGATAAGAACCAGCACGATACCCAGTGCCCTGGCCGTCTCTCTCAGCCGGCGGCCCTCCTTGATGAACGCATCATTATCGTCGATGCGGTCAATGAAAACCATATCCACATGAGCCTCATCGTGCAGTTTGACCAACATCTCAGAAAGAGACGCTTCCGGACAAAAGCTCCTGTCCATCACCATCAGCGGTGCCTTTTTCAGTTTTTTCAACAGCAACATCAGTCCCACCGAGGTATCCGGTTGGGCAATTGGCTTGAAGCCTTCCGAATCGAGAGCCTTGACCGCCTGCATAAAATACGAGTCGTTTTCAGACAGGTCGTCGACATTGCCCACGGTCTCAAAAGGAGACCGCTGTCGAATCAAGTTGACCCCCACATCTTCGCAGCTTTTCTGCAATGCGATGTAGCCTACATTAGGATCTTGCTTATTGGCGACAGCGTTCAGCACCAAATACGCAAAATCGACCGCGCACATATCCGGTGTCGACGACAGCGCATAGACCTTTCCCTTGATGAACTCGCCTCCTACCAAATCGTCAAACTCTTTCAAGCCCGTGGTAATGCCAGGTTTGTTATGGGCATCAAATTCTTCAACAAGGTCATACATGCTCTTGAAGGACAGCTTTTCATTATTGATATCGGTATTCATTTTATTAGTGTTCGATTATTGTTTCTTGTATTCTTTTACAGTTATAAGTTGACACGATGACGGCAACCCAGTAGATGGCCAAGATGATGAGGAAGGTTTTCATATTTAGTTGTGTTTTAGTTTATCTTACAGCTTTTGATTTCGGCTTGAGCACCTTCATCTTTTCATAGTCAATCACGTATTTGCTGGCCAGAAGGAAGTTGTTGCCCAACAGCCCGTGTATCTTCACTCCACTCTCTCTTTCAATGAAGCCGAACGGCCCACTGAAATCGTTAATGGGAAGGTCAATCACTGTGACCGTTTCTGGGGTCTCCAATTTCAAGGAGCAATAATAATCCATATCC
>OCTW011619152.1_pt1 | contig 13129 bp, 10 predicted proteins | sample 1539671 | NCBI WGS metagenome assembly OCTW01 (sample SAMN02144230, study PRJEB22623) | gut metagenome | biome: sheep rumen | host: Ovis aries | place: New Zealand | reverse complement strand
TTAATGATTCAACTTTTACAGAATGATTATTTTACAATAACCTTCTTGCCACCGTTGATGTAGATGCCGGGAACAGCAGGCTTGCCGTTGAACTTAACACCCTGCAGATTGTAGTAGGTGTTGTCGGCCTTGTTCTCGGTGTTCAGGTTCTCAATAGCGGTGGGGGCGTAGTATATAAACTCAACCTCAAATGGAGCAGTGATCGACAAGGGTTTTAATTCGGGAGCCGAAGTAACGCGGATGATGTAAACACCTTCGTTCTCCATCTTGAAGTTAGCGCCATCAACCAATTGTGTTGGAGTGTTGAGCAAGTCATTGGTAATCAGGTAGTAGCCAACGCTTGCATTGTCAACGCCACCAAACCACATGATGCCACCATCGTAGGGATAGATAATCTTGAACTCATCGCCTGCGGCGAGGTCAGCCTTAGCCTCAAATGTGCCCTCTTCAACCTCATCAAATGCGATGCAGTTAGCAAAATTCTCTTGCTCCCAACCGTTGAATGAACCGGTGAGGTAAAGGCCGTCCTCAATTACCAGAGGTGCACCCTCGAGCTGGGCGGTAACCTCGTTGGTCTCGGGATTGTAGGTCACGAAGAGAGTATATTCACCTTCACTTGCAACTGGAATATAGTAGTTGTTGGCGGGGTAGGCAACATCCCAAGCGTGGTCTTGAACAACCTTGAACTCAACAGCGCCTGCATTGAGGTTGGTGGGTTCGCTTGTCCACACGTAGATGCCCTCGTCAGTGAGAGTCATCTCGGGAGCCTCGGAAGGAGTCCAGTCGTTGGTCATGCCAAAGAGGGCTGCGGGAGCGCCGCACACGGCATAGGTGTGCTCGGGCTCGCCACCGGCGATATCATAGCAAGCTATGTAGTTGGCACCGGCATATTGATAAACCTTGTCGCCAATAACGTCAAGCCATTGAGTGCAGATGCCGCCATTGTTGAGGTCCTTGCCAGTGTCTTCGACAGTTACCAGTGGGGCCTCGGCGTTCATCTCGGCAATGGCGAAACCGTCGCCATAGTTGCGGTCGGCTGGCTTGAGCGAGTAAATCACGAGGTTCTTGCCATCGCGGGCAAATGGTTTCATGCCTGTGAGGTTAGCCTTCTGTGGCAGAGTGAAAGCAGTAGCGGTGAACTCGGTCTTGTCCTCATCGAGAGTCATGTCATAGGGGTTGATGCCACGCCAGTACAACATGTAGTGCATGGTGCCGTCGGCTGCCTCATAGGGCTCTACAACACTGCCGCTGTTGGCAATGTTTGTAGCTCCGGTGGCAGGAATCAAAGCGATGTGGTCAACATCAATCTCACCCTCAACGAATGGAACATACATCACACCGGTCGACTTGGCTGTAACCAAGTAGAGAGCTCCTTCTTCAAGGAGGTTACCCTCGGCGTTGCCCATGTAGTCCATGCGGCCGTTCTCCTCGGGGAAGTCAACAAAGATGTTGCCCACCACGTCGATGGGTTCGCCACCACCAGCGGGGAAAATCTTGAAGATGGTGGTGTCGGCCATGAAGTTGCCTGGCCAGCTGTTGTCAACGCGCACAATCACGTTGCCTGCCTGGTCCTTGGAGATTGCGGGCCACGAAGCTGTTGCGCCAGTAACGCCCCATTCGGTTGCACCCTCGGCATTGTAGGCATAGATTTTGCCTTCAACTTTGTTGTTGATAAGGACTTGTCCGTCAAGCATAACACTTTGGCGAGTGTTGGCTAGGGCGGGAGCAGCGGTTTCCCATGCTTTAGTGAGCTGCAACTCTTGTGCGTTGCCAGCAAACGCTGCAGCGACAACTGCAGCCAGAAGTAGGAATTTCTTCATAATAATAATGGTTTTAGTTAATAAAAAATTGAGTAAGTCTTTGTATGTTGGAAATATGGTTAAAGATATTGTTGAAAAAATAGGGTATGCAACTATGCTAATAATTCAACTCACAAAAATAACTTTTTTTATTAATGTGACAAAATTTTTCAAGAAAAAAAAGAAAAAAATAAGCAGATTTAATGTTTTCGTAACTTTTGCCTATCTTTTTCAATTGGAGTTGTGACTAGTTGGTAGTTGAGAAACGGTTGAGCAGGTTGGAGCATGCGTCTTCAAGCAGGTCGAGGACTAGCTCGAAACCCTCGGCACCCTCGTAGTAGGGGTCGGGAACATAGTCGTAGTGCGCACGAAGCTTCACGATATAGTCGCCCATCATCACAATTTTCCTCTCGTGAGCGGGACAACCGGCCATGCGCATGAGGTTGCGGCGATTGCTCTCGTCCATGGCAACGATGACGTCGAAATAATCGAAATCGCTATAGTCGATGGGGCGTGCGCGATGGGTGAGATTGTAGCCGCGACGACTGGCATGGCGGCGCATGCGCGGGTCGGGCAACTGGCCGCGATGACCGCTGTAGGTTCCGGCCGAGTCAATCTCGAATTGCTTGCCGAGGCCGCGCTCATCAACCAGTCTTTGCATCACTCCCTGAGCTGCCGGTGACCGGCAAATGTTGCCCAGGCATACAAAAAGAATTTTGATTTTTTTCATGCCACAAAGTTACGAAACATCGGCCAACTCACCAAAAAAGTTGTTAGGGAAGGCGATTCCCTGATGGGAGGAGAATGAAAAAAACAAAAAAAAGGTGTTTGATTTTGTAGTTTTCAAGGGTTGCACTATCTTTGCAGTCGATTTCAAAAAAATCAATTGTAATTACAATGAAGATAATAAATAAAGTCGACGAGCTGAGAAAGCAGGTCGAGATGTTTCGTGGTGAGGGCAAGTCGATAGGCTTAGTCCCCACAATGGGTGCGCTGCATGGTGGCCACAAGTCACTCGTGGAGCGTGCGCGCAGTGAGAACGATGTGGTGGTGGTGAGTGTGTTTCTCAATCCCACTCAATTTAATAACAAGGAAGACTTGCGCACCTATCCGCGCACTGCCGAGGCCGATGCGGCAATGCTCGAGAGTTGCGGCGTGGACATCGCTTTCATGCCCACTGTTGAGGAGATATACCCTGAGCCCGACACTCGCGTGTTCAAGCTTGGCCCTGTTGCCGAGGTGATGGAAGGTGCTATGCGCCCCGGCCATTTTAATGGCGTGTGCCAAATTGTGAGCAAGCTCTTCATGATGGTGGAACCCACTCGCGCCTACTTTGGTGAGAAGGATTTCCAGCAGATAGCCGTTATTCGCGCCATGATCAAGCAGTTGGGATTCAAGCTCGACATCGTTCAGTGCCCCTGCATCCGCGAGGACGACGGTCTTGCCAAGAGCAGCCGCAACGTTCGCCTCACACCGCAAGTGCGCAAGGTTGCGCCCAACATTTATCGCGTGTTGTGCGACAGTCTGGAGTTTGCCCATGACCACAGTGTGGAGCAGACCCACGACTGGGTTGTTGCCACGCTTAACGCCTATCCCGAGATGGAGGTTGAGTATTTCTCGATATGCGACGGCATCACGTTGCAGCCTGTCGAGGACTGGGACGCGAGCGACTACATTGTGGGCTGTATCACCGTTTACTGCGGCGACGTGCGTGAAATCGACAACATCACCTACAAGAAGCCTGAGTCGCTGTGATGAGAGAAATTGTGTGTGGCACGGTTTTTGCATGTCGTGTCTCACATTATTAATATAACACAATTTTTGCACTATGTTTATTCAAGTTGTAAAATCTAAGATTCATCGTGTAACCGTCACTGGCGCCAACCTCGACTACATTGGCAGCATCACCATCGACCAGGACTTGATGGATGCCGCCGGCATCATGGAGGGAGAGCGCGTGTTCATTGTGAATAACAACAATGGTGAGCGCTTCGACACCTATGTTATTCCGGGTGAGCGCGGCAAAGGGGAGATTTGCCTCAATGGCGCAGCCGCCCACAAGGTGAACATTGGCGACATTGTGATTATTATGGCTTATGCCATTATGCAACCCGAGGAGGCTCAGGGCTTTAAACCCAAGGTGGTGTTCCCCGAGACCTCTACCAACAAGCTGATTTAGATGACTGTAGTATAGTAATTGGAGTATAGGACTTTAATTAACTTACTACCGACAACTGACAACTGATAACTCACAACTGACAACTGATAACTCACAACTTAATATATGTTTGAAAATCTAAGCGAAAGACTTGAACGCGCGTTCAAGGTGCTCAAAGGTGAAGGCAAGATTACCGAGATTAATGTTGCCGAGACCCTCAAGGAGGTGCGCCGCACTCTAATCGAAGCCGACGTAAACTACAAGGTGGCCAAGTCGTTTACCGACACTGTGAAGCAGAAGGCTATAGGCCAAAACGTTATCAACTCGTTGAAGCCCAAGGAGCTGATGATCAAGATCGTTCACGACGAGCTCACCGAGCTCATGGGTGGCGAGCAGGCTCCATTCAACGTTGAGGGCAATCCGGCCATTATCCTGATGTCGGGTCTGCAAGGTTCGGGTAAGACAACCTTCTCGGGCAAACTTGCCAACCGCCTCATCAAGCGCAGCCCATTGCTGGTGGCATGCGACGTGTATCGTCCCGCTGCCATCGAGCAGCTCAAGGTGCTGGGCGAGCAGATTGGCGTTCCGGTCTACAGCGAACCCGAGAACAAGAATCCGGTTGAGATTGCCCAGCATGCCATTGCCGAGGCCCGTGCCAAGGGGCATGGCGTGGTGATTGTCGACACCGCAGGTCGCCTTGCTGTCGACGAGGAGATGATGCGCGAAATCAAGGCTATAAAAGATGCTATTCAGCCTAACGAGACACTCTTCGTTGTCGACTCGATGACCGGTCAGGATGCCGTGAACACAGCCAAGGCATTTAACGACCGCCTCGACTTCGACGGCGTTGTGCTCACCAAGCTCGACGGTGACACTCGTGGTGGTGCCGCCCTGTCGATTCGCACTGTTGTCAACAAGCCCATCAAGTGGGTGGGAACAGGCGAGAAGATGGAGGCTATCGACCCCTTCCGCCCCGCCGGTATGGCCGACCGCATCCTCAACATGGGCGATATCGTGTCGCTCGTCGACCGCATGCAGCAGCAGTATGACGAGGAGCAGGCCCGCGAGTTGCAGAAGAAGATTGCTAAGAACAAGTTTGACTTCAACGACTTCATGTCGCAAATTGCCAAGATTAAGAAGATGGGTAACCTCAAGGACTTGGCATCAATGATTCCAGGCGTGGGCAAGGCAATCAAGGACATCGATATCGACGACAACGCTTTCAAGGGCATTGAGGCCATCATCAACTCGATGACACCCTACGAGCGCGAGCACCCCGAGGTGATTAACGGCAGTCGCCGCCAGCGCATTTCGCGAGGCAGTGGCACCAGCATTCAGGAGGTGAACCGCCTGCTCACGCAGTTTGAGCAAACTCGCAAAGCGATGCACAAGGTGAGCAACATGAGCCCCAAGCAGCTCATGCGTGCCGGCCGTCGCCGCTAGGGTTATAATAAAACGGCTCATTTTGCGTTCTTTAAGATAGAGAACAATCAATAATTAATTTAATTATGAAGAAGATTTTAGTAATAGCCGTGGTGGCATTGCTGGGGTGCGCCAGCGCATGGGCCCAAAAAGGGCAGATGGCGGCTGGTGTGAATCTGCTCTACGGCTCGGAGGTCAACTCGCTGGGTCTGGGTGCCAAGTTCCAGTATGGCATTCTTGAGCAGCTTCGCGGCGAGGCGTCGTTCAACTATTACTTTCGCAACAACGGCTTCCACATGTGGGACATCAATGCCAATGCCCACTATCTGTTTCCCATCACCGAGAAGTTCAGGGCCTATCCGCTTGCAGGTCTCACTGTGGTGAATAAGAGCTATAGCGACGTCGATGATTCTATAACCCGCTTTGGCCTTAACCTGGGTGGCGGCTGCGAAATGGCGGTGACCCCCCAAATCTCGGTCAACGCCGAGTTCAAATACTCGATTGTGAGCACCATCGACCAGGTAGTGATTGGCGTGGGTGCGGTCTACAAGTTCTAGTGTCGTCGAGAACGCGGTAATTGAGGGCATGAAACGTTAAAAATGTTGCCCTTGATGTGGTAAAAAATCTTAATTACTTGGTAATTAAAGAGTTTTTGCCTACCTTTGTCGCCCGTTTTGCTGCTGGGCACTCAGTTGTGCCGGTTGCAATCATGGGCTTGGCGCGGCTGGAATGGGCCGTGCATTGCGATGGCCGGGCCGGTCGGTGGCTGTGGGCGTTAATGCCTGAGTCCCAAGGCTGAAGCCTGGCGATGGTTAAAGAAAAACTTTAAAGTATGAAGAAATTTTTATTTTTAACTGTAACAGTGCTGGCGCTCGTGCTGATTTTCACTTCGGCATCGGGCAATGTTGCTACCGATAGCCGCATTGGCACCCGTGCCGCGAGTTTTACAATAGGCAACGACAGCAGTGTGCTCACCCTCAATCAGTTGAGGGGCAAGTGGGTGTTGCTCACCCTGTGGTCGTCGGCCGACGCTGTCGCGCGTCTCGACAACATGCGCTACAGCCGCATTGCCCGCAACAATGATAAACTGGTGCAGGTGGCGGTGAACTTCGACCGCAGCCGTGCCCTCTTCGACGAGGTGGTGAGCGCCGATAGCCTCGACCTCTCGAGCCAGTACTACTGTGAGCGTCAGGACCGCAAGCAGTTTGACCAAAAGTGGGGCACTGCCGAGCAGTTCAACACTTATCTCATCGACTCGCGCGGAGTGGTTGTCGCCGTCAATCCGGGCGACAAGGAACTCCAGGCCGCCATCAAGTGAGCCGGCGAGTTTTTTTAAAAACGCAATAAAAATTTCGACTTCCATGCAGTGTGGCTGCCGGGAGTCGTTTTTTTGTGGGCCGATGCAGGTGAATGCATGAATATGTTCTACGGCATGTTTTGTTGTGGAAAGGGTGCTTTTGCCGGTTTTTTTTAAGCGGAGGGGTCAATTTTAACAGTAAAAATTAGAATAATTCAAAAAAAAATTGTTTCTTTGCACCTTAATAAATAACGCATTAAAGCCCGTTAGTAGGTTGATATGCAATGAAACACTATAGAGCTCCATTGTCTCTCAGCCGATTAATGGGATCCATTGGTGGCTATTATAGTCTTTATTTTGCCGTGATTAACTTTCTACAGAGCGCTTGATTTAATGCCTGTTATGAGAAAATTTTAACTTTTAAAACTAATAATAATTATTAATTTTTTTTCAATGCTTATGAGTCTTAAAAAACTTTTATTGCTAACGGCTGCAATACTGGTATCTCTCGCGGCGACCGCACAGGTCAAAGTGACTGGTGTCGTAGTATCGGCCGAGGACAATGAACCCGTTATTGGTGCTCATGTATCGGAAAAAGCAAAGCCAACTAATGGTACAGCCACCGACTTTGACGGTCGCTTCACCATTACCGTGCCTTCACTCAAGAGTCACATCATTGTGAAGTACATGGGTCTTGCCGACGCCGATGTGCAGGTCACCCAGGGTGAGATGAAAATCGTTTTGCAAAACGATGAGAAGACCACTCTTGAGACAGTGGTTGTGACTGGTTATCAAAACATCGACAAGCGCCTCTTTACCGGTGCAACATCGAGCATCAAGGCCGACAAGGCTAAGCTCGACGGTGTGGCCGACGTGTCGCGTGCACTCGAGGGACGTGCTGCAGGTGTGAGCGTGCAGAACGTGTCGGGTACCTTTGGTACCGCTCCCAAGATTCGCGTGCGTGGTGCTACCTCAATCTACGGTAGCAGCCGCCCACTGTGGGTTGTCGACGGTGTAATCCTTGAGGATAACGTTGAGCTCGATGCCGACGCCCTCTCAAGTGGTGACGCCACAACCCTTATCGCCAGCGCCATCGCCGGTATCAACGCCGACGATATCGAGAGCTTCCAGATTCTTAAGGACGGTTCGGCAACATCAATCTATGGTGCTCGCGCCATGGCAGGTGTGATTGTCGTTACCACCAAGCAGGGTCGCTCGGGCCAGGCCAGCATCAACTACACCGGCGAGTTCACCTATCGCTTGAAGCCCATGTATCGTGAGTTCAACATCAGTAACTCGCAAGAGCAGATGAGTATTTACAGGGAACTCGAGTCAAAGGGATGGTTAAGTTTCGCAAGCCTTGCCAACTCTTCAAGCTCGGGTGTGTACGGTACCATGTACAAGCTCATGGACCAGTACAATCCCGCCACCGGTTTTGGTCTTCCCAACACCACCGCTGCCAAGAACGCCTACCTGCGTGAGGCTGAGTTCCGTAACACCGACTGGTTTGACCTGTTGTTTAATAACAATATCTCTCAAAACCACGCCATCTCTATTTCGGGTGGTACCGAGCGCGGTCGTTTCTACACCTCGGCTTCGGTAATGTATGACCCGGGATGGACCAAGCAGAGCGAGGTGCAGCGTTACACCTTCAACGCCAACGCCAGCTATGACCTGTCAAAGACTTTGACTATTAAGCTGTTGACCAGTGATAGCTACCGCAAGCAGCGCGCCCCCGGTACTCTGAGCCAGGACATCGACGTTGTAAACGGTGCCGTGAGCCGCGGCTTCGATATCAACCCCTACAGCTACGCCTTGAACACATCGCGTACTGCCGACCCCAATCAGATTTACACTCGTAACTACGCTTCGTTCAACATCTTCCACGAGCTCGACCAGAACTACATCGACCTGGGCGTGACCGACCTCAAGTTCCAGGGCGAAATCACTTGGAAACCAATTCAAGGTCTTGAAATCAAGGGTTTGGCTTCTTACCGCTTCAACAGCAGTACCCAAAACCACTATGTGAAAGACGACTCTAACCAAGCCAACGCCTACCGCGCCGGTATCGACCCCGAGAACGCAACAATTCGTGCTTACAACACCTACCTCTACACCGACCCCGATGAGCCCAGTGCACTTCCTGTAACCGTGCTCCCCAAGGGTGGTATCTTGTTCCACGATGTGAACTCGATGTCGCAGTTTGACCTGCGTGCTCAGGCACAATATAACAAGAGCTTCAACGAGAAGCACCTCATCAACCTGCTTGCCGGTTTTGAGCTCAGCAAGATTGAGCGTCACGCCGAGAGTTTCGAGGGTTGGGGTATCGTTTATGAGAACGGTAACATTCCTTTCCTCGACAAGAACCTCTTCAAGCAGCAAGTTGAGGAGAATCACAACTACTATAGCGAAGCTTGGCGCTACGGCCGCAACATGGCCTACTACGCAATGGGCAGCTACTCATTCTTGGGCAAGTACATCCTCACCGGTACCTTCCGTTATGAGGGTTCTAACAAGCTGGGTAAGGCCAAGAAGAGCCGCTGGTTGCCCACATGGAACGTCTCGGGTGCTTGGAACGCAAGCGACGAGTCGTTCTTCATCAATGCTCCTTTCTATCAGAAGGGAATCTGGAGCTACGCTAAGCTCCGTCTGTCTTACTCGCTGACCGCCGATGCCGGCCCAAGCAGCGTGTCTAACGCACTGCCAGTTTACTATCCTGACAAACCATGGCGCCTGAAACCCGAAGATGCCGAGATGGATCTCTACCTGAGCAACATCGCCAACACCGAGCTTACCTATGAGAAGAAGCACGAGTTTGACGTGGGTATTGACCTTGGTTTCTATCACAACCGCATCAACTTGGTGTTTGACTGGTACAAGCGTAACAACTACGACCTGATTGGTGGTGTTTACACCGAGGGTGTGGGTGGTATTACCCACAAGTATGCCAACGTTGCCGAGATGAAGTCACACGGTGTTGAGTTCACCCTGTCGACCCGCAACATCGAGGCTGTGAAGCCAGGCGACTTCGAGTGGAGCACCGACTTTACCTTCGCTTATGCCAAGAACAAGATTACAAAACTCGTGTCGCGTAGCCGCATCATCGACCTCGTTCCCGGTACCGGTTTCGCCCTCCAGGGCTATCCCGTGCGCGCCATCTTCTCAATCCCATTTGCCGGATTGAACGACGAGGGTCTTCCCACATTCTATGACGAGAATGGCGACATTACAGTTGGCGGTATCTACTTCCAGCAGTTCGACAACTTGGACTTCCTCAAGTATGAAGGTCCGGTTGATCCACTCTACACCGGTGGTTTCGGTAACAACTTCAGCTGGAAGGGTTTCCACCTGAACGTGTTCTTGACCTACTCGTTCGGCAACAAGCTGCGCTTGCCAGCCGACTTCTCTTATGCCTACGGCGACATGACCGCCAACACTCGCGACATGAAGAACCGCTGGGTTTTGCCAGGTGACGAAAACTTCACCGATATCCCAGCCATCGCTTCTACCCGCCAGGCCAACAACTGGACAGGTAGTGAGTTGAGCCGTGCCTATAACTCCTACAACTATTCTACAGTGCGCATCGCCAGTGGTGGTTTCATTCGCTTGAAAGAGGTATCTCTAACTTATGACATCCCTACACGCGTGCTTAAGGCCCTTCGCCTGAACACTGCTTCGGTTAAGCTCAGCACTACCAACCTGTGCCTGCTCTATGCCGACAAGAAACTCAACGGTCAGGATCCTGAGTTCTTCAATGCCGGTGGTGTGGCAACTCCATCGCCCAAGCAGTTCACTCTCACAGTGCGTCTGGGACTTTAATTAATTATATGTGAATGTTAAATTTAAGCTAAGATATAATTATGAAATTAAAATATTTATTTTTAGCAGGAATTGCACTGATTGCCATGTCGTCGTGCAGCGACTTCCTCGACAAGCCCACCGACACGCGTGTGACCTTGCAAAACGAGGAGCAGTTGCGCATGCTCATGATTAGTGCTTATCCTAGTGGCAACTATGCATTGCCTTGCGAGATGTCGAGCGACAATGTTATCGACAATAATGCTCCCAGCATGACAGGCGTGCGCTACAATCTGGATTCTTACAATCGCAACGACGACGAGGCATTTGCGTGGGAGGATATCCGTAGCGATAGTGGGTCAGACTCACCCTCAAGCATATGGGAGAACTTCTATAACTCAATTGCTACTTGTAACGCAGCGTTGCAAAAGGCCGAGGAGCTAGAAGCTGCGGGAGAAGGTTCCGACAAGCTAAATGCCATTAAGGGCGAGGCGCTCGTCACTCGTGCTTATTGTCACTTTATTCTTGCTAACATGTTCTGCATGCCATGGCGTGGTGAGCAATTAAGTAACAATCCCGATGAAACTCCGGGTATCCCCTATGCTACCGAGCCTGAGACTACCGTTAAGCCTCACTACGAGCGCGGTTCTCTTGCTGAGACTTATGCTAAGATTCGCAAAGACCTTGAGGATGGACTGCCATTAATCAACGATGGCTACTACGAGGTTCCCAAGTATCACTTCAACAAGCAGGCTGCCTATGCTTTTGCTTCTCGTTTCTATTTGTTCACTCGTGAATATGAGAAGGTGCTTGAATGCGCTAACCAGGTGTTTGGCGGTGCCGACGTTGATGTGACACCCTACTTGACCGACGTGTGGACTCAGACTACACTTAACTATGCCGATGAGTATGGTCGCTATTATGCTAATACTTCTCATCAGCGCAATTTCCTTGTGATTCCCACCTATTCTATTATGGATCGTCACCTTAGTGGTCGTCATCGTTATGCTGTTAACCGCGAGGCTGCTCGTGCAACCCTGCGTGGTCCTGGCCCAACTTGGGAATCGTGCCGCTACATCAACAACACCACCAAGGAAACCTTCGCCATGTTCCCCTGCTTCCAGGCACTGTGGGTAAATGGTGGTCAAGAGTATGGTGTGTGGTGGGCAGCTTCGATTGGTGAGCAGTTTGAGTACACCGACAAGATTGCCGGTATTGGCTACGCTCACATCATGCGCTGCGAGTTCACAGGCGAAGAGGTGCTGCTTAACCGCGCCGAGGCCAAGCTCTTCCTTGGCGACATCGACGGTTGTGTTGCCGACCTTGGCATTTGGGAGAATGGTCACCGCAACAGCCCATCGGTTGTTGCTGATGGTCGCATGATAGCTTGGAGCAAGGAAGCCGTTGTTGACTTCTACACTCGCGCCGAGAATGGATATAAACAATATCTCGACAGCTTGCACTTGGGCAAGGAATACAATGAGAGAATCTACTTTGGCATTGCACGTCCCATCAACATCGACCAGGTGTGCCCATCAACTCATCAGCTCACTGCCGAGATGATGCCATTCATGCAATGCATCCAGCACTTCCGCCGCATCGAGTTCATTCACAATGGTATGCGCTGGTTCGACATCAAGCGCTTGGGCCTTAGCGTTAAGCACGTGATTGGCAAGGATGCTCGTGTTGAGATTCTTAATCCTAACATTAGCTCTGGTAAGCTCGATAAGAGACTTGCATTCCAGATTCCTAATGAGATTATTGCTGCTGGTATTACTCCTAGCAATCGCAATGGCGAGCTAACGACACCCCAGCAGGCTCCAAAGCGACAAATTAATGATGTTCCTTACTTCCCTAATTAATATTCCGCACTATGAAGAAATATTTTAAATATATAGGTGCAATAGCACTGGTGGCTATGGCTGCAATGTCGCTCTCATCTTGTAGTGAGAAGGGATTTGATGAGACCATCTTCCCCGATGTTACCGATGAACTCGACCCCAGTAGCTATACCTATAAATTCGACAAGTGGCTCAAGGAAAACTATCTCGACGTCTATAATCTCGAGTTCCAGTATCGACTCAAGGACACCGAGACCGACATGTATTACAACCTTGAGCCTGCAACTCTCACCAACTCTATCGACCTTGCTGTACTTGCCAAGCACATGTGGTTTGACGTGTATGAAGAGGTTACCGGCAGCAAGGAGTTTGTTAAGATGTACGGTCCCCGCATTCTCATGCTTGTGGGCTCACCCGCAATCAACCCCCAGTCGGGTACAATTGTTGTGGGTCTTGCCGAGGGTGGCATCAAGGTCACTCTGCTCAATGTTAACACCATGAATGTTAACAACATCTACGCCCTCAACGGCGACTACTTCCACACCATGCATCACGAGTTCTCTCACATCTTGCACCAGACCAAGAGCATTCCTCGTGAGTTCCAGCTCCTGTCGCTGGGTCACTATGATGCCTCCAACTGGCAGGATCGCGACCCACGCGTGGTTAATTCGCTTGGTTTCGTTACCCCTTATGGCTCTAGCGAGATTCGTGAGGACTTTGCCGAGACTATTGCCAACTACATCACCAAGACCGATGCCGAGTGGGAGCAAATTTGGCTCAACGCCAGCCGCGGTTTCTGGACCGAGGGCGATGA